>Ga0123353_10004143_pt1 | contig 18599 bp, 10 predicted proteins | sample TergutLab28metaG_3_FD_92763 | JGI IMG/M metagenome (GOLD analysis project Ga0123353, IMG submission 92763) | Labiotermes labralis P3 segment gut microbial communities from Petit-Saut dam, French Guiana - Lab288 P3 | ecosystem: Host-associated > Arthropoda: Insects > Digestive system > Gut ... | reverse complement strand
TTAAACTATAAGGTGAGGTAAATTCAGTCAAAAACACAACTATAAATATATGGCTAAATGATGGTGTTTATTAGCAATGGAAAAAACTACATGTTTCGGCCTATAGCGGCCATCTCAACATCACCAGGCGGTTTAGGTATATAATATAAAACACTTTAGCAAGAACGTTGTCAAAACCTGAAGATGGCCGCTATAGGCCGAAACATATAGTTTTTTCCATTGCTAATAAACACCATCATTTAGCCTATATTTATAGATGTGTTTTTGACTGAATTTACCTCACCTTATAAACAAATTGAAACCTGTTCCAGCCACACAGTTTGTTCACACCATTTTTTCCTTTTCTTCTAACTGAGCTTCTTATATGGCGATAGTGCCTATTTACGGTGCCTGCATCTGAGTTAGCCTTACTTCGCCATTTTCCACGTTTCTCTGCTAGAGTTTTCTGATAATTTCCATTTGTCTATCTTCTAGCTGTCCCTTTCGAAGGCAATGTTTTTTTTTTGTAGACATGTTGCGCATAACATAAACATACACAATGTACGTGCAACATAACCATTGTTGCAGTGGAAAAAAAAATATTACATATTCCGAGTGTGTTTGTAGCCCTAGTTATCCAGCATGCAAAACGCATGGGTCATACTGTCATCTGTGTCCTGTCTGGCTCTACAATATTTTTTCCACTTTATCTCACAAACGGCACGAAAAAAAAATGTTGCTGAACATAAAACTGCAACATTTGTCTCAAACATCGTTCATTCTAAGAAGGAAAAAGAGAGACATCGCTCATTGAATGCGGTAGTGGCACAACCCGAAAATTGCCGTTTGGAGTTAACACTTTGATTGAGTTCAGAAATGTAGCAACTACATCTGATCATACCGGCACGGTTGTTAGTCGAAACATGCTCAGCTATTTACCACTATTGTCAAGTGTACTTATAATTTTGAGCTCAATCGCAAAATTAACTTCAAACGGGCAATTTTTGGGTTGTGCCACCACCCAATTCAGTGAGCCATACGATGAAAAAATAAAGTACTGCTATTCCTGTAACGTACACGTTGTCAGATTTCAATGAAACTTGAATTTTCTCTACAGATTTTCGAAGAAAAAGTACTCAAGTATCAAAATTTATAAAAATCTATCCAGTGGGAGCCGAGTTGTTCCATGTGGGCGGACAGACGGACAGGCAGACGTGACGAAACTAATAGTCGCTTTTCGCAATTTTGCGAACGCGTCTAAGAGTGGACTACTTAGTTCTCTACCTACCCAATACAAGAACCAAATTATTTGTAATGATCGAAGCTGTAAGATTCACGAAATCTAGATACACTCTAAACTCTATACGTACAGTTTTAAAATATTTTTAACATCACAATACGTAAACACACTAAATTAAAAACCTTGAATTCCAAGGAAGTGACAGTGCCTCTTTGTTGCTTTTTAATCTGATACTTGGACTTACATAAGGACAACCGGCAAGGGTCAAAACATGTAGCAGGTGGTTACATAGTAATATACTCATAGCTGTACCGACTGCAAATTGTACGTATTTGTCCTTCTTTCGACACGTGAGGGTTACATTTCGAAACTTTATTTTGTGTCTTGTTCAGCTAGACATGTTATTTGACGTGGAACACATTAAGTATTTAAGTGCCTTTTACCGTGGGCCGGGATAGGTCAGTTGGTACAGCGACTCGCTACGGGCTGGACGGTCCGGGGATCGAATCACGGTGGTGGTGAAATTTTCCGCACCCGTCCAGACCGTCCCTAGGGACCACTCAGCCTACCGGATCTTCCCCTGTTCCAAGCAGCCGGGGCGTGACGTAGATCACCCACCCCAATCTGACGCCGAGGTTAAGTAAAGAGTAGAGCTATACATCTACTCCCCCAGTGGGCTTCGTGGCCTGTTTAAGGTAAACTTTAATGTCTTTTATCACGGTTGTAATTTTATTTAGAGCTGTACGACTGTATAGGTTAAGTGAAACCATTGCTTTTTTATCACACAAATAAAATATTTAGTTACAGGTAACTGCTACAGGAAAGGGAATCAAGTTTTCAAAACCACAGCTCACCGGGAAAATGTTTACAGGGCCACTGCCCTGGCACATGTCTATGCCCTTCCCCGTAGCAATGTGTACTGTAGGCTCTTCACGCTTCCTGCAATCCTAGGACTTGGTCGTTGGGAGGGCAACAGGCGAGCCAATGCCACATGGGAGCGGGCGTGTTCTTGTCCCCCTTACTCCATGCAAACATGGCAAGATGATGCGAGCACGTGTCTCGCAGCATCCGCCGAATGGACCAGAACATCTTCTGCGGCAACATCTAGTAGGAGAAGGTGGGCGAGTCACAGCTTCTGAACCATGTGGGCAGTAGGGGAGTAGGAAGACTGCGGACTGAAGTGAGGAATGCGGTTAGCCTTGCTGTGTGTTGCACACCGACCCACATGCGCATGATGCTTTCCTGGTTAGAGGATTCAGACTCAGCTACACTGCAATGACATTTAGTTGATGGTGCTGCTCCAAGTGGCGATTATGTGGCAACTGTCTGTACGAAGGAAGGAATGTCCAGTAGGAAATAACACATCCAGCATGAACTTTACATAAAATGAAATGTATTGGTATGTTGAGAATAGAAAGAAGGGCAGACAAAGAGAGGGAGAGAGACGGCGAAGGATATTATTATGCGAATTACATACAGCTCGACGGGCCCAGTTCGTCAGCAAAACAGAACATCTTCGTATTCGGATAGCAGAATAATGGAGTAGGTACTGCTGAATTCCATTCCAGTCGCTAGTAATGTAAATGCATTGTCAATTACCGTATTTTTATGTCCTGTTACAGCGGGATTCCTATGGGAGAGACAAAGCTGTGACTGACGGGTCATCAATCAGTGTAGAAGGAAGTGCCAGCAAACACACACACGCTCGTATGCACAACACACAAAATACAGAAGACGCAGAATTTTGATGGGTAGAGGGCACGAGGCAGATATATGGGCGTAGACGAAGATATAACAAAATGGATTTTAGGGAACAGTAGAGTGTTTAGGTAAACTGAACTGCCTCGGAATGTGAAGGTTCGCTACAGCTTAACACAGTGTTTCTCAACCGCCGGGCCGCGGCCCGGTACCGGGCCCTGGCATCGTTTATACCGGGCTGCGAGAGGTTCTCCTGGAATTTGTAATTTTAGTTTTCTAAGAATTTTTCATGAATAAATGTTTTATAGTGGAAATATTCTGAGGAGAAAAATATTCGTGAATGTGTCGAAAAACTCAGACCCACGTGTTGGCCTGAGGAAACTACAATATGCTGCAAGATTTCATTAGTACAGTGACTGATAACTAATTTAAATGTAATTTTATATTTGTCAACATGCCACACCGTATACATAAGTGTAATAATATTCTTTATGATTATGCCATAATTAATTATTAATACTTATGTTAGTTTAATGTATGAACTTAAAAAAAATTGAAAGGTATTTACGAGTAAATTTGTCAGGACCGGGCCTTCGTCTTATAAAAAAAGAATTTACCGGGCCGCGGTCTCACAAAGGTTGAGAAACGCTGGCTTAACACATTCACAATCCAACAATGAGTTCTCTGTTGTAGTGCTATGCAACGAATGCCGCTTTTTGACAAAGTAAAACGTACTGCATGCAAAATGCCTCATTTTTGTCCGATTTGAACCGAATTTGAGTTTTCTTGACAGATTTTAATAAACGTCAAAATTTTACGAACATCCGTCCAGTGAGGGCCAAGTTCTTCCATGACAAGGCAGACGTGCCGAAGCTAGTGATCGCTTTTCGCAACTCACCGAAGGCGCCTAACACAAGCTGCGCAGTGAAGTTTTTTTTAATTACTTAGCCCAGCTCCCTCCACTGCGTATGTTAAGACTGCGTGGAGCTACTCCTCCATTCCCCCCATATGCCTTCATGGCGTGCGCATGGACTTTAGGCTCAGTTAACCTCAAGTTTGTGCGATTTCTGTAGTGAGTTATACATAAGTGTTTAAAAGAACCGTCTAGTGTGGCGATTGCCGTCTTCTGGGATGTGACAATACGTGTGGGATGTGACAACACGTGTAGTCTGGCAAAAGGGTCCCGACGTTTCGGAGGAATATGCTGAATCATCACAGGGTAGATTTGCCCTGCGATAATGAAGGCACCAGTTCTCTCTAAAACGTCAGTGCACATTACCAGACCAAGAGCAGATCCACTCTGCCCATCGCATCTAGGTCTTCGAGTTGACATGTATTTAATATTCCAGTGAAGCTCAGATACTCAAACAACATTTCGCAAAACGGTTCGGAAGCGCGCAGAAGAAAATGTTTACTCAACTACAACAGCTCGATTAAACGGAATAAAATCAAGCTGACTCAGTAAACACCAACCGGAATCGAAGCAAACGCTTTCAAAGACATATCATTAGTATTTCATCAATACTTCGCTGAAGCTTGCTTACTATAACGCTGTCAACGATTCGGAAACAATCGACAGAAATATTTTCTTACAGACAAACGACATGCTTCGATGCGTCATTCAGTCGCAATGCTGTCGCACCCACAGTTGGCTGTGACGTCACTGTGCCTTATATCGATAATCCCAGCCTACTCAGAAACCGGTGTTCGCTACAATGATAATCGCAACTCACTCAAAAACCGATGGCTGTGACATCACCGGTCTTCCTTTCAAACCAAGGGCATTGTTTGCTACGTAAATGTAAAACACTAGTTGATTGGCACACAAAGTTTTTCAACTTTACATTGTTCCACGTTCCGTGCAGTAAGACAGGTCACCATCTGTATTGCGACAACTGCTATATTCTTAGATACAGTAATACACAAATGTGTGGCAAACTTCCCACATGCTTCGGCCACCTTCAAGGAGGTATTCAACAAAGAAAAAATAGAGTAACTACTAGTTAATGTCATAAGGGTGCACTAATAGATTTAAAATACAAATAGTGAAATAGTTAAAAAAATTTAAAAAGCAAAGTACAGATTGTACGGTATATAGTAACAGTAATAATATGCAGTGTGCATTCAACCACGATGACAAACAGCCAAGAGACACAGGGACATGTCCAGAAAAAAAAAAAGATTAATTTCCACAGCAGATGGGTTTGTTTGCAGCTTCAACCTTTACGATATACATTCTGTAGCGTTTCTTTTTTAAATTTTTAACCATTTTTTAGTGAACAATCATGACAAAACCAGATATATTGTTTTTTTTTGTTTGTTGAATACCTTCGTGAAGATGGACGAAAAAAGCCAAAACGTGTAGATTTACCACAACTCTGTGTATGACTGTATCTAATTATGGTGCAGTCTGTCCTGGTTGAGAAAGCCAAAACCCACGAAGTGTTGTAAAAGCAATGGAAATAGGAAGGAGAAGAATTATATCGCAGTTACTGGAACGTAAAATATACGATGACAACTTAGAAATATCTGCCGTAAGTACAGAAAATTCCATTTTCTTGACCTATAAATTCAAACCTGCTCGAACTCTTTACCTTCCTTTTCAGCGCCCCAACATAACTGCTTTCGTGCAGAGACTACAAACCGCAGAAATCTGCCACTATCTTTTTCATACGCCCCTCTGTGTCCCTTTGCATGTGTAGTGGGGTGTAATGTGCTACTGTGCCTTGGGTGCTTCACTGCGAGTCAGCATGGTGAACGCCGTTAGCATCTAAATTATCTCTTTTTTTATGTTATTAATGAGACTGGATTAGGGATCACGTGAAGAGTATCTGACAGGGAGCCTTGAGGCTGTCCGCTCTGGCGCCATCTTGCCACAGCCGACACACTTCCTTCTTCCCCTCGCTGAACTCTGCTTTTATTTTAGAATGGTATCTCAAGGCCTCGAAGTGTGGTGTGGTAAAGACTATTTTGTGGTTAGGTATCACAAGGATTTAGTGCCTAAAACGACGAGGAATTACATTCTGTCTTTCTTCTTTCCACGGTTGGTCTTCTAAGTTCGTTTGCTGAACTCCGGAACGTTTTTGTTCCGTGCGTAATCAGAAACATCTCCGTATTATTCCGACACAGCAACCAAAATGGCGACACGCCACACACTACGTCAGTACACACGTCAATTCCACTCCTGCCATGTTGTCTCATGGGAGTGCGGTGTGGCAAGATTACGCGAAAGCAATAGGCAAGTAGGAAGGACGAAGAGGTGAACCCAACCGTTCTAGCTAGCGGTCTGGCAACAGACTGTATTGACTCACGCGCGGGCATTCCGCTGCCGACTCCAGACCTGCACAAGGACGGTGGAATCCAATTTATAACTCGCTTTGATTAATAGCTAGATATGAAATGTGTGCATAACGTAACATTATAGCGCTTTCGGATCTTTATTCTCCTTAACGCAGGTACCAGTCGAGCCGTGCTGCTTGAGTAACATGCAGAGAAACGAGACGAATAATACAAGTGTTGCCATGGAAACGCAACTGAGTCCTTTCGCACTGTTGAGCTACATATGTCATTGTAAAAAATATCAAATATTAGAAGTGTGTACCGTGGAAGACAACAATGAATTTTGTTTGTACTGTTGAGCTAACAAAAATATACAACGTACCTCGGTGTTCATGTCAGGTGCCCAATATGTTGTCTTATTTTAATCTAACTTGAATTTTTTCGACATATTATACATTAAAAGTCCCCAATATAAAATAAAGTTGCCCATGGTCACGCCATGAAAGCATACAGAGGTAGTGGAGTCAATATCACGTCCCGGCCGTTTTCCACCCCCCCCCCCGGAAGGAACTCCGGTGTCCATTGAATATGAGTCTGTGTGGGCCCCGAGACGGTCTGCACCGTTCTGGAGCAGACAAAATCTCTTGCTTCTACCGGCATTCGAAATACGCACCTTACGGCCAATAAAAATCGAGAATTTCTTTAAAGGTCTGTCAGGCATATGAACGCAACTGTTCCTTACGTCCAGCGCAGGCCCAAGACAGGGGCCGCCCTAGGCAGGGTATCAGTTTAGCGCCCCTTCAAACCGATATTCTGTAAACTTTTTCGGCCACGGACGGACCCGGCGAAAGTTTTTGAGGGCGCGTGTCGAAATTGAGGATAATTTTCGGGGAAATATGTTCACATGCCTATGGGGTTTTGAGCAGCATATAAGGTCTAGGAGCCTACCATCGTTACTGGTTATTATGTAGCCTATTATAATTACATTGTGCATTGCAATAAGAGAATGCGCAATGAAGGCGATATGGAAGAAAAATAATCTGCGAAGGTTCTAACAACATAATTCAAAAGACTGAAGCAATAAATACACGAACTTAAATATTACACAAGTACCTATTCTACACGATCACCCTTCGTAACTTTGTTGTCCCGACACGCTCAGTCTGGTAGGTGATCCTCTTTTGGGAAACGGGTGTGGTTCACCGAATCACATACAGTTTTAATTATTTCTTTTTTACTTGTTGTTTTATTTACTCAATTTATTCTTTATATAAAATAATGGAGCGCTATATCCAGTAAAACAACTAGATCATTTCTAGGAAACTAACACAGTCACTTCTCTGTACTCCTACCTACACAACACTCGTACGCGACTGAAATCACACTGGATTGTTAGCGTCTGTTGCCGCTGCTAACGTTTTCTCATTTAAATCTCTCCCTCCTACCTCTCACCAACGGTCCCGAATATACGTTGACAGATTAACTTACAACGCATGCCATGAACCGTCCGTAACTGACGCCAGCAATCCTAAGAAACAACTATACTAAAAATGATCGGCTACAATATTTTCATTGTCATTGTAAAAATTGTTACAGAGGAAGAGAGAACAAAATGATAGAAAGCTTTCCAAGGACGCTGTTAGGTAAATAACAACGAACTTTGAATTATTTTAAATGAAAGAGTTTTAGAAATTATTTACAACCAACACCTCACAGGGGACAAAATTAACGATTTTAGGACAATTAATAAGGGATCAATAATAAGAGTATAAGCAACTGAAAGAATGTGTTACTTTTCATTATATTTGTTTCATTTTATTCTTTTATTTGCTTCTATTTATTTTATCTCAGTATTTAACCAACTTGATGCACAAAATTTGTTTCACAATAAGTTTTATTTCATGCCTCTACATGTTTCGAGCACATGTGCTCATCATCATTGTGAAACAAATTTTGTGCATAAAGTTGGTTAAATACTGAGATAAATATACTGAGATGCACGGTCAGCAAAACGTCAAAATCTAGTTATTTTGTTTCACTAAGAAGATAAGAGTAAAAGAGAGAGGGAGTAAAAGAACTGCAAGCGCTTTACAAGCCCCTTTTAAACAATTTGTAGCAAATTTACACAGCCCATTGCATTAAACTGTAACCTATAGTTTTAAAAATTTGGAATATTACAGTATAAGTCAGGAAACAATTGTCATTGGGACAGAAACTAAGCAACAGCGACAAACGTCGATTTACGTCATAATACACAAATGCAAGGAAAGGCGAGGTAACACATCTTAGTATAGTTTAGACGTTTGCTGCTGTACCAAGAATGACAGATGTTTTATACCGCTTTCGTACTTCGTTGTTTTAACAGCTATACGCACGCAGCATTGACTTCTTCATTACAGTTGATTATATAACGTCAATACTAGTTGACAAAATACTGATAATGCTAACATTGCTAGACTTTTCAAAGAGCACAAATTTCAGGAATGCAATACCAGACTTTTAGAAATCCTCCTCCTCCTCCTCCACCACCACCACCTTCTTCTTCTTCTTCCTCCTCTTCTTCTTCTTCTTCTTCTTCTTCTTCCTCTTCCTCTTCTTATGGCATTACAGCCCTTGGTGAACCTTAGCCTCTTCCACAACTGTCCTCCACTGTTCTCGATCCAGTGACTTACGTCACCAGTTCCTCACGCCCATCTTCTTTAGATCTTCCTCAATTGACGCAAGCCACCTTAGCCCCTCCACGCCGAGTGCCTTCCTATTTTTATCACCTTAGCTATGTCCAGTTCAACGTGGAGCGTATAAAGCTCACTACTGTATGTGTCTTGTTCTCCAAACATCATTGTCGTGAATAGAACCGTACAGCATTCTCAATCTTCTTCTTCAAACATGCAGAGCATATTTCACAAATCCATTTTCTGCAATTTTCAGGGTTGATGCTTTAACCAATTCCCCCATCCCACTCCACCCCACCCCCACCACTTTATAGTTCAGACTTTAAATCAAGAAACCTTTACTTCTAAATTCAGCTGCTGTGTAAATCAAATGCTTCTAAGAACTATTCAAGTTAACCCATCGTAGCGTTTCCAAATCCAGTTTCTCTGGTGTTACATTGCACATTGTATTAATTTTGTAATTTCTTCAAATTACCTCAACAGAGCAGAGAGTTGAAACAGTGACGCTTGAAAACTGCATTTGAAGTCTCTGAATGTCTGGTTTATTACGCATTTCATTACCAGTCATGTGATTTTGTGGGTTTAGGATGTATTTAAACAGTGTCATTGTCCAAATCACGGTCATAATTTTTCAGTTTCTTTTCACAGCATCTATGTTATCAAACATAACATAAATTGTATTGTAAACATCTGCAATTTGTTGTTCATTTACATGCCATGAAAATCTGTAAAGAACATCATTCTACTAATCCATAAGGCACGTAATTCTTGAGATGACAATCTTTCATTCGTAAAATATAAAAGGGTGTCATTGAAACGCGCAACAGATCGAAGAAAAACAGAAACTCGACTGAACTAACGAACATTATTTTACGTAAATTAAAGTAATTAATCCTTGGTACACTCAATTCACGTCACTCAGAAAATTCTGAAATTATCTGTCCACCGAAGCACGCATAGGCTACATTGGTTACCCCCCACACTACTGACGAGATTTTAAAATATGACAACACTGCTTCTTATAATATTGGAAATACGGTAGTCTAATTAATAATAACGTAAATACGCGTCATCTCAGAATCTTCACTTGTCGACGTTGGCACCTGTCATTTCATTCTAAATGCATATCTCAGCGGTGCGTCAGATTCTTTAACCGCCAGTCGAGCAGACATGAGTGACTAGGCGAAGTGCTGTGATGGGGGGTTTAATACGTAATAAGTATATGAAAACACTGAAAATTCGAAGTGTTTAAGTGAGTGAGTGTGTGTCACTGAGTGTGATAAAATACAACACTAACCTCTACACCTACAATGAGTAGGTAGAAACAGATAAAAAAAAACCCGAATATTATTTCTTTTATTCATATTTATATCGTACTACGAGAACTTGTGTAGTTTCTTTCATAATTGATACTGATACATTTATGTCTATTTTCGACAGAATTTCTCCCCGAAGTTAGGAAAATGGTCTCCGACCCATTACTTCCCTTTCTCTGTTTTTACAGCTTTTGTCTGATGTCCATTCTTTAATAATTCTGACAGCTATTAAATTTTAATAGCTACGAATGTGCTGAAAGTCTCATACATACCAGTTACTCGAGAAGTCGCGTGTGGAAAACTGGGTTTACAGGCACCACAATTCCGATTTTTCCAGTGACTACTTAGCACTCGCTTTTTATGTTGGCGCTCCGGGCAGCTGCATGACTAGCCCGCCCTTAATCCGTCCCTGCAGAGGGAAATAATCGGCGTTTGTTCTGAGGTAACATTCACCCTAGGACAGGCAATGAAGGCCCAGAGGGGGAGTAGAGGTGTAGCTTTTCTCTTCCTTTAACCTCGGCACTAGATAGGGGTGGGTTGTCAACGCCACACCGCGGTTGCTTTATCCTCGGGGGAAAATCTTGCCTTCACCGAGATTCGATCCCCGGACCGTCCAGCTCGTAGTGAGACGCTATCCCGACTGAGCTATCTTTGTTCTGAGGTCCATATGAAACACAGAAAAGCCCTCTATGGGTTGAAAGTAGAATTCTACAATGCTAAAAGTTTATATAGAATGTAACCAGTAGTCTTTTAAAAGGTAAATTTGTTTCGCCAACTTCGCCCTTAAAATGATTAATATGGATAATTTGAAAGTCATTCGCCCAGATGGGTATGGTTCTGCAGTAAATTCTTCGATGCGGTGCTATAATTTACAAAAAACAAACATGTAACTTAATTTAAGCCAAAATATTAAATTGCTGTGCGCTGTACAGACGAGTTTCAGCCTTCGACTTAGAGCCACCAAACTGAAGAGCAGACAGGTGGCACGAGATGCGAGAAAGAACAGTCGTGTCATGCGTCTGCGTGGCGGAACAAAATACCTCTATACATGTACTGCGCGCCTGGCGACAGCGGGGAAACAATGCGAAGTAGATGGGATTCTGCATACTTGCCTACACACAAAATGGCGGTGACCGACAGATGACTGTCAACCAACGAAATGGCCAGCAATGAATACTCCACAGCATTGTGGCATGTTAAATAAATAAACACTGTGCATTTTACGGTTAATGCGCGGTTGTCGGTGTATGGAATTTGAATGAAAATTAATGAAGAATGTTCATGTAAATGTATAGAGGGACATAACACGGTGCTGCTAAGAGTGCAGTTTTCATTAACTGACAATTACATCCGTCAATGGCAACAAATTTATTAAATACCCGGAAAGCCAACTTCAACCAACATTATTATTTTCGCACGATACCGTCGTGTTCGCTAAATGCAGAATATCTTTTTTACCCTAATACTTAAACAACAGGCAACAACACTTCAAGATCCACGAATGTAATGGATGCATTTGAAATACAGAATGAAAAATAAATTGCCCAGAAATTGCCACTTAATACTGTAATCAATACGCGGATTCCTTGAGTCACGGACGAGCCAGCGTCTGTATTCAGACGCTGAGACCGACGTCGTGCGAGCAACACGGTGCCTGTGCGCCAGGGGGTGGGCTATAAATAAAACAGGAGGCAATGCGGCTTCTCCCGTTAGAACAAATCCCCCAAACCAGTCAGTCCACCAAATCACCCGACAACCGTCCAGCGCCGCCTGTATTAAGAACGCAACAAGACAAAGGAGGTTGACTGGAGAGAGTTTCGAACGCTGCCACTAGTTACCAGCTGCATATTGTTGTGGGCCTGATAGGCGAAGTCGCATTCTGGTTACGACTATGGCTGCCAGACTACGGTGTAAACAACTCGTCCCCCCTGCTATGGCCTAGCTGTTCCCTGAGATATTGATCACATTACAATGGAGTCGGAATAGTTCCAGTAAACGAGGGCTTCCTTCCATTACACATCAAAATATTATCAATGGCAAGCCAATTTGGCCCTAACACTCCACATGTGACCAGGGACACATAATGTACAAGGAACATTCGCGTCTGTTGACGAGACGCGTTTGTGTTCCGTGGCTGAACCAATGATACGGATTTAACTCTGTACAGCCAACTCATAAACTGCAGCAAGATTTGAAGTTTTCACACGGCTGGGAGTATGCAGAATAGTAACTCCGTTTGGTTTGGTACAGGTGTACCGTCGTTTCGGAGGGTCCAGCTTCCGCCATCATCAAGGAGTGTGTGTAAGACTTAAGGTGCATGATAACTCCCTTCGTCTGCTGCCGATTCGCACAGCATTGTGATTCAATCACACAACACATTTCGAAGTACAAAAGTGCAACTCGTAAGAACTTTGTAAGGTGAAGAAGCCATTGTTTTATTTCCGGCGTAGAAATCCGCCAATTCTTCCTCTCAGGGACAGATCGACCTCAATTATGGGGTCAGCAAGATCGTGAGCTTTCTAGCGGACTGCACGATGTCACATAAAAAACAGTCTTCGAGGAAACTGTGCATATTTTTATAGTCTACTGAATACGACAATGCAGGATTACGATTTAAATACGTTCCTGAAATTTTGACTTCAAGATAACTTAAAAACAAATTTGCAGTTGCTGTGGTAAAACCGGTACAATTATAAACGATACTGCCTTCTGTAACATCCAAGGGATAATACTTACTTACTCCATGGAGCAGGCTTCTTGAGAAGATAACCGGTTTTCAGCTAGGCAAGAAATTCCCGCATTTTATGGAACCCGAAGGTTCATTACCGCATTCACAAGTGCCCGCCACCTGTCCCTATCCTGATATAGCTCGATCCAGTCCATGCCCCCAAATCCCACGTCCTGAAGACCCATCTTAATATTATCCTCCCATCTACGCCTGGGTCTTCCAAATGGTCTCTTTCCCACAGGTTTCCCCACCAAAACCCTGTATGCGCCTCTCCTCTCCCCCATACGCGCTATATGCCCCGCCCATCCCGAGGAATAATAATAATAATAATAATAATAGACAATGAACACTGTTATAACCACGTGCCAAAATTAGTCGAAGCAAGTCGTGAACGTAAGGTGAACATGTTATGGGATCAACAAGTGCAGAAAGACAGAACCATCCTAACAATAAACCGCACATCATAATCCCTAATAATGAAAGAGGAACATGTATGTTAATAAATATTGCAATTTCAGGAGACAGATGTGGAATATGGAAGCAAAAGAGATAACACTGAGAATGGAAGCTTCTGGAACCATCTCAAAATCATTCAGAAATTACCCGAGCAACACATATACCAGGAAAGCACGGAATCAAGGAACTTTGGGCACTGCGCAGATACTTTGGTAAGTACCAACGTGAAAGTACAGAACATAATTAACTTGCGAGATAACATTGCATATTGTAAATACAGAGCCACTGCAACACTACAGACCCTAGAAACATGGTTTGTTTCGGGTATATAATTGTAAATACCCTGCATAAAACTGTTTGACGATGATGACAATGGTGGTGATGATGATGATGATGATATGTCCATCTCTCCGTCCATCCGTATGGAACGGATTTCAGTAATATTTTGTACCGGGGACTTGTATCAAAATCTGTCAACAAAATTAGAGTTCGGTTAAAATCGTATTAAAAACGTATGCTGTGCCTCATGTGAAGACCTGACAGCGACGTATGCAGCTTAGCAATATAAATGAGAACTCATTTTTGCGTTTCCATGGCAACACGTTTAGTGTCGTGAGGTGACAGCGACACGTACCGTACCTTAACGAAAACAAACGAACTGAGCGTCGCGCCAAGCAGCGCGAAGACAAGAAGGTGCCTCAATATTACACAAGAAGCGGATTGCCTGTCTTTTTGACATTGTAGCTGTTGAGTCAGTAAGCTGATAACAAGGGCTGTTATTATTATTATTGTTTTCATTATTACTGTTATTGCTATTGTTGTGCAGAACATTTACAACAATGTCCGCACTATTTTGTGGTCACGCAGAATAAATAAAATGTGGTGCCGACATTTGTTATTATTTTGTGTTACTTCGACAAGGGAATGGAAAAAACTACAAAATGAGGAGCTTCATGTCTGCACTGCTCACCCTATATTGTTCGGCTGATAAAATCGAGAAGAATTAGAGAGGCTGGGTGGGGCATGTAGCGTGTGTGGGGGGAGAAGAGGGTCGTATACAGGGTTTTGGTGGGGAAACCTGAGGGATTAAGACCTCTTGGGAGACCCGGGCGTAGATGGGAGGATAATATTAAGATGGATCTTCAGGAAGTGGTATCTGGGGGTTTGGACGGGATCGAGCTGGCTCAGGATAGGGACAGGTGACGGGCACTTGTGAATGCGGTAATGAACCTTCGGGTTCCATAAAATGAGGGGAATTTCTTGACCAGCTGAAAAACGGTCAAGAAGGACCCTACTCCATGGAGTAAGTAAGCACGTTGTGTTACTTCGTTCATTGATAATGACTAAGTTATAATAATTCACCAAAAAAATGAACAATCTCATATTGGCGCAGTAACATTACATTACAGCATTAAAAACTCGTAGATGCTTCGCACCCTGTAGGATCGTCATCAGGGACTGTGTACATCAAATGAGCTTTTATGAAACATTACTGACCTACATGAGTTATTTAGCATTTTATACAAAATCGTCCGATGTGCGACTCCCTGGTGATGATCCCACAGGGTTCGAAACACAGAGGATTTTTTAAAAAATATTTTAATGTAATGTAACTGTGTAAACGCAAGATTGTGCATTTAGTGAATTATAAATGTACAATTACTTCCATAAAACCTGTAACACAACTGCAAACCAAATTGAACTGTATATAAGATTTAACCATCTGAATAGCCAAACCAGTGGTAACTCCTGATTGATTACAACAGCAAAAACAACAATCCCTGGGGGGGGGGGGGTGAGGGGGGTCTTCCTCCACCTCTCCACAACTTTCGATTTGCCCATATCCTTCATCACCTTTCCTTACGTAAGCGGAAAATATAAAACCCCAGTAGGTGAACAAGACACTGGGGAAAGCAGCAGCCGTGTCATGGACCGTGCTGCATCTTCAGGCCGCCACAAATAACAGGATAGCAAAGGGATGTAAGGATCTTGTCACACGGTATAAGGTACGGCACGGATAATCGCATGGATCATTTCCCGCGGGGTGTTAGTTTTACAGCAACAAAAAGCGCAGATAAGAGGAAAATATCCGCTAAAGCTGACTAAACCGACGGAAATCACTCGCCACCAGGAGCGCAAGGCAGCAAGAGAGGTCGACCAACCAAGCCGCTGTCGCATGCAGTGAGGCCCACCTGGTTTGTTCTTCAGTTGCAGTACATACAGCACTAGACTAAAAAAAAACGAATATTTTGCAGCGATATTGGCACTGCGTTGTAACTATTGTGTAGGGTACCAGCTTCGAATCGCAAGAACCTTTTCTGACCCACGCATGCAAGTAGACCGCCGCCACCTTTTCATACAACCTTCCTTATTCATTGTCACAAACAAGCCAATTTGTCATGGGTGAGGTGACGCCACATACTTTGTACAATGTACAGACGTTTCGAAGGAACTTACCGTCCTTATGTTCAGGGTAAAACAGTACTAAAATTAACGCGGTAGCCTACGTTACACCGTAAGTCGCTAAATTTCTACCAGACTGCAAGGCGCCAGATTCATGAAGGCATTTTCCAGGCTGTATTCTTCGATGCACTTTCACCTCCAAAGTCTAAGACATGCGTCGACTGACCGTCCGGTACCATGTCGAATCCGCCCTGGGACTCCTGAAAAATTTTATTCCGTGTACCAAGTACCACCCTCATTGGGTCTCAGGGTGCCCGCTCTGACGAAACTGCAGGTATGTACAAGTGTCACAAGTTACTGTTTTTATCGGTTGTACACGTTTGTACGTTTTATGATTATGATTATGTGCTGATCTAGACAGGCTACATACAGTACAACATGAAGCACACAACACACGCGTCTTAACCTATTCAACCTTTGCTATAATGTTAGCACATTCACCTGAACTGCGCTAAGCTTGATCGCCGTATTTCCTGTGGTGGGTGGGCTTCGCCTTATCCACTGTGGCACACATTTCTATCTACATAATTCCGTCTGACTTCTGCATGCTGCCTGCATAATTTTCTGATGACATCGCAACCGTACCGAATTTTGAAAGTCATATACCAATGGCGGATAGGTGTAAGCTTTGGAAAAATGCAAATCGTGCATAGAACATTGCTTGTCAACCTGTAAGTGGAAGTTTCAGAACTGTAAACAGTGAAAATAATACAGAAACCTTTAAAATTTCATAGTTCAGGCCTATAATGAAGAATTCGGCATGCACGGGTTGCGGTAGCTTTTTTTGGTTGGTACAGGTACTCAAACCGCGCCCGGGTTTGATCTTGGTAGGGACGCCGGCTATCATGAGTAATTTTACCGTAGCTCGCCTCAGCCCCTCATGATAAATGCCAGAACACTAAGGGCTCATTCACACTGCAGGCCGAGCCGAACCGAGCCGAGCCGAGCCGAGCCGAACCGAACCTGACCGGCCCGAGCGAGTGACTATTCACGTTGCAAGCCGAGCCGACCCGAACTGAAAGCAGTGCAGCTGGCATTTCTGAACTGCGAGGATGTCAAATCAAGTGCATGTATTTTCATTAATGTGCAATATTTGGTGGAGAAGCCTCTTATATACTAGAAAGAGACGTTTCTGGGTGCACAATATAAGCTCTAGGCGTGAAAGTCTCGACGAGTTTCATAATCTTCTAGATGACTTACTTAAAGACGAAGAAAGGTTTTGGAGGTACCTCAGAATGAGCTCAGACACATTTAAGTATATTTTAGAGTTAATTCGAACATCAATTATGAAGCAAAATACAAATTTTCGAAGGTCCATTAGCCCTGAGGAGCGGCTCATGGCGACACTGAGGTAAGGTAAGAACTGCAGAACAGGACAATAATTGCATAGTATATTTATTATACCGGCCATGACCTCAAGACGACAGCGCCACTAAGTGAAGAGTACAGTTAGCCAGCTTACATAGCACGTCAGAAGCAGCTTCAGTAACCTCAGCTGCAGATGCAAGTTGGTGGCCAGCTTCACACTCCGGCCGCTTAACTGCCTACACCTGTTGTGTGGTGCAGTTGGTTGCGGCACTGCGCTGCAAGCCAGAAAGTCGAGGGTTCATTGACGTGTGACGTTGGGGCCGATTCAGCCTCTATCAGAAATAAGTACCAAGAATATTTCCTGGGGGGTAAAGGCGGCCGGTGTGTACGACTGACAACCTTACCATTGAATCTTTATTGACACCACTTACCTCAGGCCTAGCACGACTTGATTTTTGGCAATGCTATTTGGTCGCTTTAATGGACGAATTAATAGATTGGTAGGATTCGTAGTACGCACTTCAATTGTAATCTTTTTTTACGAACTAAAGAAAAAGCCCTATGTAGAGACTACGTCGGCCTGTTTTTAATCTAGCATCAGCTATTAAACCATTCATCACCCTTTTGTGAAATGCGGTACGGGAGTTCTCGAACAAGCGTCATTTTCGTGAAAATCGGCATAGTGCCAGTTACACTTCACTCCATGGCGTAAATTAATTTCACCCGTACTGTACCTGTATCTTGACCGATCTGGGTGAAATTCGACGCAGAATATCTCCACGTCATGTCTTTGAGTTGTTGCATTTCGTGAAAATCTGTGCAGTGTACATGAATATTGCCCGTATTTTCTAAACTTCGTCCGATTTTGTTAACATTTTGGTATAGGATATGTCCTTAAGACTGCACTGAATGATTATGATTTTCGTGAAATTCAGCGCAGTGAAAACCATGCTCTTTTTACTTACGAGCATAAACATAAACTTCTGTTCATGATTTTTGTAATTTATGTGTGATTTCAGTGAAAATCAGTATGAAACATTTGCGCCTTAATGCTGTTCAGCATTTGTGAGTTTCACCAGACCAGGTAACGCAGCACTTTGTCATGTGCGTGAACTAAATTCATGTATGCTTTTATGCGTATCGGACCGTGCATCATCTTGATATTTGAATAAAGGTAGACCAATTTGATGACACTCGCTTTATTATGTCAATTTACTGCTCAACATGTTTCAGATGTTAATACATCCATCTTCAGGAGCTTGCGACTACTTGGTGCGTTATTGTGTTGGCTGTATTGTGCTGACTTGAGGTGTGTTGGTGTTATGCAGAGGGAGTGGTTGTTGGTGATGTGGTATCCTAGTGCAGCCTGCACTCGGGTACCACATCACCAACAACCACTCCCTCTGCATAACACCAACACACCTCAAGTCAGCACAATACAGCCAACACAATAACGCACC
>Ga0123353_10004142_pt1 | contig 18607 bp, 19 predicted proteins | sample TergutLab28metaG_3_FD_92763 | JGI IMG/M metagenome (GOLD analysis project Ga0123353, IMG submission 92763) | Labiotermes labralis P3 segment gut microbial communities from Petit-Saut dam, French Guiana - Lab288 P3 | ecosystem: Host-associated > Arthropoda: Insects > Digestive system > Gut ... | reverse complement strand
TGTGCGTGCGCCGGCAAGGCGCCGATGCGCTGGCAGACTGGACGTCTTTCGAGCATCGGCAACGCCGCCGGAGTGCGTACAGCGCGGCGCGCAGCAGGCCGGGGCTTTACCAACACGGCCTAGACTCGGATGCGTGGATGCCCGCACGCTGACCGCTGCCGAGATCGCGCAGATGATCGACCACACGCTGCTCAAGCCCGAGGCGACGCGCGCCGATGTCGAGGCGCTGATCGCCGAGGCCGCCGAGCTCGGCACGTACTCCGTCTGCATCTCCCCCTCGATGCTGCCCGTGGCGCTCCCGGGCGGCCTACGGCTCGCGGTCGTCTGCGGCTTCCCGAGCGGCAAGCACACCTCGGTCGTCAAGGCCAACGAGGCCGCCGAGTCGGTGATGCTGGGCGCCGACGAGATCGACATGGTCATCGACGTGGGCGCCGCCGTCGAGGGCAGGTACGACGACGTGCGGGCCGACATCGAGGCGGTCCGGGCCGCGGCGCCGGCCCCCGTGGTGCTCAAGGTCATCATCGAGTCGGCCGCGCTGACCGACGAGCACGTCGTCGGCGTCTGCAAGGCGGCCGAGGCCGCCGGCGCCGACTTCGTGAAGACCTCGACGGGCTTCCACCCGGCCGGCGGCGCCACCGAGCACGCCGTACGCCTCATGCACGAGACGGTCCCCGGCCTGCAGGTGAAGGCCTCCGGCGGCGTGCGCACCATCGAGCAGGCGCGGGCGATGCTCGCCGCCGGCGCGACCCGGCTCGGGCTGTCCGGCTCTCGCGCGATCCTCGAGGGCGCGGCCGCCGACGGGTCCTACTGACCGGGCACCAGCTCCGGTGTCGCGGCGCCCGGTCCGAGGCCGCATCTCCCCGTCGCTGCTGTCGATCGCGACCTGACGGCCCGGGCTTGCTCGACCGACGACGGCGGCGCGGGCTCAGCCGGCGTGGTCGGCGTACCAGGGCTTGATGACGTCGTCGATGATCGCGAGCCGCTCGTCGAAGGGCAGGAAGGCCGACTTCATCGCGTTGACGGCGAACCACTGCATGTCGCGCAGGCCGTAGCCGAAGGCGCTGGCGAGCGCGGCGAGCTCGCCGGTCATCGAGGTGCCGCTCATCAGCCGGTTGTCGGTGTTGACGGTGACCCGGAACCGCAGGTCGGTGAGCAGCTTGATGGGGTGCTCCGCGATCGACGGCGCGGCTCCGGTCTGGACGTTCGAGGTCGGGCAGAGCTCCAGCGGGATCCGCTTGTCCCTGATGTACGACGCCAACCGGCCGAGCCGCGGACGCCCGTCCGCGCCGGTGGTGATGTCGTCCACGATGCGTACGCCGTGGCCCAGCCGGTCGGCCCCGCACCACTGCACCGCCTCCCAGATCGACGGCAGCCCGAACGCCTCACCGGCGTGGATGGTGATGTGGCCGTTCTCGCGGCGTACGTGCTCGAAGGCGTCCAGGAACCGTGACGGCGGGTAGCCCGCCTCGGGTCCGGCGATGTCGAAGCCGGCCACACCGCGGTCGCGCCACGAGATCGCCAGCTCGGCGATCTCGCGCGAGCGGGCGGCCTGACGCATCGCCGTGCACAGCTGGCGTACGACGATCCGCCCGCCGATCGCCTCGGTCCCCTCCGCGAGCCCGCGCTGCACGGCGCCGACCACCTCGTCGAGGGTCAGCCCGCGGGCGAGGTGCAGCTCGGGCGCGTAGCGGATCTCGGCGTACACGACGCCGTCGGCGGCGAGATCCTCGACGGCCTCGCGCGCGACCCGCGTGAGGGCGTCCGGGGTCTGCATGACCGCGAGGGTGTGTGCGAAGGTGTCCAGGTAGCGCTCGAGCGAGCCGCTGTCGGCTGCGGCGCGGAACCACGCACCGATCGCGTCAGCCGAGATCTCGGGCAGCTCGTGGCCGCACTCGGCGGCCAGGGCGACCACGGTCGCGGGCCGGAGACCGCCGTCGAGGTGGTCGTGCAGGAGGACCTTCGGCGCGGACCGGATCAGGTCGTCGGTGGCCTCGCGTGTAGGTTCCATGGCGGCATTCTCCCACCGGTCCGGGCGGCGGGTGGGAGCTCGGAAGGGCGCAGAAGGAGACATCCGTGCGGGTTTTCACCACGTTCGAGGAGCTCGAGAAGGCAGCGGGCGAGGATCTCGGGTCGAGCGAGTGGCTGACCGTCGACCAGGATCGCGTCGACCGCTTCGCAGACGCGACCGACGACCACCAGTGGATCCACGTGGACGTCGAGCGCGCCGAGGAGGGGCCGTTCGGCGGCACCATCGCGCACGGCTACCTGACGCTCTCGCTGGTGCCGATGCTGGGCGCGCAGGTCTACTCGCTGGAGACGCCCGGCGCGAAGCTCAACTACGGCATCAACAAGGTGCGCTTCCCCAACCCGGTCCTGGTCGGCTCGCGCATCCGCTGCCACGTGCGGATCGCCGCCGTCAGCGACATCCCCACCGGCAAGCAGCTCACGGTCCAGCACACCGTCGAGATCGAGGGCGCCGACAAGCCCGCGATGATCGCCGAGACGGTCGTCCTGCTGCTTCCCTAGGTGCGCGAGCGTGTCGCCGCCCACGCTGCCACGCTCGCACTCGGGCGACGGAGGCCGGTCGACCTGCCGGATTCCGTCAGGAGATCCGGTCGAGGACCAACGGCACCGGCTGGTACGTCGTACCGGCCGATGCGACGTCGTACCCACCGTCGAGCGCGGCGAGCGCCCGCTCGAACCGCTCCGGCGTGTCCGTCTCGAGCGTGAGCAGCGGCTGACCGGCGCGGACCGGGTCGCCGGGGCGGGCGTGCCAGGTGACGCCGGCGGCGGCCTGCACCGGGTCCTCCTTGCGCTCGCGCCCGGCACCGAGGCGCCAGGCCGCGACGCCGACCGACAGCGCGTCGAGCCGGGTGAGGACGCCATCGGCCGGCGCGGTGACGACGTGCGTCTCGCGGGCCGTCGGCAGCGGGGCGGACGGGTCGCCGCCCTGGGCGGCGACCATCCGGCGCCAGACGTCCATCGCGGACCCGTCTGCCAGGCGATCGGCCGGGTCGACACCCTCCACGCCGGCCGCGGCGAGCATCTCGCGAGCCAGCGCGAGGGTCAGCTCGACCACGTCCGCCGGCCCACCGCCGGCGAGGACCTCGAGCGACTCGGCGACCTCGTTCGCGTGACCGGCGGTGTAGCCCAGCGGCGTGCTCATGTCGGTCAGCAGCGCGACGGTGCGTACGCCGGCATCGGTGCCCAGGTCGACCATCACCCGCGCGAGCTCCCGCGCGCGCTCGACCGACTTCATGAACGCGCCGCTGCCGACCTTGACGTCGAGCACCAGCGCTCCGGTGCCCTCGGCGATCTTCTTGCTCATGATCGAGGACGCGATCAGCGGGATCGCCTCGACCGTGCCGGTCACGTCCCGCAGCGCGTAGAGCTTGCGGTCCGCCGGCGCCAGACCCTCCCCCGCGGCGCACACGACGGCACCGATCTCCTCGAGCTGGTGCAGCAGCGCCTCGTTCGTCATCGACGCGCGCCAGCCCGCGATCGCCTCCATCTTGTCGAGCGTTCCGCCGGTGTGGGCCAGGCCGCGGCCGGACAGCTGTGGCACCGCGACGCCGCAGGCCGCCACCAGCGGCGCGAGCGGTAGCGTGATCTTGTCACCGACGCCACCGGTGGAGTGCTTGTCGGCCGTCGGGCGCGAGAGCGAGGAGAAGTCCATCCGCTCCCCCGACACGATCATCGCCGCGGTCCAGTCGCCGATCTCGCGACGGTCCATGCCGTTGAGCAGGATCGCCATCGCCAGCGCGGACATCTGCTCCTCGGCGACTGCCCCGCGCGTGTAGGCGTCGACCACCCAGCCGATCTGGTCGGTGCTCAACGCTCCGCCGTCCCGCTTGGCGGTGATCACCTCGACGGCGTCGTGCGGCTCCGGAGCAGTAGTCACGGAGTGGACCTTACGTGGTGGTCACGAGTTCTCCGCGTCCGCTCGAGTCGGCGGGCCGCGCCGAATCGGCCCGTCAGCTCGATCAGTCGTGGTGCTCAGTGGTTCGCCAGATCAGGCCCTGCGGCGCGTGCCACTTGCCGTACGAGCATGACTGGTTTGACACGTTTGAAAGGCACACACGAATCTTCCACGTCTGCACTTCAGTCCCGCGCAGGCAGTGCACCGTGGTGTGTGGGGGAACTGGCATCTTCGTGCTGACGCCGTTCTCGGTCGCCTCGGTCTTGTCGAAGTGAGCGCCGATCTTGACGCTGACCTTCGCGAAGATCCACGCGCTCCCCTCGGCAGAGATGCTGGAACTCATACCCCAGGCAAAGCTGCTCGTCTTCTTGATCGAGCAGGTGAGCGTGTGCCGCTGCGGCGTGCGGTTGTCTTCACCGTCCGATCCGGTCTGGTGGAACTGTGTGGACAGGTGCTTGATCACTTTGACGCACTCCATAACGCTGTTGTGCTCTACGCGGCAGGTGCCAGAGCCGCTGGCGGCACGGGCGGCCGGCGCGACGCTCAGCGCCGGAACCGTCACACTCAGCAAGGCGCACAGTGCCAGTCCGATCAGTCGACGCATCGAAATACTCCCTCGGGTCGTCCCATCTGCCGCCCAGCCGAATCCGAGTGGCCGATGACGCCTACCCCGGCGCTCACCGAGCGAAACCACGAGGCCCCACCGCTTGGCGGAGCTACGCCCCGGACGACACCTGCACCGCCCGGTGCCCACGCAACACGAAGGTGCCTCGGCTCTCCGGCACCCCGTCCAGGGCCAGCCGGGGGTAGCGGTCGAACAGCGCGGTGACCGACTCGACCATCTCCATCCGCGCCAGGGGCGAGCCGAGGCAGAAGTGCACGCCGGCACCGAAAGCGAGGTGCGGGTTGGGATCGCGATCGGTCCGGAAGTCGGCCGGCGCATCGAAGACCGCCGGATCGCGGTTGGCCGACCCGAGGAGTGCCGCCACTCGCTCGCCCTTGCGCACCGGCACACCCGCGATCTCCGTGTCGGACGTGGCAGTGCGCTCGAAGAGCTGGAGCGCCGAGTCGAACCGCAGCATCTCCTCCACTGCCGATGCGACGTCCTCCCCTGGCGTCAGGTCACGGGCGAGCATCCCGACCAGCCCGTTGCCGAAGACGTTCACCGACGCCTCGTGCCCCGCGTTGAGCAGCAGCACGACAGAGGCGACGACCTCGTCGTCGGAGAGACCCGTCGCCGCGAGGTCCGACGTGAGGTCGTCAGCCGGGCGCTGCCGCCGCTCGGCGACGAGATCACGCACGAGCGCGTCGAAGTCCTCGGCGGCGGCCACCGCGGCAGCGACCACCTCGGCGGTCGGATCCACCTCGTACATCCGCACGATCGCCTGCGACCACACGCGCAGGTCGGCCACCCGCTCGCGGGCCACGCCGAGCAGCTCGGCGATGACCATCACCGGCAACGGCTCGGCGTACGCCTCGATGACGTCGAACCGGTCCCCTGCGGCATCCAGCAGCTCGGCGGCAAGGGAGCGCACCCGTGGGCGCAACCGCTCGACGTGGCCGCGATTGAACGCGGCGGCGACGGGACGGCGGAGACGCGTGTGCTCGGGCGGCTCGTTCTCCATCATCTGGTTGCGATGAAGGAGGTTGAAGGGCTCCAGCGCCGCGGCCGGCTCACGGTCGTGCCACACGCGGCCGAGCGCGCGATTGCGCAGCACCGCGCCCGCTGCCGCGTGGCTGAACGCGAGCCACGTGCCCGAGGGCAGGTGCCTGGCGAAGCCGTGCCGTGCCCGCTCCTCGGCGAAGGCAGGGTACGGGTCGGCGACGAACTCCGGCGCGGTCAGGTCAAGCGAGGTCGTCGGCACCGAAGGCATCCGGCAGCACCTCGTCCATCCGCTTGACGCCCGAACCGGTGAGCAGGAGGAGCTCGGGACCGCCGTTCTCCCACAGCAGCTGGCGACAGCGGCCACAGGGCATGAGCAGCTCGCCGGCGCCGTTGACGCACACGAAGTGGCTGAGCCGCCCGCCCCCGCTCCGGTGCAGGGCGCTGACGAGCCCGCACTCGGCGCACAGGCCGACGCCGTAGGACGCGTTCTCGACGTTGCATCCGCTCACGACCCGACCGTCGTCCACCAGGGCGGCGGCTCCCACCGGAAACGAGGAGTACGGCGCGTACGCACACTCGGCCGCTGTCATCGCCTCGGCCTTCAGGGTGTCCCAGTCGAAGGCCATCAGCCCGCCGATCCCTTCCGGTAGGGCTGCCCATCGGCCGCCGGCATCCGCAGGCTCTGGGACGCGACGGAGAGGACCAGCAGCGTGACGAGGTACGGCGTCATGCCGCCCAGGTCGCTCGGGATCGAGTTGGTGAACAGGAACCACAGCAGGAACGCCACGCCGATGACGCCATTGGTGATCGCTGCCCGGAAGCGCCGCTGCCACAGCCGCCACGCCGTGAGCGCGGCGAGGCCGATGGCGAGCAGGAGGAGCAGCGCGTGCAGCGAGACCGGGCTGCGCAGCTGCAGCGAGTCGGCGTAACCGAACAGCGCCGAGGCGCCGAGCGCCCCGAAGGGGTTCCAGTTGCCGAAGATCATCGCCGCCAGCCCGATGTAGCCGTCGCCGTTGGTCTGACCGACGTTGAACGTGCTGGTCGCGACCGTGGACAGGTAGGCGCCCCCGAGGCCGGCGAGACCGCCGGAGACGAGCACGCCGACGTACTTGTAGCGCCGGACATCGACGCCGAGGGACTCTGCGGCGGCCGGGCTCTCACCGCAGGAGCGCAGCCGCAGCCCGAAAGTGGTACGCCGCAGCAACCACCAGCTGAGCACGAACAGCACGATCACCAGCAGCGAGACCACGGAGATGTCATCGACGAAGGCTTCGAGGAAGCCGGCGAGATCGGATACGAGGAACCAATGTCGACCGTTGAGCGTGGACAGTGCGTCGTCGAGGCCGGGTATGCGCACCGTCGGCAGCGTGAAAAGGCCGGTGAGGTTGCGGGGCCCGCCGTTCGTCGGGATCCGGGAGAAGAAGGCCCGCGAGAGGAACTCGACCGCGCCGCTGGCGATGATGTTGATCGCGACGCCGGAGACGATCTGATCGACGCCGAAGGTGATCGTGGCTATCGCGTGCAGCAGCCCACCGACCATGCCGAGCGCGATGCCGCCCGCGAGGCCCACCCACGGCCCGTAGTACCAGTTGAAGTACGCCGCACCCCACGTACCGAGCAGCATCTGACCCTCAAGGCCGATGTTGACCACGCCGGCCCGCTCGGACCAGACGCCACCGAGCGCGGCCAGCGCGATCGGGCAGGTGGAGAGGATCGCCGCGGTGAAGGTCGTCGTCGCGGTGAGCGGCGCGGAGTCGGTCACCAGCCGGACGAACGGCACCACGGTCAGGCCTCCCAGGATCAGCACCCAGGTCAGCGGGCTCAGGCCCAGGAACCGGCGGCCGATCGCGGTGCGCGTGCGCTCCAGGGTGGGTGTGCTCATGCCGACACCGCCTCGGGCACGGCGGCCGCGACCGCTCGCTGCTCCGCCCGGGCGCGGTAGCGCTGCACCATCTCGTAGGCGACCACCACCGCAAGCACGCAGATACCCTGCGTGATCTCGTAGATCTGTGGGGCGATGTCGGTGCCGATCTGCAGGGCGTCGGACTGCGCGCTGAGCCAGGCGAACAGCACCGCCCCGAACGCCATCCCGACCGCCCGGTTGCGGCCGAGCAGCGCGACGGCAAGCCCGGTGAAGCCGAGGTTCCCCACGAACGTGGACTCGCTGTAGGTGTACGCGTCGCCGAACAGCGCCGGCATCCAGACGAGTCCAGCGACGCCACCGGACAGCAGCATCGCTACGATCGCCATCCGTTTCGCGCTGACTCCGCTGGCCGCCGCGGCCGCCGGTGAGCTGCCCGTGGCCCTCAGCTCGAAGCCGATCCGGGTGCGGTTGAGCAGCAGCCAGAAGCCGACGCCGACGACGACCGCCAGCAGCCCGAGGCTCCAGATCTCGCCGTTGTCCTGGCCCCACGGCGCCCAGCCGCCGACGGTGCTCGACCCGCTCACCGGATGAGTGTGGATGTCGTAACCGGTCTGCCGACCGTACTTGTTCAGGAAGTGGGTCACGATGATCGGCGAGATCGCGTTGAGCATCAGCGTGCTGATGACCTCGCTGACGCCTCGATAGACCTTCAGCAGGGCGGCGATCCCCGCCCACGCCGCGCCCGTCAGCACGGCCAACAGGGTCGCGACGATGACGTTCAGCGGACCCGGCAGGAACATGCCGCCGGCGAACACGGCCGCGACGTACGCCGCGAGACCGTACTGTCCCTCGACGCCGATGTTGAACAGGCCCATGCGGAAGCCGATCGCGGCGGCTACAGCGGCGATGTAGAGCTGCGCGGCGGTGTTGACGATGTCGACCATCGTCTGGTCCTCGGGCTTGGACAGCATCACCCGCCAGAAGTCACCGACGCCCGAGTCGCTCCCGGAGATCATGATGACCAGCGAGGTCGCGATCACGGCGATCAGCACCGCGGCCAACGGCGCGGCCAGCGCGACGACGGTCGCCCTCAGCGCACGGATCGGCCAGCTCATCAGTCGCGTCCTCCCGTCATCGCGGCTCCGAGCTCGGCCGGGGTCACCGTGCCCGGGGCGAAGGTGCCGGCCATCCGGCCGCGCAGGATGACCCGGATGGTGTCCGACAGGCCGATCAGCTCGTCGAGGTCGGCCGAGATGAGCAGCACCGCGAGGCCGCCCCGGCGGGCGGTGCGGACCTGGTCCCAGATCGCCGCCTGCGCGCCCACGTCGACTCCGCGGGTCGGGTGGGCAGCGATCAACAGCACCGGTTCGTCCGACATCTCCCGGCCGACGATCAGCTTCTGCTGATTGCCGCCGGACAGCGCGCGGGCGTTCGTGTCGATCGACGGCGTGCGGACGTCGTACTGCTCGACGATGCGGTCGGTGTCACGCCGGGCGCCGCGGCGGTCGATCCAGGGTCCGCGGGCGCTCGGCGGCCGGGTCTGATGTCCGAGGATCCGGTTCTCCCAGAGCGGAGAGTCGAGGAGGAGGCCGTGGCGGTGGCGGTCCTCGGGGATGTAGCCGATGCCGGCCTCGCGGCGGGCCCGGGTGCTCGCTGTCGTCACGTCCGATCCACCGAGGAGGATGGTTCCGCCCGTCGGCCGGACAAGACCCATGATCGCCTCGACCAGCTCCGTCTGGCCGTTGCCCTCGACGCCGGCGATGCCAAGGACCTCACCCTTGCGGATGGCGAGGTCGATCCCGTCGAGCACCGCCCGTTCTCCCTCGACCAGGGTGACCCCGCGCAGCTCGAGCATGACGGTCTCCTGGACCGTCGACGTCGTCGTCGCGGGAGACGGAAGCTCGCTTCCGACCATCAGCTCCGCGAGCTGATGCTTGGTGACCTCCCCCGGCTTGGCCTCCCCGACGGTCGTCCCACGCCTCATCACGGTGATGTCGTCGGCGATGGCCAGCACCTCATCGAGCTTGTGGGAGATGAACAGAACCGAGTGACCGCTCGCTCGAAGGTCGCGCAGGTTGGCGAACAGGGACTCGACCTCCTGCGGCACCAGCACGGCCGTGGGCTCGTCGAGGATGATGACCTTCGCCCCGCGATAGAGGACCTTGACGACCTCGAGGCGCTGCCGGGCTGCCACACCGAGCTCCTCGACCAGCACGTCGGGGTCGAGGTCGAAGCCGAAGCGGGCACACAGGTCCACGAAGGCGGCCCGGGCCCGTCGTCCGATGCCGTGCAGCCGCTCGGCGCCCAGCACGCAGTTCTCGAGCACCGTCAGGTTGTCAGCCAGCATGAAGTGCTGGAAGACCATGCCGATGCCGACACCGATCGCATCGCCGGGCGACCTGAAGGACCGGGCAGCGTCATCGACGACGATCTCGCCGTCGTCGGGGCGCTGGACGCCGTAAAGGATCTTCATCAGTGTCGACTTGCCCGCACCGTTCTCGCCGACGAGTGCGTGGACGGTGCCGGGCCGGATGACGACGTCGACGTCATGGTTGGCGACGACGCCGGGGAAGCGCTTGCCGATGCCGCGCAGCTCGATCCGTGGCGCGAGCGCGGCCGCTTCGCTCGTGACGACCAACGATCTCTCCTCGACCTCGGTAGTCATGGACAGGACGGGGTCCAGGAGAAACGTATCTCCCGGACCCCGCCGCTCGGAACCTTCTGGGTCAGGTCGTCACTTGACCTTCGAGGGGTCGGTCGGGACCTTGATCTGACCGTCCTCGATCTTCTTCTGGTACTGCATGATCCTGCTCTTGTCCTTGTCGAGGAAGCCCCCGCTGTAGGACAGGCCCACGCCCGAGTTCTTCAGGTCGTAGGCGACGTAGCCGGTCTGCGGCTTGCCCTGCTTCACCGACTGCGCGAAGTCGAAGACACCGGTGTCGACCCGCTTGAGGGCGGAGGTCAGGATGTGCGACCGCTGGTCGGCGGGGACCTGGGTGTACTGGTCGGAGTCGACGCCGATGGCCCACTTGCCATTGCCCGCTGCGGCGACCGCCTCGAACAGGCCAGCACCCGACTGACCGGCGGCGTGGAAGATGACGTCCGCACCGTCGTCCAGCATCTTCTGGGCGATCGTCTTGGCGTCGGCCGGGTCTGCGTACCCCTTGTCGCCACTCGGCACGATGTACTGCGACTCGACCTTGATCGAGGGTGCGATCGCGTGCACGCCTGCGGTGTAGCCGGCCTGGAAGGGGCCGATCGTCGCACCGGGCACCGCGCCAATGAAGCCGACGATCTTCGACTTGGTCGTGAGCGCGGCCGCGACTCCGGCGAGGAAGGAGGACTCCTGCGGCTGGAACGCGTCGTAGGCGACGTTCTTGTTGACCGTCTTGTCAGGGTCGTAGCCGTCCACGACGAGGAAGTTGATCTTGGGGTACTGCGGCGCGACGACGTTGACGGCCTTCGAATAGAGGTAGCCCACACCCACGATCGCGTTCGGCCCCTGCTCGGCGAGCTGCTTGAGGCGGTCCTCGCGCTGCGCGTCGGACTCGCCCTGCGTGGCCTGGGCCTCGATGCAGCTGGCACCCAGCTTGGACACCGCGTTCTCGGCGCCCGCATACGCGGAGTCGTTGAAGGAGTGGTCACCGCGACCGCCGACGTCGAAGGCGATCGCGAGCTTGACCGGACTGCTGGGCTTGAGACCGGTGCAGACATCGGACGGCGCACCGGACGCGCTGCTGCCCGCGTGCTTCTCACCGCAACCGGTGAGCGCGACGGCGGCGATGAGTCCGACAGCCGCGACCTTGCTGATCCTGCGCAAGAGTGCCCTCCTGTTCCCACGCCGCTGGTCGGCGCGACGCCACGCACCCTAGTTGCGGGAGACGGACGGAGAGGGAACGCCGCGAAGTTGTTACCAAGTCGAAAGCGGACCTGCCGCTCTCCGGCTCAGTGCTCGTCGTCGTACGCCGCGAGGAGGCGGTCGGCGGCGAGGGGTGCGGTCAGCTCGCCGGCCAGCACCTCGGCGCGTACGTCGTCGCGGATCGCCTTGACGCCCGCCGAGTGCCGCAGGCGCTGGTCGAGCTCGTCGCGGACCAGCGCCCAGGTGAACTCCAGCTGCTGCTCGGCGCGCTTGCGGGCCAGGCCGTCGACGCCGAGGTGGTCGCGGTGCTCGAGGATCTGCGCCCAGACACCGTCGACGTCGTGGCCGGTGAGGCCGGACGCCGTGACGACCGGCGGGACCCACTCGCCGTGGCCGCGGACCAGACGCAGCGCGCCGGCGAGCTCGCGGGCGGCGACACGCGCCTGCTGGGACCGGGCCTCGTCGTCGGGATCGGCCTTGTTGACCGCGACGACGTCGGTGATCTCCAGGATGCCCTTCTTGATGCCCTGGAGCTGGTCGCCGGTGTTGGCGATCGTGAGGAAGAGGAAGGTGTCGACCATGCCGGCCACGGTCACCTCGGACTGACCGACGCCCACGGTCTCGACCAGGATGGCGTCGTACCCGGCGGCCTCGAGGACGGCCATCGCCTGGACGGTCGCCCGGGCGACGCCGCCGAGCGTGCCGGCGCTGGGGCTGGGGCGGATGAAGGCGTTCGGGTCGACCGAGAGTCGCGCCATCCGGGTCTTGTCGCCGAGCACCGAGCCGCCGGTGCGGACGCTGGACGGGTCGACGGCGAGTACGCCGACCTTGTGGCCCTGCTGGGTGAGGTGGGTTCCGAGGGTCTCGATGAAGGTCGACTTGCCGACGCCGGGCACGCCGGAGATCCCGACGCGGACCACATCCCCCCTGGGGAGCTCCGCGAGCAGCTCGCGCGCCAGCGCCCGGTGCTTCGGCGCGGTCGACTCCATGATGGTGATCGCCCGTGACACGCTCGCCCGCTTGCCGTCGCGGATGCCGGTCAGCAGGTCGTCGATCATCGGGGAGCGCTCGGTCACGGGCATGATGCTCTCATGTCAACCAACGGTTGACGCGGCATCGGCGTCAACCTAGGGTTGACGCCATGAGTCGCCTGTCCTCCAGCCAGCAGGGCTTCGCCATGGCCTGGATGGCCATCGGGATCTCCCTCGGCACGATCGCGCGATCGCTGCACGGCGTGCTCTTCGGCGCCGCCGTCGGCGCGGGCCTCGCGATGATCCTCACCGCGGCCTACATCCTCGGCGCCGGCCTGCGGAAGCACGACACCGGCTGGCTGCCGAGTCGAGATCGAGACGACAGCCGATGACCGACACGGACGCGCTGACCGATCTCCTCGGCTCCGCGATCCTCACCCGAGCCCCGGAGGCCGGGGACACCCGCGATCCCCTCGAGGTCGTCCGACGCACCGCTCAGGCCGAGGAGATCGTCGGCGACCTCCTCCACCACTCCGTCATCACCGCGCGAGCCGCTGGCCACAGCTGGACGGCGATCGGCGCCGCCCTCGACATGACGCGGCAGGCGGCTCAGAAGCGGTTCGGCGCCCGACCGGAGGCGGTGGACGAGGCGGAGCGGCGCACGCTCGGCCCGGTCACCGCATTCGACGAGATGCACGAGCTGGAGCTCGCCGGCCGGATGGGCTGGCACACGGTCGGTGCCGGGCTGCTCTGCCACCGGATGATCCGCACTGCCACCCAGTGGGAGCACCGACGAGTCGCCTGGGTGAAGTCGCCGGGCCGCTACGAGAAGGAGGGCTGGCGGATCGGCTGCAAGGCGTTCCCCTGGCTCTACCTGATCCGCGACACCGGCCTGCCCGCCGAGGGGTGACGCCGCACCATGCCGGACCAGGACGAGGTGTCCGCGAGCCCGTACCTCCTCGATCGAGACGCACGTGCGGTCACGGCCCCTCCTCGACGATCTCCACGCCACGTGATCGTGCCGCGGTCGCGAGCCTGGCGTCGAAGGTCGCCAAAGGCCATCCGCCCACCTCCGCGAGCAACAGCGGGCAGCAGTCGGGAAGCTTCAGTCCCGTCGAAGCTCGCAGCTCGGCGAGGCGCACGCTCTCGCGTGCGATCAGCTGGTGCGTCGTCACCCCGAGCTCGTCGAGCAGCTGCTCGACCTCGGCAAGGCGCCGCTCCCGAACCCACTTGACCAGCACCTCTGCCACCGTGAGCGGGTGCATGCGATAGCGATCTGCGGTCGCCATCAACTCGATCGCCGAGCGGTGATGCGCGTCGTCCCCATCGAGGAACGCGATCAGCACGTTCGCGTCGAGGACGATCACTCCGGCCAGTCCTTGCGCAGCTCCTCGAGGTACCCCGGCTCGTAGCGGAAGCTGCCCGCCAGCGCCTCCAGCTCGCGGCGGCGCGCCTCTCTGCGTGCAGCGTCGTCGCGCTCGACGGACTTGGCGCCCTCCTCGGCCAATGCCGCCAGCAACGCGCCTCGGGACTTGCCCGGCCACCGTCGCTCCGCGATCTCCAGGGCGCGCGCGACCTCGGGCGTCTCGGTGACCTGGTAACGACGAAGCGCGGTGGGCATGCGCCAAGTGTATCTCCGAGATACTCGGTGCACCACCGCGCCGCGAGGTCAGCCGTTCGTGACGACCTTGCGCGGCGTGATCACCGCGGTGTAGCGCTTGTCGCCGGGCTGGTCGAAGTCGGCGATGTCGGCGTCGTACTTGGCTCCGACCTTGGTCGCCACGGCCTTGTCGTCGTCCGCTGCGAGGGTGACGGTGCCCCGGACCTCCAGCGTGTGGAACTGGTTGCTCGGGTCGACGATCAGCAGGCCCGCCTCCGGGTTCGCGCTGAGGTGCTTGAACTTCACCCGCGCGTCGGAGAGCGAGATCTTCAGCCGGCCGTCCTCGTCATCGGCGAGGTACCAGACGGCGGTCGTGTGCGGCCGGCCCTGGGCGTCGAGGGTGACCAGCGCGGTCGCCCACCTCGCGTCGAGCAGGTCGTGGTGGCTGGCGGGGACGAGCTCCCTGATCGAGGTCATGTCTGTCCCAAGCGTTCGGCGGCGCCGGGTGTTCCCGGGACCGGGGACGACCTCAACGCGGAGGATCCCCGGCACCAGGTGCCGGGGATCCTCCGCGTTGACGCCCTGTGGACTGCGCTCAGTGGTCCAGCTGGTCGCGGAGCTTCGCGAGGAGGTCCAGCGCCGACTCGGCGATGACCGTGCCGGGCAGGAAGACCGCGGCGGCGCCCATCTCCTTCAGGGTCGGTACGTCGTCGGGCGGGATCACGCCGCCGATGACGACCATGATGTCGTCACGGCCCTGCTCCGCCAGCGCCTTCTTCAGCGCGGGGAGCAGCGCGAGGTGGCCCGCCGCCAGCGATGAGACACCGACGATGTGGACGTCGGCGTCGATCGCCTGCTGCGCGACCTCCTCGGGCGTGGAGAACAGCGGGCCCACGTCGACGTCGAAGCCCATGTCGGCGAACGCCGAGACGACGACCTTCTGGCCGCGGTCGTGACCGTCCTGGCCCATCTTGGCGACCAGGATGCGGGGGCGGCGACCCTCGGCCTCGGCGAACTCGTCGGTCGCCTGCCGGACCTGGTCGAGCAGGGTGTCGCCGGACTCGGCGGCCTCGTCGCGGTACACGCCGGAGATCGTACGGATCACGGCCTGGTGGCGCCCGTAGACCTTCTCCATCGCCTCCGAGATCTCGCCCACCGTCGCCTTGTTGCGGGCGGCGGCGACGGCCAGCTCGAGCAGGTTGCCCTCGCCGCGCTCGGCCGAGCTGGTCAGCGCCTCCAGCGCGCTGCGCACGTCCTCGTCGTCGCGCTCGGCGCGCAGGCGCTCGAGCTTGGCGATCTGCTGGCGGTAGACGTCGTCGTTGTCGACCTTGAGGACCTCGAGCGGGTCCTCGGCCGGCAGCCGGTAGGTGTTGACGCCGATCAGCTTCTGCGCGCCGGAGTCGAGGCGGGCCTGGGTGCGGGCGGCCGCCTCCTCGATGCGCATCTTCGGGATGCCCTGCTCGATCGCCTTGGCCATGCCGCCGGCGGCCTCGGCCTCCTGGATGTGGGCCCAGGCCTTCTCGGCCAGGTCGTGGGTGAGCTTCTCGACGTAGTAGCTGCCGGCCCACGGGTCGATGGAGTACGTCGTCCCCGACTCCTGCTGCAGCAGCAGCTGGGTGTTGCGGGCGATGCGCGCGGAGAAGTCGGTCGGCAACGCGATCGCCTCGTCGAGGGCGTTGGTGTGCAGCGACTGGGTGTGCCCCTGCGTCGCGGCCATCGCCTCGATCGCCGTGCGTCCCACGTTGTTGAAGACGTCCTGGGCGGTGAGGCTCCAGCCGGAGGTCTGCGAGTGGGTGCGCAACGACAGCGACTTCGGGTTCTGCGGGTCGAACTGGCGGACCAGCCGGCTCCAGAGCGCTCGGGCCGCGCGCATCTTGGCGACCTCCATGTAGAAGTTCATGCCGATCGCCCAGAAGAAGCTGAGGCGGGGCGCGAACTGGTCGATGGTCAGGCCGCTGTCGAGGCCCGCGCGGATGTACTCGACGCCGTCGGCCAGCGTGTAGGCGAGCTCGAGGTCGGCGGTCGCTCCGGCCTCCTGCATGTGGTAGCCGGAGATCGAGATCGAGTTGAACCGCGGCATCCGCTGGCTGGTGAAGGCGAAGATGTCGGAGATGATCCGCATCGACGGCGCCGGCGGATAGATGTAGGTGTTGCGGACCATGAACTCCTTGAGGATGTCGTTCTGGATCGTCCCCGAGAGCTGCTCCGGCTTCACCCCCTGCTCCTCGGCCGCGGCGATGTAGAGCGCGAGGACCGGCAGCACCGCGCCGTTCATCGTCATCGACACCGACATCTGGTCCAGCGGGATGCCGTCGAAGAGGGTGCGGGTGTCGTAGATCGAGTCGATCGCGACACCGGCCATGCCGACGTCGCCGCGCACGCGCGGGTGGTCGGAGTCGTAGCCGCGGTGGGTCGCGAGGTCGAAGGCGACGCTCAGGCCCTTCTGGCCGGCGGCCAGGTTGCGGCGGTAGAAGGCGTTGGACTCCTCCGCGGTGGAGAACCCGGCGTACTGCCGGATCGTCCAGGGCTGCGAGGTGTACATCGTCGGGTAGGGCCCGCGCAGGAACGGGCTCAGGCCCGGGAAGGTGTCGAGCGCGTCGAGGCCCTCGAGGTCCTCGGCGCTGTACGCCGGCTTGATCTCGATGCCCTCCGGGGAGTGCCAGGACTCCAGGTCGCCGTGGACGTCACCCGTGGGCGCGGGGGCGTTGCCGGCGAGCGGCTGCCCCTTGAAGGACTTGGGAATGGTCATGCCAGCGCCTCTCGCGTCCGGTCGAGGAAGGACAACGCGTCGACGCCCATCGAGCAGGAGTCGTCGACGTAGTCGGTCGGCTTGCCCGCGACGATCACGCGCTGGGCGCCGGCCTCACGGAGCGCGGCGGCGGCGTCCGCCCCCCACTCCTCGTACGTCGGATCGGCGCCGGCGAGGCAGACCACCGGCTGGCCGTCGTACGCGGCGATCAGGTCGTCGACGCCCGCGGTGGCGCCGGCGGTCTCGACCGCGACGCCGCCGGCGGCGAACAGGTTGGTGGCGAAGGTGGCCCGGGCGGTGTGCTGGGCGATGGTGCCGAGCGTGGCGAGGAACACCGGCTTCGCGGCCGGCTCGTCGCGCAGCGCCTCGAAGGACGCGCCGTAGCGACGGACGTCGGCGCCGTCGTCGCTCGCCTCGCGGGCGGGCAGCTTCTCGGCGAGATTCGGGAACTCCGAGAGACCGGTGATCGGCTGCTTGCGCTTGGCGATGGCGGCCTCGCGCTTGGCGACGGTCTCCTCGATCGGCGGGGCGATGTCCTCGCCCTCGTCGAGGCGGCCGAAGAGCTCCCACGCGGCGACGGCGAGGTCGTCGGTGAGCCTCTCGACGGCGTACGAGCCGCCGGCGGGGTCGGCGACCTCGTGCACGTGCGACTCGTCCATCAGGAGGTGCGAGACGTTGCGGGCGATCCGGCGGCCGAAGGCGTCGGGCTGGCCGAGCGGGCTGTCGAACGGCAGCACCGTCACGGCGTCGGCACCTCCCACGCCCGCGGCGAACGCGGCGACCGTGGTGCGGAGCATGTTCACGTACGGGTCGTACTTGGTGAGCATCGGCCGCGACGTGATGGCGTGCTGGCGCTGGCCGACGCCCCCGGTGGTCGAGCCTGTCGAGACCCCGGACAGCTCCAGCACCCGCGCCCAGAGCCGGCGCGCGGCGCGCAGCTTGGCGATGGTCGGGAACTGCTCGTCGGCCGCGGCGTAGCGGAACTCGATCAACCCGGCCGCATCCTCCACGGAGAGGCCGCCATCGGTGAGCGTGCGCAGCGCGGCCGCGCCGATCGCCAACGAAGCCGCCAGCTCCTGGACGTCCGAGGCTCCGAGGTCGTGCACCGCGACGGCGTCGACGACGACACCGAGCACACCGGCCTTCTTGGCGAGCCCGGCGACCTCGACGAGCTGCTCGGGCGTCGCGGTGGCCGCGTCGGCGCCGAGGTTGGTGCCCGGGTGGAGGTCGTCGTACGTCGCGTGGTCGAGGAACGCCTTCGCCACGGCGACCGGGTCGCCGACCGGCTCGAGCGCGACCGGCGCGAGGTCGAGCAGCACCTTGTCGAGCAGCACCTTGAAGTCGGTGTCGGCCGATGCCTGGACGAACAGCGACGTCACGCCGCCGTCGAGGTCGACGAGGGCGTGCTCGTTGAGCAGCCTCTCCCCCGCCCCGGCGTACCGGGCTCGGATGTCCCACGCGCCGGCCCGGGTCGGCCGCCCGGCGGTCTGCAGACCGTCGAGGTCGGCTGGCAGGCCGAGCGGCGTGATCGCGATGCCGTCGAGCGTGGTGCGGGTCAGCTTGTCCCACACCAGGCTGTCGGCATCGTCGTCGGAAAGGCGACGCGACTTGCGGAGGACGGCGGCCGTCGCGGCCTCCCACTCCTCGCGGGAGTGCGCGTCCTCGGGCTGCGCGAGCGTCAGCGGCGAATCAGTCACGAACGACCACTTTATCCGTCCCCCACCGCCCCGGAGCCACACGCCCGAGCAGTGGAGTCCGTCACTCCCTTGCCGCCGGACCTCGGCCGACGGCGCGACGGGTCTTGTCACCTATCCGTGCAGCAGTCCCCCATCGGGTTGTTCTCGGAGTAGGTGTAGGGGTTGGCCGACAGCGGGTCGCCGGGGAACAGGAGTGGGTCGGGGGTGGTGGCCTGGTCGAGCTCGGGGGTGTAGTCCCGCTCGTCCAGACGCAGATCACCGGTCGGGTCGAGCTGCTTGTCCAGATACCCCCGATTGCCCGGGGTGCCGAGGGTCCCGTCCTGGGTGTACTGCCCGTAGGGG
>Ga0123353_10004139_pt1 | contig 18615 bp, 14 predicted proteins | sample TergutLab28metaG_3_FD_92763 | JGI IMG/M metagenome (GOLD analysis project Ga0123353, IMG submission 92763) | Labiotermes labralis P3 segment gut microbial communities from Petit-Saut dam, French Guiana - Lab288 P3 | ecosystem: Host-associated > Arthropoda: Insects > Digestive system > Gut ... | reverse complement strand
TTTCTCACCCTTGCCGGGTTTTACGCGCTTCGCGGCATCTTTTCTCTCACCCTTGCCGGGTTTTACGCGGGGTTTTTCTTCCTTCTCTTTTTTTTCATGTTTATGTTTCGGCATGTTTCCTCCAATGATCTACTCTCTATGTCCGGTATGTAACATTTGTTTTTTGCCCGCCCCCTCTGTCGGTGACTGCAATTTCAGCGGTCGCATTAGCCCGCACAGGGCGCAGCGAAGCGACGAAAAAGCGGACAGCCGCCGCGCGACCGTCCGCATTGTTGCTATAGAACTACCCGCCGGTTACGGGTATAGCAATACGAAAGGCTTTGCAGGCGCGGAAAAGGGCATAGCGACCCCGGCAGAATGCTGATTTTGTCCGAAATTCCGAGTATTCCGCATGCCCGCACCTCCTTTCGCAAATTTAGAAATTTTGAAATCTAAAGCATAATACCACACCCCGGAAGCGTTGTCAAGGGGAATTTTTGAAATTGTGAAAATATTTTTCTCAAAACATGAACCTTGCTCTAAACTCCTCCAAAAGGGCTTTGCCGCACAGGCCCCGCAGCGCGGCCAGGTTCATCAGCGAAAGCGTGAGGGCATAAGCGGGCAGGACCGCATGCGCCGCGCCGCCCGCCGGAAAAGCCGCGGCGCACTCCACGGCAGCCAGCAGCGCAAGGCACAGCAGGGGCGCCAGGCAGCGCGTGGGGCGGCGCAGCAGAAGGATCGCCGGCGACAGCGCCAGGGCCGCCCCCAGGGTCAGCGCCGCCGCGCCGGAGGCCAGCATGAGGGCGGGGGGCATCCCGCGCCGGAAGCCGCCCCAGAGCAGCAGCAGCGACAGCGCGAGCGCCGTTTCCGGCAGCAAGCTCCAGGGAGAGAGGGGCCCGCGCCGGGAACGCCCGCGCCCATAGGGGGGGTAGTCCTGATAGGCCACCCCGGGGATCAGCGGCGGGGTGGCCTCCGCCGGGCCAGCGCACAGGGGGCAGCGGCAGGCGTTTTCGTTCAGGTCCACCCGGCAGGCGGGGCAGCGCATGGCGGTTCACCTCTCCAGACAAATCATTTGACGGAATTCATAGCCCATGATATAATGGCAATGGCAATCACCGGCCAATCCGCCTTTTAGACCCCCTCTGTCGCGAATGTGCCCCTTCGGGGCCGCGACATCTCCCCCAAAACATTCCGCTTCGCTCCATTGGGGGCGATCCTGACGGCGACTGGTGATCCGCATGATCAAATGACATTATATTATGCGCAGAAAGGGGCCCGCCCATGCAATTGTACATCAAACAAAAGGCGTTTTCGTGGCATCGTCACTCTTAAAGACAGAGCTTTATATCGGGAACCCCCGCGAGGAACTGCTGTGCGTATGTATCGGCCTGGCGATGCAGCTCATGCCAAAAAACGACGGCAGCTAGACCCCCGAATATGCCGAGAATCCGCCGTCCACGGCCAGCATGCTGCCGGTGACGAAGGAGGAGTAGCCCTCGTCGCACAGGAACAGCAGGGCCCCGGCCAGCTCCTCCGGCAGGCCGAAGCGGCCCATGGGCGTAGCAGCCAGGATTTTGCCCGCCCGGGCCGTGGGGGAGCCGTCGGGGTTCCAAAGCAGGGCTTTGTTCTGGTTCGTGGAGAAAAAGCCCGGCGCGATGGCGTTGACGCGGATGCCCACGGGGACGAAGTGGGTGGCCATGAACTGGGTGAAGTTGCTCACCGCCGCCTTGGCCGCCGAATAGGCCGGTATCTTCGTCAGGGGGCGGATGGCGTTCATGCTGGTGATCATCACGATGGCGGCGTGCTCTTTTTGCGCCAGGTCGCGGGCGAAAACCTGGGTGGGCAGCAGCGTGCCCAGGAAGTTCAGGTTGAACACCTTGGAGATGCCAGCGGGATCCAGGTCGAAGAAGGTCGTGACGACTTCGAGGGAGGTGTCCAGGTCGGCCGGCTCGAGGGCTTCCTTCGACGTGGTGGCGCTGGGGTGGTTGCCCCCAGCGCCATTGACGAGGATATCGCAGGGGCCGAAGGCGGCGTTGATTTGCGCCCGGGCGGCCTCCAGGCTGGCTTTGTCGAGCACGTCGCAGGCCAGGGCCAGGGCCGTGCCGCCCGCCGCCTGGATATCGTCCGCCACGGTCTGCGCGGCCTCGAGGTTGATATCCAGCACCGCGACTTTTACGCCCTGGGCGGCCAAAACCTGCGCGAAGCCGCCGCACAGCACGCCGCCGCCGCCGGTAACCACGGCCACGCGGCCGGATAGGTTGGGATGGTTGAACATGGTGGTTCTCCTTTTTTGTGGTGTGTGTATGCCGATTGAGGGTTGCTTTTTTCGGTGAAAGGGTGTATACTATATGATGATGCGAGTCACTGTGGAAAAGGCCAGCGCAACCGCCTTTTTTACCCCCTCTGTCGCGAATATGCCCCTGCGGGGCCGCGACATCTCCCCCAATCATTCCGCCTGCGGCTCCATTGGGGGCGATCCCGACGGCATCCGAAAGCCAGCGATTCGCATTGCAACAGTGGAGAGTCTATATGGAGGAACTTGCCGCCTAGCCCTGCATCCCTTCATCCAAAAAGGCCCGTTGATATGTGCAAACTGCCAGCGGGCCTCGTCGTCATTTCCCCGAAATCATCCGCCTCACGTCCCTGAACCTCAGCCTGCCCCCGTAGTGCAGCACGGAAACCGCGTAAACCTTGCCGGAAATCACGGCTACGGCGGCGATGGTGACCAGCAGAATCCCGACGGAGGCGGCGAGGACGGGCAGGGAGAGCTCGTCGCCCAGCAGGGCGCCGGGGGCGGCGAAGGGGGCGGTGAAGGGGATGAGCATGGCGCCGGTGAGGGTAAGCTGGCCCGCCGAGCCGCCGCCGAGCATGGGCAACAGGGCCGTGAGCACGTAGCCGCCGTAGAAGCTGAACATGGAGATCAGTGTGGCGGGGGCCATGGCCGACTGCAGGTCCTCCATCTTGTTCACCATGGCCCCACACATGGAGTTGATCATGCTGAACAGGGCGTAGCCCAAGAGGAAATACAGCACCAGCAGCGCCGCCTTGCCCGCCGTGAGGCCGGGCAGCTCGAAGCCGCCGCCGAAGGTGCCGCCGGGCACGAAGGCCTTCGCGCTGGCGAAGGACAGCAGAAGCACGCCCCCCAGCTGCGAGAGCCCCACAAGGCCCATGCCGACGCATTTGCCCAGCAGGATGCGCGAGGGCTTGGCGCTGACGATCAGGGTCTCCATGACGCGGGTGCTCTTTTCGGTCGCCACGCTCATGGCAACGCCGTAGCCGTAGATATAGATGGTCATGAACATCAGCAGCACCAGCGCGATGCCCGCGACAAGGTTGGACACGCTCTGCCCGGCGGCCATCTCAGTGGTGAGAGGCAGGGCGGCGGCCAGGATTTCCTGCGACTGCCGCGCGTCGTAGCCGAGAGCGGCGAACTGGCTGAGCTGGTATGCCTTGTTCAGGGCCTGCCATACCGCTTCCACGGGGAACATGCTGAAGGGGTCCTTCGTGGTGATCCTGATATGCGGCCGAGGGGAACCGGTGATTTCCACCAGGGCGGCGTTCTTGCCCTCCCGCACGGCCTCCAGGGCGGCGTCTATGCCCCCGGGCGAGACGGGCCGCATGTCCAGCAGGAGCCAGGCCTCCAACAGGGAGGCCGCTTCCGGCAGATCGCCGCTTTCGTTGAGGAGCCAGCATTCCAGCCCCGCGCCGCTGAAATTGTAGCTGCCCGCGATTTCCTCGACGCTGACGCCCTCGGAAAATCCGGTGACCTCCATGCCCGTGCCGCCGCCGAGGCGGGGCAGGACCAAGCTGGCGGCCAAAATCAGCGCGATATAGATGAAGTTGGTGATCCAGAAGGAGCGGCGCCGCACGGCGTCCTTGAACGTGAAGCCCGCGACGATCATGGTCTGCTTCCACGGGGTGATCATGCGGCTCGCCTCCTTTCCGTCTCCATGGCCTCGTTCGCCTCGTCGATGCCGACTTTTTCGATGAAGATCTCGTGCAGCGTGGGCTCGGTGAGCTCGAACTTAAGCGGCACGAGGTTGCGCGCCAGCATGTCCATGAGCAGCCGGACGCAGATGGCGTCCGCGTCGCGCTCCGGCAGGGCGAATTCCGTCTCTGCAGGGCCCGTTTTCAACCCGCGCAGCCCGGCCGCCTCCGCCATGGCGTAGGCCTCCTCCGGGGCGCACAGGATGAGCTTCGTGTGCCCGTAGCCCGCCTTGATCCGGCGCAGGTCCCCCTGCAGCAGGGTTTTGCCCTTGTGCAGCAGGGTGATCTCCCGGCAGTATTCCTCCACCGTGGACATCTGGTGGGAGCTGAGGACGATGTATTTGCCCGCCCCCGCCATCTCCTGGATGAGCTCGTGGAACACCTGCGTGTTGAGGGGGTCCAGGCCGCTGAAGGGCTCGTCCAGGAACAGCAGCCTGGGCTCGTGCAGCAGGGTGCTGATGAGCTGGATCTTCTGCTGGTTGCCCTTGCTGAGCTTTTCGGCCGCCATGCCTGCGTACTCCGACACGTGCAGGCGGTCCATCCAGTGCCGCGCGGCCTCCCGGGCGCCTGCCCTGGGCATGCCCCGCAGCATGCCGTAGTACACCAGCTGCTCCAGGACCTTCGTCTTCATGTAGATGCCCCGCTCCTCGGGCATGTAGCCGAAACGAAGGCCGCTTTTCGCCACGGGCGCGCCGTTCCAGCTGGCCTGCCCGCCGTCGATGGGCAGCATATCCAGGATCATGCGGATGGTGGTGGTTTTGCCTGCCCCATTGGTGCCGATGAGGCCGTAGACCCCGGGCTGCTCCATGCGGAAGCTGAGGTTATCCACGGCGGTTTTGGGGCCGAAGCGCTTGGTGAGGTTTGAGACAATGAGTGACATGGGGGCTCCTTTCTAAATGCGTAATGCGTACTGTTTTGGCCTCCGGCCCACCCCCTCTGCCCTTCGGGCATCTCCCCCAAGGGGGCGACAGGGGATCGGGTGCGTTAACCTAAGTTTTTACCGGACAACGAATTGCGGGGGTGTCAGCCGCAGCCGATGGCGATGGCGGCGTAATCACCGATCTGGTTTTTGGCCTCCTCTGCCGCCTTTGTCCGGCTGCGCCGGGAGGCCGTCCCCTACAGTCTGCGTTGCACTTAATCCTCGATTCTCTAAAAAAACTGAAAACAGGGTTAAATCTTCGTGCCGTCCGGGAACTCAAAAGCTGATATATACACCGCGCCTAATGCGCTTGCGATTGCGTTTAGCTCCTCCATAGAGAATGTGTCCCGTTTGATTTTTTGATTGAAATTAGAAGGAGTCATGCCGATTGCCCGCGCAAGGGCTGCTTGACTCATGCCCTTATAGGAAGCAGCCATATTGATCTTCTGTTCCATAGTCATGCCGCTATTTCCTTTCTTGTTTATTATGCGTTCGACGTCAAGTAAAGACTAAATAATATTTAGCAAGCAATAAAAAATATCTCGAAAAATATTAATAATATACTTGATAATGTTAAGCATATACTGTATAATATAGCTGTAATCAAAATGAGGAGGGGAAACACATGGTAACTAAGCTGGTGACCGAAGACGAGTTCATGGAGCTCAGCATCCTACGAAAAAAGATTGAAGCCGTGCTTGACTGCATAGTAGGTGGCGCGAATACGCACGACCAAACGCTAACCAACATCGCAAACGATTATCTTGGCGAGATGGGCAAGATGATGCAGGCTGTGCAGACGAGCAGGGATCTAAACTGAAATGCCGATGGCGATGGCGGCGTAATCACCGATCTGGTCGCCCAGCTCGGCGGACAGCAGGCGGAAGCCAACGAGGCTTTCGGGCAGGGCCTCCTCACGCAGGGCGCACATGGCCGGCTCATATAAAAATCGATGCGCGCGGCTGAAAATGCTCCCCGCGACGACGGCCTCGGGATTGAGGATGTCCACCAGGATGGCAAGGCCCTGGCCGAAGCGCGTGCCGATCTCCTCCCAGACGGCAAGGGCAGCCGGGTCGCCCGCGTCGGCACGCGCGGCAAGCTCCTTGGCGTCATAGTCCTCGCCTGTGCCGAAGGATTCGGCACTGCGCATACTGATCAGTTGGCGTATCCCGCCGCCGGAGCAGAAGCCCTCGAAGGAGCCCCTCTTGCGGTAGCCCTCGGGGCCTTCGGGGGCCAGGCGGATATGCCCGACCTCCCCCGCCAGATTGCGCGCGCCCACATAGAGCTTCCCGTCCAGAATCAAGCCCGCGCCCAGACCCGTGCCGAAGGTGAGGGAGATCATGTTTTGCGTACCGCGCCCCGCGCCAAAACGCCACTCGGCCAGGGCGCAGGCGTCGGCGTCGTTCTGCAGGCGGGCGGGGCATTGCAGGGCGCTTTGCACATAGTCCACGATGGGCACATTCATGAAGGACATCAGGTTCGGCGGGTTTAGGATGACGCCCGCGCGCGAATCCAGGGGGCCGCCGCAGCTGATGCCGCAGCCCTGGATCGCATTTCCCTGCTCCTTGAGGAAGGCCAACAGCGGGGCCATGATTTCCTGCCACGCGCCTTGGGTTTTCACTTCTTTGCGGGCGAGAAAGCGGATTGTCCCCTCCCCTTCCACCTCGGCCAGCACCGCCGCGCACTTTGTGCCGCCCAGGTCGAGGCCGGCGTAGATGTCAGCCATAGAACTCCTCCTCCACCGCCGCACAGATCAGATGGTAGATCTGCACGTGCAGCTCCTGGATGAGATAGGTTTCCTGCGCGGGGGCGATGACGCAGATATCCGCAAGCGCGCGCAGTTTGCCGCCATCGCGCCCGGTGAGGAGTATGATGCGCGCGCCTTTGGCCTTCGCGACCTTGACAGCCGGGATGAGCAGGCGGGAATTCCCCGAGGTGCTGATGGCGATGAGGACGTCGCCGGGGTTCGCCAGGCCCAGGGCCACCTGGGCGAAGGCGCAGTCGCCGCCGATATCGTTCATCACGGCCGTCATAATGGCGGCGCTGCCCGTCAGGCACACGGCGGGCAGGCTGGCTTCCAGGGGGGGCGGCGCTTCGCCAAACAGCTCCATATATTTTTCGCAAAAGCCCGCATCCAGGGGCCGGGGCAGGCGGAAAGCCTTCAGCAGCTCGCCGGTGATGTGCTCAGCGTCGGCCATGCTGCCGCCGCAGCCCGCCGCGAGGACCTTGCCATTGCCCCGGTAACACGCGATGACGGCCCCGACGGCCGCCTCCACGGGGGCGCGGGTGCAGGCAAGGGCCGGGTGGGTTTCATAGAATGACTGGATGTATCGCAGGGTGTTAGTGCGCATGGGGAATTCCCTTTCCGTTTCGTTTTTCCACCCCCTCTGCCCTGCGGGCATCTCCCCCAAGGGGGCGAAGCCCGCAGGGCAGAGGGGGTATGCCTCACGCAAACACCTGCTCTCGGCTGTAGCCGGCGTAAACCCCGCCCCGGGCCAGCAGCTGCTCGTGGGTCCCGGATTCCGCGATTTCGCCGTCCACCAGGACGATGATGTTGTCCGCCTTCTTCACGGTGGAAAGGCGGTGGGCGATGATGACCGTGGTGCGGTTTTCCATCACCCGGTCCATGGCCTGCTGGATGAGCTTTTCCGTTTCCACGTCCACCGAGGAGGTCGCCTCGTCCAGGATCAGAATGGGGCGGTTGCGCAGGATGGCCCGGGCGATGCTCAGGCGCTGCTTCTGGCCGCCGGAAAGCTTGATCCCCCGCTCGCCGATCATCGTGTCGTAGCCGTTCTCCAGCTTTTCGATGAATTCGTGGGCGTGGGCCAGGCGCGCGGCCCGCTCGATCTCATCGTCGTCCGCGTCCGGATCGCCGTAGCTGATGTTGTCTTTAACCGTGCCGTTGAACAGGAACACGTCCTGCAGCACGATGCTCATGCTGTCGTGGAGGCTGTGGAGGGTGATGTCGCGCAGGTCGTGGCCGTCCAGCAGGATGCGCCCCTCCACGGGGTCGTAGAACCGGCCCAGGAGGGAGACCACCGTGGTTTTGCCCACCCCGGTCTGGCCCACCAGGGCCACGATCTGCCCGCGCTTCGCGCTGAAGCACAGGTTTTTGAGCACCTCGGCGTTCTCGTTATACTGGAAGCTGACGTTTTCAAACGCCAGGTCGCCCCGGGGCTGCGCCAGATGCAGGGCGCCGGGCTTTTCCTTCACCGTGGGCTCGGTATCCAGCATCTCGAAGATGCGCTCGGCCCCGGCCAGGGCGTTCTGTATGTCCTCGTTGATGCGCGCCAGGGCCGAAACCGGCTGGTAGAAGATCCCGATGTACATGAGGAAGGCGACGATGACGCTGACGGTGATCTGGCCAGAGGCCGCCAGGTAGCCCCCGTAGCCGATGACGAACACGGTGCCCATGCTGCGCACGAACTCGATCCCCGGGTGGTAAATCGCCCCCAGCTTGAGGGCCGCCAGTATGGCGTTGATGTGCTTGCGGGAGGTCCTTTTGATATCGCGGCGCTCCCTTTCCTGCTGGTTGAACAGCTGGATCTCCCGGATGCCCGAAAGGTTGTCCTGCAGCTCGGCGCTCAGCTCCCCCACCAGCTGCTGCCCCGCCTTGAAGCGCGGGCGCACCTTTTTGGCGAACCAGCGGGAGGTGACGGCCAGCACGGGCAGCACCGTCAGGCTCATCAGCGCCAGCTGGACGTTGATGGTGAACAGCAGCGCGGCCACGCCGCCGAAGAGGATCAGGTTCACCACGAGGTCGGGCGCGGCGTGGGCGATGAGGGTTTCCAGGCTGCTGGTGTCGGAGATCACGCGGCTCATCAGCTGGCCGATCTGCTTGTCGTGGTAAAAATCGATGGACAGGTTCTGGTAGTGGTTATAGAGCTTGACCCGCATATCGGAGACGAAGTTCCACGCCGCCTTGTGGGCCAGGTAGTTGCGCAGCCCCGTGGTGACGCTCTGCAGGATATAGGCCCCTGCCAGGATAGCCGCCAGCCGGACGCCCTGCCGCGCGATGTCCGGCGCGCCGGTCTCCATCAGTTCCACAAAGCGCCGCACGACGGACGGCGTGACCAGCTGCGCGGCGGTGAGCACCGCGATGCACCCTATGGTGATCATCATCAGCGGCCAATACCGCCTGGCTTCCCCCAACAATTTGAATACCGCTTTCAAAGGCACACGCCTCCTTCTTTTGTAATATATCCATTATAGCATGCTTTCGCGGCCTTGACAATCTTTTATTGCGATGAACGCAAAATTAAATGCTTGCAAAATGGGCGCAAACATAGTAGAATAGGAGAAGCGAACGATGCAATAGAAAAGGAGACGGTTTATTGGAACAGACAGACGACAGACTGAGCAAGCGAAACCTGTGGACCTACACCCTGGCATCCATCGGGCGGGATACGGCGGCGGGGCTTTTCTCCAGCTTCCTGCTCACCTATGTGCTCTACACAAAAAATCTCACGGACGCGCAGTTCTCCCTGATCTCCCTGGCCATAGTGGCAGCAAGGCTCTTTGACGGCTTCAACGACCCCATTATGGGCAATATCATTGAGGTGACGAGAACGAAGTGGGGCAAGTTCAAGCCATGGATCACCATCGGCATGATAGGCAGCGCGATTGTCTTTTATTTTTCGTTTTCCAACGCGATCGAAGGCTGGAATTACGTCATCTATTTTGCTGTAATGTATTTCATTTACAGCGTCGTGTTCACCACGAACGATATCGCCTATTGGGGTATGATTCCCTCTCTGGCCGGCAGGAAGGAGGACCGCGACAGGCTCACCTCCCAGGCGGTCCTGTTCGCGGGCATCGGCGGCGGCCTGGTGGGGATCATCGTGCCCACATTCACGGCGGGCGATCTCACCATCGGCGGTAGTGCGGTGACAGCCTACCGCTCCATCGCGGTCATTTTCATCGCGCTGTTCATCGGCGCGCAGCTGATCACCCTCATCGGCGTAAGAGAAAAGCCTTTGCCGCCCAAGAGTGAGGCAACCGTGAACAAGGTGGGCATCAAGACCATTGTCGGTACCATACGGGGCAACGACCAGCTTTCATGGTGCATCGTGATCTTCCTGTTTGCCACTGTCGGCCAGGGCTTGATCATGAACGGCCTCGGCATCAACTACATCTTTTTCGAGTTCGGCTACGACGGCATGCTGTTCACCATATTTTCGGTGCTGGGGGCCCTTGCCGCGGGCGCGGTCATGCTGTTTTTTACCCCCATATCCAAACGCTTCAAGCGCAACCAGCTCATGCGGTTCGCCACCATTTGCATTGTCGGCGGGTGCGCCGCCATGCTTCTGGTCGGCCTGTTGGTTCCCTCCAGCGCCGGTACGCCGAAATTCGTGATGCTGATGCTGACGAATCTCTTCGTTTTCGGCGGGCAGAGCGTCTATTACCTGATCATTATGATCTGCATCGCGAACACCGTGGAATACAACGAGTGGAAAACCGGCGCCCGGGCCGAGGGCATCATCTTCTCGGTGCGGCCCTTTATCACGAAGGTGGGCTGGGCCGTCATCAACCTTATGACCCTGATCATTTTCCTGCTCACGGGCGTGCGCCAATACACCAACCAGATCGCCGACTTTGAAAACGCGGCGGCGAGAGGCATGGATCTTGCGGCCAAGTCCGCGGGGATCGAGGCGGTACTGGCGCAGATCCCGGCCGGCAAAAACGCGGCGCTGCTGGTGTGCATGACGGTGATCCCCGCGCTGCTCGGCCTGCTTTCCTACTACCTGTACCACCACAAATACAACATCACCGAGGAAACCTACGAACAGATCCTGGCGGATCTGAAGGAGCGCAAAGAGGCGGCCGCCCTGGCGGAGGAGTAAGGAGGATCACCATGACCCTGCAGGAAAAACTGATCCTGAAGCATTGGGAGCGGGTGAAGAAAGAGGACGACGCGCGCATCGCGTCCCTGACACCCACGCCCTGCATTAAGGAGATCCGGGATATCGCCTACATAGAGGACGGGCACCCGGGCCACCTGCTGGACATCTACTACCCCGAGGGGACGGCGGGGCCGCTGCCGGTGATCGTCGGCTTCCACGGCGGGGGCTTTACCTACGGCTACAAAGAGCTGAACAAGCTGTATTACCTGTATCTGGCCAGCCTGGGCTTCACCGTGGTCAGCCCGAGCTACCGCCTGGCGCCGGAGGTGCGCTTTGTTGACCAGATGCGGGACCTTTCGGCGGCCCTGCGCTGGCTCGCGGAAAACGGCGCGGCCTACCCCTGCGATATGGAGAACATTTTCGTCACCGGGGACTCCGCGGGGGGCCTGTTCGCCCTGCTGCTGCCCCTGGCGGAGCAAAGCCCGGCGCTGCGGGATATCTACGGGATACAGCCCAGCGCACTGCTGGTCCGGGCGGTGGGCCTGGTCTCCTCCGCGACGGCGATGACGAAGGGGGCGGCGCTGATCCTGGCTGGGCCGGTGTTCGGCCCGGGCTATAGGCGGCGGGAGGAGTTCCGCTGCCTGGACATGCGCACGATCCCGGACCTGGAGAAACTGCCGCCCTGCTACATGGTCACCAGCGCGCAGGATTTCGTGCGTGGGCATTCCCTTTCGTTCGCCAAGATCCTGCGGGAGCGCGGCGTGGCCCACGAGCTGCGCGACTGGCCGAAAACAGAGGGCAGGCAGCTGAGCCACGTGTTCCCCGTGCTCTACCCCAGCACCCTGGAGGAGAGCGTAATCACCAGCGGGGAGATGACGGCGTTTTTCAGGAAGCACAGCGTGAGCGCGGTGCGGCAATAAACGAAACGGAGGAAATATCATGGAGCGTTCCAAAAAATATACCGCCCGGCGCATCCTGGCGTTTATTCTCTGCGCCGCGCTGCTCTGCGGCGGGCTGTTTATCCCAGTATTGGCGGATGAGGCGGCGGAAAGCCGGAAGCCCTCCAGGGGCAGGCAGATCCTCTATGATATCGGGGATACGCTGCTCGTGGGCTTTTTGAAGGGCATCGCCGCCGTCATGCCCATCAAGCTACCCAAAACCTATGAGACAGGCCTGGATTTTTACCTCGGCATGGAGGCCTTTTTGGACGAGCCCGCCGAGGGGGCCCGGTGGAGCCTGGGCTACGCCCGGGCCTCGGTGATCCCCGGGGGCTGGTTCGACCCCGTGACAAAGGAATACATCGGGCCGGAGGGCGTGTTCGTAGGCGGCTCGCCCAAAGGCGAGGACCCCCTGCGGCCCATCATCGACGATAAGGTCCCCACCCGGCTCATCGACGACATGTGCGTGCGCGTGACCGCCCTGAGCGACGGCAGCGGCCGGGGCGCCGCGGTGTTCGCCCAGCTGGACACCTACGCCATCACCTCCTACGACATACGCATCATCCGCGCCTGGCTGCGGGAGTTCGCCGAGGAGAACAACCTGGTAAGCATCAACATCGGTATGCTGCACCAGCACAGCAGCATCGACACCTTCGGCTACAACGGCCCGCTGCTGAAAAGCCTGTTTCTCAACCCCTTCATCAACCTGCTCCCCGAGAAGTGGCGCAGACCCCTCTATACGGGTAAAAGCCCCGCCTACATGGAGTTCCTCTATGAGGTCATGGCGGAGGCGGTTATGGAGGCCGTGGGGAATATGGAGCCCGGCGCGCTGTATTACGGCTCTGCAAGCGCCGAGGAGTGGATCTATGACCGGCGGCCCCCCTATATCATGGATGAGGAGATGCACCGCCTGCGCTTCGTGCCGGACAAAGAGGACGCGCGGGAAACCTGGATGCTCAACCTGGGCGTGCACCACGTGGGCCTGGACGGGGACTCCCAGCGCATCAGCGGCGACGCGCCGTACTACGCCGAGGAGCGGGTGAACGAGATATATGACGCCAACTTCCAGCTGATCGTCGGCGGGCAGCTGGGCATCCACAAACGATATACCCCCATAGAGGACGGCACCGAGCGCGGCCAGATCGAGACCATGATGGCCTGGGGCTATGCCCTGGCGGACTATATCGCGGGCGTTGACAACGAGGAGGAGGTGGAGCCCCTGCTCAACATCCGGCACGCCGAATACCGCGTGCCCGTGGACAACCCCCTGCACCTGCTGATACTGCGCTCGGGAGCGACGCAGTTCACCGCGGTCAAGCGCCGCTTCGGCCCCACCCGCCTGGATATCGTCACCGAGACCGGCTACATGGAGCTGGGCGGCAGCCTGGCGGTGGGCTTCGGCCCCGGGGAGATCGACCCCATCCTGTACCTGGGCGGGGCGTCCCCGGCGGCGGAATCCTATACCGGGAAGGATTACCCCTTCACGCCCATGAAGGACATGGCGCGGGGTGATGCCGCCACAGGCGGCAGCCGCAAATTCCTGATGTTCTCCCTCATGAACGACCGCTCGCTCTACTACCTGCTGCCCAACGACTTCCAGAACTTCGTGCGCTTCGGCAACGAGGAGATCAACTGCATGAGCGCGCTGGCGGGGCCGCGCCTGCTGGAGGCCTTCGAGGCCCTGACGGACAGCGTGAAGTAGGGGCTTTTGGGCCTAACACTCGCAAAAGCAACACCCGCGGCAGGCAGCGCAAAAAGCGTGCCCGCCGCGGGTTTGTAATACTGCTTGCGCAGTCGTCACACTATTCCGCGATTAATAACGCAGCAGAGCAACCTCGGCGCTTCGCGCGTGCTCCGCACCACCCCCTCGCTTCGCGGTCCCCCAAGGGGGCCATCCTGACGGTGACTGCGGATTTAGCTTGGCATTAGCCACACGATTTTGGCAACGTCAGAATCCCTCCTGCAGAAGGGGAGCGAAGCAGTATCAGAGGATCGCCTTGAACAATAGCTGCCAGAAGGTATGGACCTCCTGCTCGTAATAAACGGCCTGGGATCCGCCGATCTGCCGCCAGGACCAGAGCTTCGGATACAGCCGGTACAGCTTCATCCTGTAGAATTGGCTGGGCGTGACCCACCAGTCGATCCCGTTGTGGTAGATGCCCCTGTATTCCCTGCGGTTGCCGTAGACATCGTAAAAAACCTGCTCCGTGAAGAGGAGTTCGTAGTAGTCGTCGTAGAGGTCCTTGTTTGCCTTGATGCGCGATTTGAAAGGGTTGAATATGCTGAATTCCCTGCGGAAGTTGTCTCCCTTCCATGTCCGGAAGGAAAGCTCGGCGCGCCGGACGTTATCGAGCTGCCAATCGCTTCCGGCCAGTTCCCCTGCCTTTTCCCACAGACCCTCGATATACTTGATCTGGTTGGTGGTCAGAGCCAGGATGCCCTTGGTGGAGGCGCCGTCCATGCAGTTGGAGTGGTAGGTGACCCCGCCGATGGTGCGGCCCGTGCCCTCCTCCGAGGCAATGCGGATGTATTCGCGGATATAGCGCCAGCCCTCGCCGTAATACCCGGGCAGGAAGTGCCCGTAGAGCGCCTCCATATCCAGGTAGGGGTCCCACAGCAACCGGGCGTAGAGATAGCCCAGCATGACGTAGAGCCCCACGTCGTTGACGGTGGCCGCGCATTGGGTCATGCCGACGACGCTGTTCTCGTAATAGAACCGGATGTAATCCTGCAATACGCCCCAGCTGGGGAAGGGGATGCCCGGCTGGTTATAGGAGAGGGGGTATTCGAAGATACACACGCGCTTGGCGATTTTGCCCCAGCCCGGGAGCACCTCCTCGAAGTAATAGCGGTTCCCCTCGTAATCGCATTCCCCGGGCCTGTGGGCGTAGCACATATCGCTGGGGCAGAAATGGATGACGATGTTTCTGTGCAGGTCCACCCTGGGCGGGTAGGTCGCGGTGCCGTAGGCGAAGGCGTTGAGGGTAACCTGCGTATAGCCCGCCGCCTCCAAGGCTTCGCAGACCGCGTTCATCACCCGCATCAGCGCCCCCGTCTGCCCCGCCTCGGGGTGCTCCTGGGCATAGACCGCCCGGCAGCCCTCGCACCGGCAGACCGTGCCGCTGTCGTTCAGCCCCATGGAGATCCCCTGCAAATCGGGGTTATTCTCCATCTGCCTCATGGCGTAGTCTATGTAAATCTGGATGACGTCCGGATTGGTCAGACAGGGGTTCTCCTCGCCGTTGGGGCAAATCATCGGGGAGCCGTCCTCGTTTTTGACGAAGTATTCCGGGTGCTCCTCCCAAAGCCCTTTTACCACCAATACCCCATCATGATACCTGTCGTGCGGAGGCAGGATATCCATGCCGGCGTGGCTGGCGGGCCAGAACATGACCCCGCCCAGCGCCTCGTCCCATGTGGAGTTGGGGATCATACCCACGCCGTTGACCCGGTTGGCGAGGGCATAGTCCTCGTCGATAGAGGTCTGCGCGTAAACCGTGGTGGGCTGCCGGTAGAGGAAGGCGGGGATCTCCAGCTCGTCGATCGCCGCGGGCACGGCCACGGTTTTGCGCGCCGGCAGAATTTTTACGTCCTTGGAAAGCCAGCGGCAGTCCAGGTATTTCTCGCAGAAGCCGTAAACGCTGTAGAGCGTGCCGCGGGGCTTGCCCCCGGCCAGCACGAGCTTTTCGCCCGCGGTACGGACGACGAAGCCGTCGGTGCCCAGCCCCAGCGCCTCATGGTCCAGGGCATAGCGGTTGGTGTCGCCGACGACGATTTCCTTCGCCTGCGGCGCGCTGCTGTCATCGATAATTCTCAGCTCGGCGCCGCTGATCTGCGCCAAAAAGCCCCGGAGCTTCGCTGCCGCCGTCCGCTCCGCCGGGATGGCGTCCGCCGCCACGACGATGACGTACTCGCTCTCGCCGTCAACGATGATATCCAGGGTTTCACCCTCATAGGCCGCGATTGCCTTTTCCGGCGGAAGGACGAAGGGCGTCTGGCGCGGGTTATATAGCCCGGTGGTCATGCCGAAGATGATCAGTGCCGATAAGATGGAGTTAAGAAAAGTCACGCCTGTTTTCATGCTCTGTTCCCCTTTCGCGACGTTAACAAAAGTATACTATATTCCCCGGGAAAAAGCAATATTTTTTATTATATGCTGCTCTTTCCGCTTTACAAATACCCCGGCAGGTGATATAATCAACATGGAAAATTATCATGAAAGGCGTGATTAAATGAAGATGAAGAAGGCATTGGGCATCCTCCTGGCGCTGGCAATGGCCGCCGGCATAATCGCGGCGGGAACTTTCGTCGCCGCCGCCGCACCGGGCACGGCGAAGCTGGCGGCCACGGTTTTCCCCACGGAGAGCCTGGTCGTGGCCGACTTTGACGTGAGCGAAATGGAGCTCAGCGGCCAGTGGGCCGACCCGACGGGCACGGCGGACGCCACGGATTTTATCCAGGCGGCCATCGACGCCTGCGCGGCCCGGGGCGGCGGCACGGTATGGCTGCCGAAGGGGAAATACCGGGTCACGCAGGGCATCGACGTGAAGGCCTTCGTGACCCTGTGCGGCGACTGGCGCAGCCCTGAGCTGGTTGACGACGGCGACTACGGTACGCTCATCATCGCCGACGTGCCATCCGGCACGGCGAAATACCCGGGGCTTTTCCGCCTGCACGGCAACGCGGGCTGCCTGGGGCTGACCGTCTGGTACCCCAACCAGCGGCTGAACGACGCGGCGGGGGCCGGCGTGCTCCCCTACCCCTATACCTTTGAATACGCCGGCAACCGCAGCGGCGGCGAGGACTACATGATGGCCACGGTGAAGAACTGCACCCTGCTCAACTCCTACCGGGGCATCGGCGTGAGCCTGCACAATGTGGACGGCGACTGGGACAGCGTGTTCGACAACATCCACGAGATGTTCAACGCCAGCAATATCCACGGCACCGTGCTGGAGACCGGGCTTTCCCTGCACGACAGCGCCGACGTGGACGTGATCGAGTTCCTTCGCTTCGACAACGAATATTGGCTCGGCGCGGGGGCCGCCTTCAACGCGCCCGCCCGGGCCGATCTGGACGCCTATACCCTGGCGCACACCACCGGCTTCGAGATGTCCGCGCTGGACTGGGTGCAGTTTGTGGGGCTGCACGCCCGGGGCTACCAAAAAGGCATAAGCCTCATCTATACCAAACGCGCCTACAATGACGTCGCCTTCGCCTACTCGAGCTTCCTGGGCTGCGCCACGGCGGTCAGCCCCGGAGAGATCGGGCCCGACCCCTTTAACGACGCGTACTCCGTCCTGCTCACGCGCTGCACCCTGGAGGGCAGCATCGCCGCCGTGGGCGAATCCGAAAACAATGCGGCCGTGCGCCTGGTGGACTGCGAAGTCACGGGGGAGCTCAACGGCGCGTATACCGAGGGCACGGGCCTCAGCCCGGCGACGCTGGAGCACCGGCCCTGGAACGAGCACAAGCCCGCCCGCGCGGTCTTATACGACGTGACGCAGCCGCCCTACAGCGCGCCTTTCACCCTGTTTGACGCCCTGCCCACGGCTGACGCCACATCCGCCATCCAGCGGGCGCTGGACGACGCGGGCGCCGCCGGCGGCGGGCTCGTCTACCTGCCCGCAGGCTGGTACAGGGCCGAAACGCGCCTGAACGTGCCCGCGGGCGTGGAACTGCGGGGCAGCTCACCCCTACCCACCCGGGACAATATGGGCTCGAGCAGGGGCACGGTATTGATGGCCTATCAGGGCAAGGGCACGGGCAATCCGCTGACCGACCTAGCCTTCATCACCCTGGGCGGCGGCGCGGGGCTTTCCGGCCTGCGGGTGTTCTATCCGGAGAACACGTTTTTCCCGCCCCATGCGTACCCCTTCACGGCGCGCGGGCACGGCAGCGGGGTATATGTCACCAATGTGTGCGTCGTCAACTGCGACAGGGGCCTCGACCTGCCCGACTGCCCGGACCACTATGTCCGCCGGCTGGTGGGGCTGGCATGGCACGGGATGATCCGCGTGGGCAGCGGCGCGGGGAAGATTGAATCCTGCCTGGGCAACGCCACGTTTTTGGACAGGAACGGGTTCAACGTGCCCGGCTGGCCGGACGGGAGCGTCATATACAGGGCCATTTTCACCGAGATTTTGCAGCAGAGCGAGGTGTTTGTCGAGATCAACGGGGCCGTGGGCGAGAAGCTGATGAACATCTTCATGTACGGAGGGAAAACCACTGTGCATGTGCGCGCGGGCAGCGCCACGGTGGTCAACTCCGGGGCGGACGGCGTGGGGGGGCCGCCCTACGCCGCGGACCCGGGGGCAAGCCTCACGGTGATCAACCTCATGACCTACGCACCCGGGGCGGACCCGAACCCGCCCCGCGTGGCGATCTTCAATTCCCACAGGCGCGACTACCTGTACCAGCCGAACTTCTGGGATAAGCTGGACGATTTCCTCGTGGAGCGCATCCCCGGCATTTGGATCCCGCTACGGGATTTCTTCATCAACCTGTGGGAGTGCATCGTGGGCGTGTTTTCGCGGGGGCTGCCGCGTTTGCGCGGCTAGGGAATAGAAAAACAGCGAACCGGGCGGGTGGGGCAATCCGTCCGGTTCTATTTTAGTATTCGTATCGCCTGTTGGGTGCGCGGCCGCTGGTTGGTTAAAACTGCCCGCCGCCCGGGCCGCTAAAACAAGCGCAGCTGCACAAAATCAGGCGCCGGTTTGCGGGCAAAGGCATCGCCACTCTGCACGGATTCCTTCGGCAATGTGCTCAAAAACGGGGAGGGATTTGGGCCGGTGAGAAGAAGAAGCGATTCCCGCGCCCTGGTGACGCCCACATAGAACAGCCGGCGCTCCTCCTGCGGATCGTTATCTCCGCGCCCTTCAAAGGGGAGCAGCCCCTCGGTTACGCCGCACAGAAATACAACCGGAAACTCAAGGCCCTTGGCCGCGTG
>Ga0123353_10004138_pt1 | contig 18616 bp, 18 predicted proteins | sample TergutLab28metaG_3_FD_92763 | JGI IMG/M metagenome (GOLD analysis project Ga0123353, IMG submission 92763) | Labiotermes labralis P3 segment gut microbial communities from Petit-Saut dam, French Guiana - Lab288 P3 | ecosystem: Host-associated > Arthropoda: Insects > Digestive system > Gut ... | reverse complement strand
TGCTCGCCTTGTATAAACCCTGCCTTCACGTGTTTTTCTCCGCCACATTTCTTGCAATACAATATAATCAACTCCTTCGGAGTATATTATATCACATCATAGCTAATTTGTAAACACTCCCAACTATTTATATAAAGCAGACGCAAACAATAATAGACAAAACCAGGGCGAACCATAGCAGCTCACCCCGGTTTTTATTTCAATTTTTCTTTCAGTGTTACCAGTGCTACGCCTCCCCATTTTCGTATATATATAAACAGTAAGGGGGCATCCGCATGGCAACAATCATAGGCAAAAAAGGCCTGCCAATCCACGTCTACGACCCGAATTCCAGCGGGAAGCAAACTATAGTATTCCTGCACGGCTGGCCGCTGTGCAGCGGCATGTTCGAGTACCAGTTCCAGCTGCTGCGGGACTGCCGCTGCATCGGTCTGGATCTGCGCGGCTTCGGGGGCTCTGCCGCGCCCGCGGGGCCCTACGACTACGACAGCTTCGCGGACGACCTTGCGGCCGTGGTGCGGCAGATGAACCTGCGGCGCTTCACGCTGGTGGGATTTTCCATGGGCGGAGCGGTGGCGTTGCGCTACATGGGCCGCTACGGGGGGAACGGCGTGGAGAAGCTGGTGCTGCTGGCCGCCGCCGCGCCGGTATTCACCAAGCGGCTGGACTTCCCCTACGGCATGAGTATCCAGCAGGTGGACGATCTGATCATACGCGGCTGCCAGAACCGGCCGCAGATGCTCCAGGATTTCGGCAAGCAATTTTTCGGCCTGGAGCCGGGCGAAGCCTTCCGCGCCTGGTTTTCCCGGATGTGCCTGGCGCAGTCTTACTACGGGACCATACAGAGCCTTTATGCCCTGCGAGATGAGGATTTGCGGGAGGACATCGCAAAAGTCCGCGTGCCGACCGGCATATTTCATGGCCGGAAGGACAGAATTTGTCCGTTTGAATTGGGTGTAGAACTGAACAAGGGCATCGACGGTTCCACCCTCTTCGCCTTCCGGGACAGCGGCCACGCGATTTTTTACGACGAGCTGGAACGGTTTCACGTGGCGTTCAAGGGTTTCTTGGGCTATTGATACGGCCATCTCCTGTAGGGGCGGACGACTCTGTCCGCCCAAAAATAACAAGGCCGCGGGCGGACAGGGTCGTCCGCCCCTACAAAAAGTGCTGGATTTTCTCCCTCAGATTATTGTATACTGATGTCACCAAACTACAGGACAAGGAGAATACGGAGGATGGATATTCACAACCAATCATTTACAGACCTAATCGGCAATACGCCCCTGCTGGAACTGCGCAACACAGAGCGCGTATGGCTTGGCGGCCAAACTATTCGCAAAGCTGGAATACTGCAACCCGGCCGGCAGCGTGAAGGACAGAATCGCCAAAGCCATGATAGCGGACGCCGAGGCAAAGGGTCTGCTGAAAGAAGATTCCGTCCTCATAGAGCCGACCAGCGGGAATACCGGTATCGGCTTGGCCGCCGTCTGCGCGGCGAAGGGCTACCGAATCATACTCACCATGCCCGAGACCATGAGCCTGGAACGGCGGAGCCTACTGAAGGCCTATGGCGCGGAGCTGGTCCTGACGGAAGGGCCCCTGGGGATGCGGGGCGCGATTGACAAGGCGGAAGACCTCGCGCGGAATATACCGGGCGGGCTGATTCTGGGGCAGCACAAAAATCCGGTCAACCCCGCCGCCCATTACGCGACAACCGGGCCGGAAATTTGGGCGCAGACGGGCGGAGCGGTCGATATCTTTGTTGCCGGCGTCGGCACGGGCGGCACCATCACCGGCGTGGGGGAATATTTGAAGTCTCAGCGGAGCGATGTCCGTGTGGCGGCGGTGGAACCCGCCGCTTCCCCCGTGCTCTCGGGAGGGACAAGCGGTGCCCATCAAATCCAGGGCATCGGGGCGGGTTTTGTCCCGGCGGTGCTGAACACAGCTGTCTACGACGAGGTGATTCCGGTCACGGACGAAGACGCCTTCGAGACGGGCCGGGCGCTCGCCCGGCGGGAGGGCGTTCTGGTAGGGGTTTCTTCCGGGGCGGCGCTTTGGGCCGCAATAGAGCTCGCGAAGCGCTCGGAGAACGCGGAAAAAATTATTGTCGTCATGTGCCCCGACGCGGGGGAGCGGTATCTGTCCACGCCGCTGTTTGGAAAATAAAAAAACGGGGATGCCGAAACGGTATCCTCATTTTTTATTCTTTTCTTGACCAGAATAGTCAGATTAAAATATCTATAGAAATTATTTGTTGCATGTGCTATACTGCGTACTGTCAGAAAAGACCATTTAAAAACTGTGTTAAAGGAAAATTCTCATGAAAAGAAAAAGAATCATAAAATGGATCAGTCTCGTGCTGGCGGTTTTAATCGTACTGACGGTATTCCCGACATTTGTTTCTGTCCCTCCGGCAATACAAAAGGTCAGCACGGCCTCCTTCTGGATACTTTCCTGCACTTGGGGCATCATTGCCACAGTTGCGGGAGGCGTTAAGGCGTTAAGCTGTATGAGAAAAGGGCTGGAACCCCAGTTTTTTCACGGAACTATTTATTTCGAGAACGTGCGGGAACAAGGCAGCAACAATTTGGGGCCGTTCTTCTTTCTTGGGGAGAACGCGGAATATTACACGCCGTATCACGAAGCCGGGCACGGTCTGCAGAACATCTTGATGGGGCCGCTTTATGTCGTTGTGGTTGGTATTTCGTCTGAACTATGGTACCGTAAATTTACAAGCGAATACGCCGAGGAGCTGGCATCTGGCACATGGGATCCCGACGTGCGCCGCAAAGCGTATGACAGAAACCCGATAGAGCGCTGGGCGACCTCCTGGGGCACAAAAATGTATGGCTTGGATTTGGCGTAAAATCTAATCCGCCGCTGGCTGAATCCTGCACAGAGGCAGCACAACCTCCAACTACGGACGGAATAGGCCCGGCTTGCCTGACCAGGACGGCCCCGTTTTCGTCAAACAGCGCCGCTTTACAGGCTGGGATACCGATATCAATGCCCAATAAACAATTCATGTCAACCTTTTGTAGGGGCGGATGCCTCTGTCCGTCCTGAAATTGACCTTTGATGTGGGTGGACAGGGTCGTCCGTCCCTACGTTTCATTCGCCCTTATAATCCCATGTCAGCTTAAAATCCACAGACCGTCCCGCCGAAGTGGGGAACCACCTCTCGCCTTGTTTCACATTTTTCTCCGCCGTCTTAATCCGCACTTCTTTGATATTCAGCGCGTTGAAGAAGGCAGTCTGCCCCAGTTCCCGTATCGTGGAGGGCAGCGTAATCTCCGTCAGGCCTGTGCAGCCCAGGAAGGCGTCTTTTTGAATCGTGGTCAGGCCTTCCGGGAAATTGATCTTCGTCAGCGCCTCACATTTGTGGAAGGCGAACTCCTCAATCACTTCCAGCGTAGAGGGCAGCGTGACCGCCCCGAGGCCGTAACACTTGTAAAACGCGCTGTGGCCGATGATTTTGCAGCCCTCCGGCACGGCGTAGGCGCCCTGTTTTTCCAGCTTGCCGCTCTTGGAATAGACGGCGCTGTGCGCGTTCGGGTAGGTGATGAGCTTGGTCTTGTCCTTGCTGTAGAGTACGCCGTCCAGATCGCAGAAATTCTCGTTCTCCTCGGAGACCTCTATCCGTTTTAAGTAGCGGCAGTCCCCGATGCCCCAGTCCTCGATAATCTCTATGTTCTTCCCGAGGACGATTTTTTCCAACGTGTCGGCGGAGTGGATGGCCGGGAGAGCCGGTTCGCCGATGGCCGTCACTTTCTTGCCGTTGAAGGTGTCCGGAATCGTCAGCACCTTGCCGCTGGTGGTGTCCGTGTAAGAGACCACCCTGTAGGTGTCCGTTTCTTTATTCAGGATATACTCAATGTTGTTTTCCTTTTCGCGGTTGCGGGCGGAAAAGAGAAATACCGTAAAAGTCGCCAGTGCCAGTGCGATCCATTTTTTATGTTTCATGATTGTTTCACAATCTCCTTACACAAAGAGGGGTGCGCACAGGCACACCCCCACTCGATTTGTTATGAATATTTGATATAATTCAACGGATTCTGCACATCCCCCCGGTAGAGCACCTCAAAGTGCAGGTGCGGCCCCGTGGAGTTGCCCGTATCGCCGACGCGGCCGACTGCCTGGCCCGCGGAGACCCTCTGTCCTGTCTTCACGATGATGGAGTTGTTCTGCAGGTGTGCGTAGCGCGTCTTGTAGCCGTCCTCGTGGTTGATGACAACCTGGTTTCCGAATCCGCTGTTGGAACGCTGTACCAGCTCGACCACACCGTCCCGGGAGGCCACGACCGGCAAGCCCGCGGAACCGCCGCCGTTTCTGGTCAGATCCACACCCTTGTGGAAGCCGCTTCTTCTGTAGCCGTAGGGGGAGCTGACATAGGGGCAGGCGGGGGCAGGCCACAAAAAGCCCTTCGCGGAATATTGGTATTCCCCGGTGGGGGTGCTGACCCGGGTAGACTTTGTGCCGACCTCCACCTTCGCGTTGACCGGCTCTCTGATGAGCTCCCTGTCCACCTCTGCCGCGGACACCCTCTCACCATCGATGTAGGTGACCAGTTCCGTGACGCGTTCCTGCCCGAGGACTCCGTTGCGTATCGGGCGCAAATCGCCCCGGAACATGGAGGCGTTGTCCACTTTTTGAACTTGATATTCGATTTCCACGACCCGGGATTCCGTGCGCACGGTTTTGACCTGCATAAAGCTGACTTCGCCGGAAACCACCAGCGTTTCGCCCTCTCGGAGGAATCGGTTCATGCGCGGGTTCAGGCCCTGCAGCTGATCTTCCGTCAGGCCGTGTGCAGTGGCTATGTCGGAAATCGTATCGCCTCTTTGGACTGTGTAGCTTTTTTCCTGTTCCTTCACGCCGTCCAGAGTTTCTGTCAGCCTGGACGCGTCCCACATGCTGACCGCGTCGTCCTCATACAGGCCCTGCCGGTACTCCACGTTCTCCACAAAATCGACGAAGCTGTCCTCGTCCCCGGTTTGATAGGGCTCCAGCAAATTATTGAACACGTTCTCCGCGTCCGCGCGGTTTTTAATGGCGCAGAGGAACTGATTGTCCACAAAAATGCCGACGGCATTGGTCAGGTTTTTGCTGGAATTTTCAATCAATTTGTCACAGAGGGTGTTGGCATCGTTCAGCTGGTTCAGGCTGACCTGCTTCAGCTCATACTGCGGCTTGGCGATGACTTCCTCCGCCGTTTCGTCGTTGTGCGCCGCGACGTCAATGCGGTCCCGCGCAAGCTCCTGCGCCTGAACATAAATGGATTCGTCCGAAATATAGCCGATATTTCTGTCGTTGTAGTTGACCTGCAGCGCGAAGGTCATGTTGTTCCAATAGAGAATGGTGAGAAAGAATCCCAGTGTCGCGGCGGCTGGCAACAACACATTGACGACACTCTGAAGCAGCCGTTTGTGGCTGCGGACGGTCTTCTTTTCGAATTGCCACAGGACGGCCAAACGCTTGAAGGGATTTCTCCCCGCCTTTCGCATGAGTTGTCTGAGTCTGCGGTTCTGTCGACGCAGCTGCTTCAAATCCTCCGCGAAGACGTGCCAGGACTCCAGCAGCAGCGAGTCCGCCAGGGACCACAGCGTCTGCAGGACATGTACCAACGAACGCGCCGGTCTCTGCAGATAGAACACCAGCGTGAGAAAGGCCTGTTTCCCGGCCGAATAGACCGCGCCTCCAAAATCCGCCACGAGATTGTAGACCGACAGGGACGTATCCGCAAGGCCGTCCAAAACAGACTGCAGCGCCGCGGCCCTGCTCACGGACGCGGGGGGGGCCGCCCCCTCCTCCGCGAGGTACAGCGTAGCGCTGCGCAACACCGTGTTGCGGCGAATCAAAAACGGCAGACCCCGGCGTCTCTTCTGCGCTTCTTCCACCGGATCCATCGCGTCGACCGCTTCTATCTCGCCGGACGTGTCCGCCGCCTCTTCCGGCTGGGTATTTCCGAAGTTGTAAATTTCATAAACGGTCACGTTGCCGTAGCCGTCGTCAAAATCAAAGAAGTCGTCTAGTTTGCGTTCTTCAAACTGCTGGTCAAATCCAAAATCCAGCTTTTCCTCTCCTGCCGCGGATGGCTGGTTGGCGATTTTCTCCACGCCTTGATTCACGCCTTTCTGAAAAAGGTTACAAAAGGTTACAAAGGTTACAAATTGGTTACAAACCCATTATACCCACGATTGCTATAGATTACAAGGCTTTTCGAAAAATTTCATTCCTTTTCCAGAAATCCATCCCTTATTCAGAAATTGTTGTGCGTTTTGTTTGGCTGCAATTCTGACTTTTAAACCACCCCGGTATTCGCCGCATTGTAATTGTTTTCCGTTTTCAATTCCTCCAGAAACCGGCCCAGTGCATCCTTCCAGTCCGGCAGGCGGGAAAAGCCCGATTTGTCCAAAGAAGCCTTGGAGAGCCGGGAGTTCAGCGGCCGCTTGGCCGGTCCCGGGTCCATACGGCTGGCAACTCCCACGACGCTCTTATGTAGATTTGCCATGCGAAAAATCGTCTTCGCGAACTCCGCCCAGGAACAGAATCCCTCGTTTGTGGCGTGGTAGACGCCATAGTCCTCGCCCGCCGCCATAGTACAGAGCAGCGCGGCCAAATCCCGCGTATAGGTGGGGGAACCAACCTGGTCCGCCACTATCCGCAGTGCCTCCTCTTCGGAGCCGTCCTGATTTGCGCAACGCAGCATGGTTTTTACAAAGTTCTCGCCGTTTTTCCCGAACAGCCAGGAAGTGCGGACCACAAAGCTCTTCGGGCAGTAACCCAGCGCCACCTCTTCCCCCAGCAGCTTCGTCTGGCCGTAGACATTCCGCGCCCGCTTCGGGTCGTCCGTCTCCAGCAGTTTGGAACCGTTTCCCCAAAAGACATTGTCCGTGCTGATATAGATCAATTTGGTGCCCAGCACCGCGCAGGCCTTCGCCAGGTGGGAAGTCCCCTTGACGTTGACCGCGTAGCAGCGCTCTGGCTCCTCCTCCGCCCGGTTCACCGCCGTGTAGGCCGCGCAGTGGATAACGGCCTCCGGATTGCTGGCCGCGACTGTCTGCCGCACAAGCGCCTCGTCCGTGATGTCCAAATCCGGCAAGTCGGTTGCCAGCGCCGTTTCGCCCCGTCTGTTGAGACAGCGCATCAGGTCCGAGCCCAATTGTCCGTTTGCCCCGGTGACTAAAACTCTCATGTTTTTTCTCCTCCGTTTTATAAAAATGCAAGTATTTTCCGATAGGCCTCCCGCAAGTCCTCATACTTCATGCGGCAGTTCGCCGGACTGGTGGAGGGCAGGCAGACGGCCTCCCGGCCGGTCCGCGGCTGGCAATAGCGCCGATAGAGCTGATAGGCCTTTTGCCCCGTGGTGAAAATCCCGCAAATATCGGCTGCGTGCAAAATCCGGTCCAAATCGTTCGGCACCGCGCCGCGGATGGAATGGTCCGCCGCGCCCGCGATCTCACAGCGCGCCAGCACGTCCCAGAGCGCGATGTTATGTTCCAGCAACAGCGCCTTTCTCCGGGGAATATCCGCCGGGAGAGGTACGTCCAGCAGCTCGGCCAGTATGGGCCAAAATCTGTTCTGCGGATGCATGTAGTAGAATCCCGCCTTCCGGGACTTGGGTGAGGGAAAGGTGCCCAGCACCAGGACACGGGAATTCGGGCCGTATACCGGCGCGATGGTGTGAATCAATGGTTCCATTCCGAAAAATCCGCCTTGTAGGGGGCGCAGTCTAATCCGCAACGCGCAGGGACTCTGCACCCCATTTGGTCACATTTTGTTTTGTTTTCTTGAATTTTATGTTACAGTTTCGGGACGCAGAGGACTACGTCCCCTACAGACATTGCTAAAAATTTACATCGTCTAACATCTACTGTCTAAAATCTAATATCTAAAAAGGGGCGCCCTCCGAAGCTCGCAGGCACGCCCAATTCAGAAACTGTTCCTAAACGGCAGTGCTGCTCAGCCTGCCCCTGCCCTCCGGGTTGCTTTTGCGCTTGTGGCTGGGGTTGCGTTCCATCAGAGGAGGCGCGCCCGTCCGCACGCACATGGCGTTGATTTGCACCCGCTCCACGGCGGAGTCGGAGGGAATGTCGTACATAATCGGCTGCAGCACCTGTTCCATAATGGAGCGCAGGCCCCGCGCGCCCGTTTTCTTGTCCAACGTCTTTTCCGCGATGGCTTCCAGTGCGCTGCGGTCGAAATCCAGCTCCACGCCGTCGAACTCAAATAAAGCTTGATATTGCTTTACCAGCGCGTTTTTCGGCTCCGTCAGAATGCTGATTAGGGCATCCTTATCCAGTTCGCGCAGGGTGGCCAGCACCGGGACGCGGCCGACCAGTTCCGGAATCAGGCCGAATTTCACCAAATCCTGGTGCAGCACTTTTGAAATGATTTCGTCGGTCTTCATCTCCGCCTTGCTGTGGATCTCCGCGCCGAAGCCCAAAGCCGAGCCGCCAATGCGCTTTTCGATGATTTTCTCGATGCCGTCAAACGCGCCGCCGCAGATGAACAAAATATTGGAAGTGTCCACCTGGATAAATTCCTGCTGCGGGTGCTTTCTGCCGCCCTGGGGCGGCACATTGGCGATGGTGCCTTCCAGGATTTTTAAGAGCGCCTGCTGCACGCCCTCGCCGCTGACATCGCGGGTGATGGAGGGGTTCTCCGACTTTCTGGCGATCTTATCGATTTCATCCACGTAGATGATGCCGCGCTCCGCCTTCTCAATGTCGTAGTCCGCCGCCTGAATCAGCCGCAATAGGATGTTCTCCACATCCTCGCCCACATAGCCGGCCTCGGTCAATGTGGTGGCGTCCGCAATCGCGAAGGGCACGTTCAGGATTCTCGCCAGGGTCTGGGCCAGCATGGTTTTCCCGACGCCCGTGGGCCCCAGCAGCATGATGTTGCTCTTTTGGATCTCCACACTGCTGCCCCGGCCCGCGCGGATGCGCTTATACTGATTGTAGACCGCGACGCTCAGGGCGATTTTCGCGTCCTCCTGGCCGATGACGTACTCGTCGAGCTGCGCCTTGATTTCCCGCGGCTTCGGCAGGTTATCCATCTCCATATCCTTCAGCGCCTTGCGCCGGGGCGTTTGGTCGTCATCCTCGATGATCGTCTGGCAGAGCTCCACGCATTCGTTGCAGATATAGACACCCGGCCCCGCAATCAACTTATCGACCTGCTCCTGGCGCTTTTTGCAGAAGGAACACTGTACCATCTTATTTTTATCGTCGTCTCTTGGCATATCGCTCCGTGTGCCTTTCTATAATTTTATCGAAATCTATCGATTTTTGATAATTTTATCCACCAGGCCATATTCCAGGGCCTCTTCCGCGCTCAGGAAATTGTCCCTGTCGGTGTCCTTCGCAATTTCCTCAATGGGCTTGCCCGTGTTTTCCGCGAGGATTTTGTTCAGGCGCTCCCGGGTGCGCAGGATGTGCTCCGCGGCGATTTGAATCTCCGTCGCCTGGCCCTGGGCACCCCCGGCGGGCTGGTGGATCATGATCTCACTGTTGGGCAGCGCCAAGCGCTTGCCCCTCGCGCCGGAGGAGAGCAGAAACGCGCCCATGGAGGCCGCGATGCCCATGCAGATGGTGGAGACGTCGCACTTGATATACTGCATCGTGTCATAGATGGCAAAGCCGGCCGTGACGGAGCCGCCCGGGCTGTTGATATACAGGCTGATGTCCTTGTCCGGGTCCTGGCCCTCCAGGAATAAAAGCTGCGCCACAATCAGGCCGGCGGTGGTGTCGTTGATCTCGTCGTGCAGGATGACGATGCGGTCGCTCAACAGCCTGGAAAAGATGTCGTAGGAACGCTCGCCTCTGTTGGTCTGTTCGATGACATAGGGTACCAATGCCATATTATACACTCCCTTAATAATCGATTTATTCTGTATACAAGTATAGTGCCGCGCCCGGAAAAATATTCAGTGGGGATATTATTCCGCCTGGTCCGGAGCGCCGGGGGCGTCGCTCCCTGCAGCTTCTTTCTTAGCGGCGGGTTTCTTTGCGGGGGCCTTTTTCGCGGCGGGCTTTTTGGCGGCAGGTTTTTTAGCGGCAGGTTTTGCCTCATCCACCTCGGCCGTTGCCGGTTCCTCCGGTGTGGTAGGGGCATCACTCTCTACAGCGGCGGCTGCCGGTTCCTCCGGAGCGCCGGGGACGTCGCTCCCTACAGCTTTCTTCTTGGCAGAGGCTTTCTTCGCCGCGGGCTTTTTCGCGGCAGGTTTCTTTTCTTCCGCCGGAGCGTCGGGGGTCTCGCTCTCCGCGGCCTCCGCCTCCGGCTCCTTGGCCACTGAGTGTTCCACCACAAGCTTCGTGGCGGCGGCCCGGTTCAGGTCCGCCTTCACCGAATCCTCCGAAATGAGCGTTTTGAGCTTCTCCGCTTCCATGGAATACTGCTCCGCCAGCCGGGCGTATTCCGCCTCGACTTCCTCGTCCGTGGGCGCGAGGTTCTCCAGTTCGGCCACCTTTTCCAGCGCGAACTCGATTTTTAGCTGTTCCTCCGCCTGTTCGCGGTTCTGCGCCTCATAGAGCGCCCGGTCCATGCCCATGTAGGACAGGTAGGTATCGATATCCAGCCCCTGCTGGGACAGGCGGCGGCCGAAATGCTCCTCCGTTTCCTCCGCCCTGTCCTTATAGATGGCCTCCGGGATGTCCGCGCTCAGCTGTTCCGCCAGCGCCTCCAGCACCCGGTGCTCCAGGCTGTGGTCCTCCGCGTCCTGCTTGCGCCCCAGGATATCCTTCCGGATGCCCTCCCGCAGCTCGGCGACCGTGTCGTACTCCCCAAGATCCTTGGCGAACTCGTCATCCAGTTCCGGCAGTTCCTTGACCTTCAGCTCATGCAATTTGACCTGGAACACGGCGGCCTTCCCCGCGAGGGGCTCAGAATATTCTTCCGGGAACGTAACGTCGATGGCGAAGTCCTCCCCCGCGCTGTGGCCCACGACCCGCTCCTCAAAGCCGGGGATAAACTGGCCGGAGCCCAGGGTCAGCTCAAACTGCTCCCCCTTGCCGCCCTCGAAGGCCTCGCCGTCCAGGAAGCCCTCGAAATCGATGACGGCGATGTCGCCCTCCTTCGCTTCCCGCTCCGCGGTGATGACCCGGGAGTTGCGCTCCCGCAGCCGGTCGATCTCCGCGTCGACTTCCGTCTCCTCGACAGAGATTTCGTGCTTCTCCACCGCCAGGCCCTTGTAGGCGGCAAGCTCCACAGCCGGCTTCACGGCCACATTGACCGTAAACAGGACGCCTTCGTCCCCGATCTCCTTGACGTCCATGTCATAGGGCGGGACCGCCGCTTTGATGCCGCCCTCTTCGTAGGCGGTCTCTATCGCGCCGGGGTAGAGGGCCTGCAACGCGTCCTCATGGAACATATCTTTTCCGTAGTATTTCTCCACAAAGGCCAGCGGGGCCTTGCCGCGGCGGAAGCCCGGCACGTTGATCTTTTTCTTCTGCTTCTGATACACCTTCTGGATTTCCGCGCGGAAATCGGCCGCCTCTATGGCGATCTCCAGTGTCCAGACATTGGGTTCCAGTTCTGTTTTATTTTTTAAACTCATTCCTGTTTTCCTCCCGAAAAGCTGATCTTAACAATACAATCGCTGAGTAATAAGTATAGCATGCATCTCAAAGAAAGGCTATAGTTTTTAAAGTTTTCTTCTCTAGTTCGTAGAATTTTTATGATTTTTCGACCAAAATCGGGCAGAATTCAAGGAAATCGCTTGAAATCAGGCGAAACTCTATCCCCTGGAACCTGCCCCGCAGGGCTTCATAGGCCGTTTTCGCGTGGACGTGCCCGTAGCAGCAGCGGCGGATGCCCTCCTCCCGCAGGACGGCGAACAGCTCCTCGCAGACCTGGTTCGCGCTCAAAGGCGGGTAGTGCAGGAAAGCTATCGGTTCCCCGCCCAGGGTCTTCGCCGCCTGTATGGAGGCCCGCAAGCGGCCCACCTCCCGCTGGAGCACCTTTTTGTCCGCGTCCGTCTCCGCGTCGTAAAACCAGCCCCGGGTGCCGCAGAGGGCGGTGTCGCCCACCCGGTAGGCGTTGTTGTACAAAAAGCAGAGAGATGTAAGATTGTTTTCCTCCAGGAAGCGGTTCATTTTGGAGAGCGTCGTCCACCAGTAGTCGTGGTTGCCCTTGAGCAGGATTTTCCGCCCCGGCAGGGCCTCCAAAAAACGAAAATCCGGCAGGGCTTCCTCCAGACGCATCGCCCAGCAGATGTCGCCCGCGACGACCACCGTGTCCTCCGGTTCCACGAGAGCCTTCCACTGCTTTTCCAGGCGCTTCTCGTAATCCACCCAGCCCCGGAACACCTCCATGGTTTTTCCCGTGGAGAGGGAGAGGTGTGTATCCGCGATGGCGAAAAGTGACATGATTTTGCTTCCTTTACATAAACAGGCAGTTCCGCGCAAACACTAATACCCGGGAGACAAATTCCCAAAGAAAATTTTGGAGGCATTGTGATGTTAAAAAAAGAGATTAAAGAAGTCAGCTGCAACGTCCAGGGCTGCACCTACCACGCCCAGGGGAACAAGTGCACCGCCGGACACATCCAGGTTCAGAACCCCAACGCCAGCGTAAACAGCGAGACCTTGTGCGCAACGTTTGAGCTGACCGAGAGCCAAGGATAGGTGTCATCCTGTAGGGGCGGGCCTTGTGTCCGCCCTTGGTTTATCTTTTTTGTAGGGGACGCAGTCCTCTGTGTCCCATGGATATCCATCAGCTTGTCTTCAAAGGGACGCAGAGGACTGCGCCCCCTACAGAAATTATCCCGTCCCCAACAGCCGAAATACCGCCTGTTCCATCGTGTCCCGTGTGCAGATCTCCGCAAACCGAATCGGTTTGCCCCGCAGCCCCGTCAGCTGCGGGGGACAGGGCGCCCCTGTCAGGGCGGAGAATTCCTCCAGCAGGTTGAACTCGTCCTCTTCTCTTTCCTTTTTCCTTTTTCCTTTTTCCTCTTGCAGCGCTTCCAGTACGCTCGCGCCGAATTTGAAGGGACTTGCCGTGGAGACGACAACTGTCGGCGTCCCGTCCCCCGTGGCGGCACGATAGTCCTCATACACTCGAAGGCCCACCGCCGTGTGCGGGTCGCAGAGGTAGTGCTTCTCCCGAAACACCTTGGCGATCGTCTGTTTCGTCTGCGCATCGTCGCAGCAGCCGGCGGCAAACAGGCTCTGTATCTTTTTCAGCAGATCAGGTGAAACCTGATAGCTGCCGCTCTGTTGCAGCTCCCGCATCCAAGTACAGATCTGCTCCGTGTCGCGGCCGCTCATCAGGTAGAGCAGCCGCTCCAGGTTGCTGGATATCAGGATGTCCATGGAGGGGGAAATTGTAGTATAGAACTCGCGTCTGCAGTCGTACAATCCTGTTTGGATAAACTCCGTCAACACGCGGTTCGCGTTGGAGGCACAGATCAATTTATGGATGGGCAGGCCCATCTCCTTCGCGTAGCAGGCTGCGAGGATGTTGCCGAAATTCCCCGTGGGCACCACGAAGTTGAGTCCCTCCCCGAGGGACAACGCCCTCCGGTTGACCAAATCGCAGTAGGCGGAAACATAGTAGACAATCTGCGGCGCCAGCCTGCCCCAGTTGATGGAGTTGGCGGAAGAGAAGCACATCCCCCGCTCCGCGAGGGTTTCCGCGATGCGCGGGTCTGTGAAAATCGCCTTGACGCCGGTCTGGGCGTCGTCAAAGTTGCCCTCCACGGCGCAGACGCCCACATTCGCGCCCTCCTGGGTCACCATCTGCAGCCTCTGCATGGGGCTGACGCCCTTGTTCGGGTAGAACACCAGGATCCGCACGCCGGGCACGTCCCGGAAGCCCTCTAACGCCGCCTTGCCCGTGTCGCCCGAGGTGGCCACCAGAATCACGGTCTCTTGATTAGAGCCCATTTTTTTCAGCGCCGTGGTCATCAGCCGCGGCAGAAGCTGCAAAGCCATATCTTTAAACGCGCAGGTGGGACCCTTCCAGAGCTCCAGCATGGACAGCCCTCCGCCCAAGGGCACTACCGGCGCGACACTTGGGTCGGAAAACTTTCCAGTACCATATGCGCCTTCGATGCAACAAGCGATTTCTTCGGGAGTGAAATCAGACAAGTAACCCGACAATACCGCCTTTGCCCTGCCGATATAATCTTTTTGACAGAGGTCTTTCAGCTCCGCCAGGCTCAACTTTGGGACGGACTCCGGCACAAACAGGCCGCCTTCGGCCGATATGCCCCGCAGGATGGCCTCGGCGGAGAAAATCCGGACGGAACTGTCCCTGGTGCTGGTGTAGAACATAACTGTGGGGTCCTTCCTGTTGGTTCAGCATTTTTTATAAGGGCGGGCCTTGTGCTCGCCCAAAATATGGATTCCAAGGGCAGACGCAGGCCCGCCCCTACATTTTGCATGGATGTGTTATTATACCACAAAGGAATGATTCTGTAAAATATGCGGGAGAATTTTCATCAGATCACGCTTTCAAAGGCGTTTTCTATCAAGTTGGACTTCAGCAGATCCCCGGCGGCGTCCAGGTAGATTTCCAGCACGTCGAAGCGCGGCTGGAGGTCCAAATCGTGCCGGCTGAGATACTCCGCCGCGGCCAGGCAGATGCGCCTCTGCTTGGTAAACGTGACGGCCTCCATGGGCCGGACCAGCATGGTCTCCCCGCGCGTCTTGACCTCAACAAAGCACAGGTACGTACCGTCGGCCGCGATGATGTCCACCTCGCCGAAGCGGGTACGGAAATTGCTGGCAAGGATAGTATATCCCCGCTCGTTGAGGCAGCGGGCGGCATAACTCTCGCCCAAGGCACCTGTGGTGCCTGTGGTGGTTTTTGTGGTGCTATGAGGTCTTTCGTTCATTTTATTTCTTCCTTTTTGTAGGGGACGCTGTCCTCAGCGTCCCACGAATACTGAAACATTATTTTCACCGGGACGCAGAGTCCCCGCGCGTCGCGGATTGGACTGCGTCCCCTACAGGTTGTCACCCAAAAATTTTTTTAAAAAACTCCTGCGGTGCACCGGGGATATGCCATATGTCTGCAGCATTTCGTAGTGCAGCTTCGTGCCGTAGCCCTTGTGCCGCGCGAACTGATACTCCGGGTACAGGCGATCCAGCTCCAGCATGTGGCGGTCGCGGCTCACCTTGGCCAGAATGGAGGCCGCCGCGACGGAGGCGCTCAGGCCGTCCCCTTTTATAATAGGCTGTGCCGGAATACCCAGCCGCGGATTCTGATTGCCGTCCACCAGGGCAAAATCCGGCGGTGTTTGCAGGCCGTCCACAGCCCGGCGCATGGCGAGAAAGGTCGCTTGCAGGATGTTGATGTCATCAATTTCCGCCTCGCTCGCCGAGGCAACGCTGTAGTCCGCCGCCTCCCGGAGGATGATTTCAAAGAGCGCCTCCCGCTTGCTTTCCGTGAGCTTTTTGGAGTCATTCAGGCCCTCTAAAATAAGCCCTTCCGGCAGGACAACCGCCGCGGCGTAGACCGGCCCCGCCAGCGGCCCCCTTCCGGCCTCGTCGATGCCGCAAATCAAGGCATAGCCTTTCTCTCTTGCTGTACGTTCGTAGGCATACCAGTCCATATAGACCTCTTCCCCGTTGCGTAATTTTTGTAGAGGCGATTCACGAATCACCTTCACGAACCGTCAAAAATGCTCCGCTCAAAGGGCGATTCGTGAATCGCCCCTACGTAGACAATCAATCCAAAGATATCCTCCCCAGCCTTCCCGCCCGGTACTCGTCCAGCAGCATCCCGGCCGTCCGCTCCAAATCGATCTCGCCGCCGCCGATGAGCAGTCCGCGTTTTTTCGCGATCATTTCGAGAATTTCGTAGGGCTCCCGCTCCGCGAAATCGGCAATCCGATAGCGCTCCGCCAAGCGCTCCGGGTAGTCCCTGCGCATGACCTTCAGGAAGGCCACCGCGACCTCCGGGATGTCCAGAATCTCCTCTTTGACGGAGCCGATGAACGCCAAGCGCAATCCAACCACGGGGTCCTCAAACTTCGGCCAGAGTACGCCGGGCGTATCCAGCAGATCGATGCCGCCGCCGATGGCAAACCAATTGTTCTGCCGCGTGACGCCGGGCCGGTCCGCCACCTTGGCGCGGTTTTGGCCCGCCATGCGGTTGATGAAGGAGGACTTGCCCGTGTTGGGGATGCCCACCACCATGATGCGCAGGGGCTTGCCCGGCATCCCCCGGGCGATATTGCGCTGTATCTGGGCGCTGAGCAGCTCCCGCACCAGGGGGGAGAAGGCCTTTAGGCCCTTGCCGCTGCGGCAGTCCACCGCCAGCGCGGCGCTGCCCGACCCGCGCAGCTCCCGCAGACAGCGCTGGGTGGCCGCCTCGTCCGCCAAGTCGCACTTGTTGAGCAGCACGATGCGCGGTTTCCTGCCGACGAGGGCGTCCAGCTCCGGGTTCCGGCTGCTACGCGCCGCCCGGGCGTCCACCAACTCCGCGACGGCGTCCACCAGCGGCAGATGCTCCTTGATCTGCCGCCGGGTCTTGGCCATGTGGCCCGGGAACCACTGGATGTTTTTGTATTCTTCCATTTTTCTATTTTTCCTCGCCCGACTGCGTCAAAGGACGGCCAAAGGCCGCCCCTACACAGTTATTCATTATTCGCTATCACTTATTACTTAATCTTCCACTGTCCGAACGGCGTCACCCGTACAAATACCCTGCCCAGCAGGTATTTTTCCGGTACGCAGCCCACGGTGCTCTGGCGGCTGTCGATGGAGTCGTTGCGGTTGTCCCCCAGCACAAAGACGCAGCCCTTGGGTACGGTCAGGGGAAACTCCACATCCCCCTCGCGGGTGGTGGGTTCCATGATGTAGGGCTCTACCTGCAGCTTGCCGTCCACATAGACTTTGCCCTTTTCGAAATCGATATTCACCGTCTGCCCGCCTGTTGCAATCACACGCTTGACCAGCGGATAGGCGTAATAGGGGTCCGTGATGATCACGATGTCGCCCTGCCGCGCTTTGGGCAGAAAGGCGCTCACCAGCAGGTTGTTGTGCTCATGGAGCGTCGGCTCCATGGAGCTCTGCGCCACGCCGACCAGCCGGAATACAAAGGTGAAAACCATCGCCACGATGACGACGGCGGTCACCAGGATGGACGCGATATCATACAGAGACTGTACGCGGGCTTCCTGTGTAGTTTCTTCTTTGCTCATATCTATCACTCTTTGCCGCTGTTATTTCTAGGCGTCAATCGTAAACTGTCCGAAGGGGAACAGGCGGTGCCGGGCCGCGCCCAGCACGTAGCGCGTATCAATCAGGCCGACCGCGTCGGACCGGCTGTCCGTGGAGCCGTTGCGGTTGTCCCCCATCACGAAGATGTATCCCTCCTCCACGGTGAAGGGGTACTGCTTGGGTCCGAGCTTGCTCTCCTGGATGGGCTCCTTGATGTAGGGTTCGGGAATCACCTGGCCGTTGACGCTCACTGTTCGGGCCTCCACGTCGATGTCAATGACGTCGCCGCCCACCGCGATGACCCGTTTGATTAAAGGCTCATGCATAAATTTCGGCTGGGTGACCACCACAATGTCCCCGCGCCGGGGGTTGACGCGCGTAGCGGAAACGGTCAGCCAATCCCCGTTCGTCAGCGTGGGATTCATGGAATGACCATCCACGCCCACAATCCGGAACAGGAAGGTGAACATCAAAAAAATCACGATCACGGCGCTTTTGACGGAGTCCAATATGTCATAAGTCATGCCCCAGACCTTGCGCGACAGTTCGTCCAGGGGAGGCTCCAGCATATCTGTCCGGAACCAATATTCTTCGACTTTGCGTGCCGTTGCCTTCATGCCCCCACATACTTTCCAAAGGTGTGCCTCGTACACCATGTGTATTGATACGCCCTGTGCCTTGCTCTAACAGAAGGGGCAGGCCCGATACCACTCTGTCCTCCCGGCGCTTCGCGTCCCGAATTCCTCCGGTAACGGAGCGCCGCCGGTATCTACCGCCCGCCCATCTATATTCTTTTTGCGATTACCGGACAGGGCCACCGCATTTACTTTTTTGAGGAAGTCCCCAAAAGTTGTTCGAGGCAGGAATTATCCCAACCTGCGAGCCTGCGGCGGCTTTTGAGGCCAAACCGCCCCCCCGGCTTCGCTCATCTAAATGTGAAAATAGTTGTTAAAAAATATCCTGAAGATGTTTGCGAGTGCACGCCAAAAATTTTCGAAGCCTGTGCCGTCAAGCAGTTCATAAGCAAATCCATAATTCTTAGCGTATGTTTGTCCTGCTGTGTTTTTGTAACAAAATAGTGTCAAGGCACTGATTTTCGTGTAGATACTCCGGCCTCCCTCGAAACCAATCGCATGAGCCCCAATAGTTTTCACGGATTTTGGGATGGTCACATTCCAGAGGGGACAGTCGTAAAATGCCTCCTCACCAATGCTTACCACGCTGTCCGGAATCCTTGCGTTCGTAAGTTTGCAACATCCCCAAAACGCGTCTGCACCAATGCTTGTCACGCTGCTTGGGATTCTTACGCTTATGAGGCTGTTATCGCCCCGAAAAGTACCATCGCCAATTTTTGTAACCGGGCAGCCGCCCAGTGTGGAGGGAATTGTGACGTCGCCTCCCGAGCCGGTATAGCCTGTGATTGTCGCTTCGCCGTTGGC
>Ga0123353_10004137_pt1 | contig 18616 bp, 5 predicted proteins | sample TergutLab28metaG_3_FD_92763 | JGI IMG/M metagenome (GOLD analysis project Ga0123353, IMG submission 92763) | Labiotermes labralis P3 segment gut microbial communities from Petit-Saut dam, French Guiana - Lab288 P3 | ecosystem: Host-associated > Arthropoda: Insects > Digestive system > Gut ... | reverse complement strand
ATGGCATCGGGTACCACCGATGAACAGGGGAACTTTACTATTTCTGTTACCAATACAAGTAGAAAAGGCGTTTTGGGGCTTGGCGCCGTTACCGCTATACAGACCAATGAATCCGTAGGGCTGCCCGTTACCCCGATTGTACCCGATACACCTGTAGAAATCATTGGGAAGAACACCGACATGGGAGCCCTTATTACTCAAAAGATGAATGAAGCCGGGATGGCGGCAGGTAAAGGAATAAAATACGCTCAGGAAAGCTCTTTTAGTGAGGCAGCAGCCCAAACGAGTGCGGGTCAGGATATGTTAAAGGCCCAATCGGATCTAAATCCGGACGTGGGCATTACGCAAAATGAAGACGGGGCTTTTGTGGTAAGCAGATCGGGCACTAACCAGCAAGCGGCAGGCCAACAGAGGTTGGCAAGCGCCAATTCCTTAAAGGATATGCAATTGCTCCTTGACGATTTGGTGGCCCTGCATGGACCAAACGCCGCGCCCGAGCCTCAAAACATCCCCCTCGCCCACAATCAACAGATTGTAACCACGCACACCGGTACCCTGACGCGGGTATTCCGTATTGTGCCGCACAGTAAATACTACTATCCATCAAGGGGAGATATTGTAGTGCAACCCTTTGAATCCATAGAATTAACCGAAGTCCAATCCGCTTACGTGCAAGAGATGCAGATAACCGTAAACGTATCACAACAGGATATCATTATGGTTGCCTTCCGCGACATTTTGAACAAAGAAGCCGAAATGCCTTTTGGCGAAGGCGACGGTAAATACCTCTTTAAGCCATTGCCCAATCCTCAGTATGATAATACCGCAAAAGCATTCACGGGTACAATTTTTGACGAGGATAAATACTACGAACATATCTGGGATGTACGTACTGCCGCAAAGAAAGGCGATTTATTTTCCCTGACGTTTCCTGCGCTGTTGCAGCATACCACATACTATATTGAAGCATGTTCCAAAAACGAATTAGGCGCCACTACCTTCTATGATGCAAGCTTTTTCACCGTCTCCGGAAGTTGGAGCGAAGACCCGGATAGATGGTACAGCGGCGGCCCATGTCCGGCCTTAAACGATAAAAATTTAGTCCTGACGAAATTGTCCAGCCGCTTGTTGGTCCGCACCTTAGACGAGATAACGTCCCAAGCCATGCCCGGCGTCAAGGTTTTTGCGAGTAACGCTAAAATACTCAACACAACACTACCGGGTGGGGCTTTCAAATCAACCGACAAGGATGGATATGTTGAGATGCTGGCGGATGACCCCACAGCTCCCTTGTACCACATACCAAAAAATTCGAGTGGCGTAATAAATGGATACCTGAGGGCTTATGACCTCCCGGGTTATCATCCGTCCCCCGCAGATAGTGGCTTTTCTATTGATGGTGCTAAAGGCATACAGCACTATACGATGTTGCCGCTGAAACCGGCCGGCAAAATAACCATCCAAGTGCGGGATGCCGATAATATCCTTACTACCGTACCTGCATACATTCGCATTGATTCGGCGGGCGTGAAAGAAACCAATTCGTTCGGGAAAATTGTTGACCTTCCCATCCCTTCAAAAAATACTACAAAAATCACCGTGATACCCAAAGATTTGGCTTATTTCGAAGAGACCTTCTACCTCAGTGATGCTCAGATTGTTTCATCAGGCTCATATATGAAGACCGTAAATGTCTCCCGCAAAAAACACAGAATCATATTACGGATAACTGATGACAAACATGCGCTTTTGTCCGGCTTTACCGCTTCCTTATCTTTGGGCGATAACACCTTGACCTCTACCCAATCGGCCGGACAGCCTTGCAGTTTTGAGTTTGAAAACGTAGCTACCGCCTTTGCCATAGTGGTGCGCGGCCCCACCGGTTCCAATTACATACCCATGGTGGTCAATGTGGTGAATCACGAATCAAAGAATCCGGTAACGTATTCGGTGCAACCCGCTACGGGAAGCATGATTTCGGGAACCGTTTCACTTGACGGGCAACCCGTACGACACGCCAAAGTCTATATCGACCTTTCGCTACAGGTGGCCGGCTCCGGGAACCCGTGGTTTCAATACGCACAGATGGTTTCGGGTGTGGACTACGCGACAACAAAACAGGACGAGTCCCTGATTGTTGCCCACACCAACCAGCAAGGAAAGTTCACTTTATACGGCATACCGGTGGACGTTAACGCTACTTTAGACGTGGTGGCCACGGCGACCAGCTTATCCTCGGCACGTACCTCCTCTACAGTGGTTGGGGACCGTGTGTCGGTTACCATCCCAAATTCAAAAACAGTCGAAGACCTGCAACTGAACCTTACCACATACAACGATATGCGTATTGACAACCTCTACGGCTTACCCCTCACGGTAGAAGAATTAGAGCAGATAGACGACAATTCTGTAAAGGTAACAGGATTGGTACGGTGGAAAGAGGCGGTCAGCGATTTTGACATACAGGGTTCAACCCAGCAACTGAGGGTAGAGAACGTACTCTATGTTCCCGCCTCCGGAAACGGGCCTAAGGTAGGCATTGCCTCAGAAGACGTCACCTTGCTGCCAAGCGTTACCGGTATCAAGTTGGGCTATTTGAACGGTAAATACAACGTGCTGTTGCAACCTAAAGGCTCGCCTACCTTAAAGATTGAACGCAATGCAGACGGCTTTGGCAGCATCAGCGGAACCATGCGTATTGTGGAGAACTCGTTTAACTATACCGAAAGTTATCTCAGTTTTAACAACTTGGATAATAATTTTTACCTTGCTACCAAAGATGCCGGCGGAAACCTGAACAACACCATCCATACGGTGGTAGGTGCCGTAAACCAAAACGAATGGGTGAGCGGGGTTGCCACAGAGAGCGCAGGTGGCCCAGAATGGAGCCTCCGATATGAGAATTTTATACTACAGGCTATGGCCAATCGATCTAACCCGCGTTACTTCCTGTCCAACGCCTCAGGCGGCCCCATTAAGTTTAAACTGCTTGAATTTAATGCAGATGCAAATCCGCTCCAAAGTTATATTCATCAGGATGGAACCATACGCCTGAATGTTGATTTGACCTGCCATATCCCCCACGCCCAGCCCGAAGACTTTACCGTAAACATTAAGGAACTCGTTTTAAATGACCACGAAGTGAAGCCGGCACACGGCGACACCCTCTCTATTAACTTGGGCAGTTGGAAGCTTAAGGCCGGCAATTGGACCATCAGTCCCAAAGAGGGCGGTATTGTGAGCGAAAACGTCAAGATTCAAACCGATATTATTGACATTCCCTTGGAAAAAATGGTGCTGCGCGCCAAATTGTTTCACATGGAAGCCGCTGAGGAGATTACAGCAGGGCTTACCATGGGCGGCGGCGTAGCCAATGTAACATTGAACAATAAAGCTGGGCAAAAGGGTAAAGCCATCTTGCAGTGGGACAACAAATGCGGCAACGACATGAGGGGTCATTGGCGGTTTAGCATTATGGGACAAAACGGCAAGCCGGCCGCCTCTACCAAACTCAGAGGGCTGTTTAATCCCGCCGACCCTAATGTCAATACCCGAGAAAACATCGACATTTCCTACCTCCAAATCTTAGACAACAACGAAATGTCGTTTCAGGCTTCGTCCGGTTCCCGCTTTATATTCAACAACAGCAAGGCAGACTTACTCGTACAGTCCGTGTCCAACGGCCCCAATTATATTATTGTGTCCGGAGGACTTGACATTCGTGCCCCCCGCGTACCCAGAATGCCGCTTCAACTCACCTACACGGGAAGTGCTTCCAATCAGAAAATTGAGTACAGTAACGTCAAAACTGATTTTATCACCAAAGGTTTTGTTCACTTTTTGGCCGACACCAAAAAAACAGAGAACATTGTCATTACCGCAGAACGGGTAGTCATAGATGGAGTGCTGTATGAAGAACCGGCCACTTTTAACCAAATACCTGTTCAACTTATTGGCTACCACTCCGGAAGCACATCCCACGAAATCAAGATAAGACAGCCCGGCTGGACGATGCAACTCTCCATGGATACAGACAAAAATAAAACATTGGGAGATACCCCTACCCCAACTACCTCTAACTCAGGATTCAGCCTCAATAATGTATGGGCCAGCACCAAAGTGGTGGGCAACGATTGGAGCCTCCTCACCTTTGGGGGGACAATGCACGATAATGCAGACGGCGGCGGATTCAAGGAAGACCCCGACATGACATTTACCGTTAAGGGAGCGGTAGAAGCAAACTGCGATAACCTGCAAATTGCCCAAATGAATACTCCTTTTGGTGAATTAAAAACGGTGTTTGACTATAAAAACAAGGCGCTCATTGGCTCCGTTACCAAAAAACCGGGTACTCCTCAAATTCCGCTCCCACCCGGTATTAACCTCATAGAAGGCGCGGTGGAATTCTGCACCGACCCCACCGGATTTTACGTCGCGGGCGGGCTAAAAACACTTGTTACCATTCCCTTTGTACAAGGTCATTACAACTTGGGCTTTATGCTCGGTTCTTATAAAAATAGCAGTAGATTAAGGAGTGATGTATGGCCCTTGGTAATGCGCTATAAAGACCCGGCAGTGAAAAATGAGTGTTATCCCACTTTTATCAAATGGGATTTGGCAGGCTTCTTTTTTACGCTTGACCGCGTACTGATTGACGTCAAGAAGAGTTATAATTTTGTTGTGGTCGCAGGCGGTGTAAAAGCCTATGCAGCCATAGGGGCAGACCTTTTTGCCAATTTCTCGGGTTCCGCGACCGCGGGGCTAAGCGCAAACCTTTTATTGAAAGCAGAAGGCTACTTAAGGTCTTACACCGGGACCTCCATAGAAGGACGCATAGGCCTTGACGGCTCATTTAGATGCTATTACTCTGATAATCTCCATCTCAATCTTTCCCTCGATATGAGCTTGGGCATAGCGATTAGGCAATGGGCTGTTTTGGGTACTGTTACTCTATTTAATGAAACAGTCCACGCCCAACTAAACGGCGGCACTCATGGTTTTAGTTTTAATTTTGGGAGTGGAGAAGGACCGGCCAAACCATGTCCCTTTAATAATACTAACTGCTCCTGCCAAAAAAAATAGATAAAACCGGTAAAATTTAGGAATACCATTATGAAACATATAATCTTTATATTCAACATCGCCCTCCTATTCAGCATCACATTCTTATCCGGCGCCTCCCTGAGCGCCCAAAGTCCCTCGGGCAGGGCCTATCCCACCGGTATCTATATCTTTTGCGGAAGAGAGATACCCCGTAATTTCCACTATTTGATAGAGAAAAAAGAGGCCGGCGGCCAATGGACGCCGGCCGCCCAACTCCGCGCCCCCCAAAATGCCGCCGCGTTACAAACCGGACTGCTCAACCTGCCGCCATCCATCAAGCAAAATATGCCTCTGCCCCTTGACCTGAGCGACTTCCTCTTTACCCAGCAAAGCAAAAGTATGACCATCGACTCGCTCTACTTCTACGCCTCCGACCCCAAGATTTTGGCGGCCGTAGGCTGCGGCTGGTTCGACGATAGATTGAGCGCCCCCGGAACATACCAATACCGCGTATCGAGGGTGTACCCATCCGGCGCTGTGGAATTGGGTCAACTGAGTCAGCGTTTTCCCCAAAACAACTATGAGGGAACACTCAACATTTTGCAATTCAGACCTCAGGAAAATGTCGTTACCCTCTATTACGGATTGAGCGATACCACTGCCACTTATAGCCTGAAGTTGTACAGGAGCGGCTTCCTCGAAAACAACTACAAAGAGGTGCCTTCGACCACCGTTTATGAAAACCTCAACGGACAGATGGTGGCCGTAACACAGGATGAAGGCGTAGCCAAAGGAATGGTTTACAGTTATATGGCCATTCCTTACGACCACCTTGGGAATATGGGAAGGCCCTCCGACACCATTAACGTCTATAACCTCATCAAAACAGCGGATATTGGATATATTTGGATGAACGCCTTGGCCGAAAAAGAGAAAAGAGGGGTCAACCTGTCGTGGAAAGTCGATACCGATTTTTACATTCAGGGCTTCGAGTTGTACCGGTCAAACGACTATAACACCGGCTATGAGCGCATTGTTACGCTTCCGGCAGGTACCCTTAGCTACTTGGACACCAATATCGATCCCGCCGAGTCTTACTTTTACTTTGTAGTCATGAACAACGGCTTTGGCGGCAGCGTACCCAGCGCCCGCGTAGCGGTGATTCTCGAAGGATCCAACCCCAACGTTCTTCCGCCCCAAGGCCTTACCATTAGCCTGCGCGAAAATTTGGTGGAACTCAGCTTCCAAAGCATCGAGAGCGATACACGGAGTTATCAGATTTACCGCGGCGAGGGCTACACCGGCGAACTGTCGCTCATCGCCGCTTTTGAAGCGGGAGATGCGGTGTCCGACGCTACGGTAACATTTGTCGATACCCTTGCCCTTACCGTTCATCCACAGATTTACAGTTATGCAGTAGCAGACGTCAACACCTCTTACAACGTCAGTCCCCTGAGCAACCGCGTCTCTATTCAGTTCAGCGGCGGAATGTTGCCCATCCCCTCTATTACCGAAGCCCAACTCCGCGGCGACGAGGTGTTGGTGATTTGGAATGACTTATCCGGGCAAAACGCCTTTGTGGCCGGTTACAACGTATGGCGAAGCGCGCAAAACAGTCAGGGCGCTACGGTGGAAGAACCCCAAATGGTAGCCACCCTCCCGCATCATATCAACAGTTATACCGACACCCTGTTGACTCCGGATACGCAATACCGCTATGTTCTTGAATCCTTTAGCCTTGACGGAGAAAAGAGCAGCCAAAGCCTGCACGCCGGCGTGACCGTGCCCCCAAAATTCCCCCTGCCGCCCGGACAAATTTCCGCCATTCCCTCCCCCGACCGCGTTATGCTTCGCTGGGACAACCCATTAGACCCAACCATTACAGGCATCCGGATTTATCGCTCCACCTTGGAAGAACCGGCAAGCCTGCTCACAACGCTGACGGCAGACCACATTACTTTTGAGGACCGTACCGCCAAAAAAGGAGTGCAATACTTTTACTACATAGCAACGGTAAACGACCGCGGTAAAGAGAGCAAACCCGACGAGCCGGTGAGCGCCCGAATCAGGTAGCAGCAAACCCGACGAGCCTGTCAGCGCCCGAATCAGGTAGCAGCAAACCCGACGCGCCTGTGGGCGCCCGCATCAGAATTTTTCAAGAGGAATCAGATATGCGTACAAAGTTAAAACTATTCATTGTCAGAACATTATTTCTGTTCTTGCCCTTTTTGGCAAGCTTTTCGGCTCAGGCCCAAAATTCATTGGTGGTATCGGTACTTCCGCCCTACACCAACCGTTTGTCAGATTATTCCAATTCTCCAAACAAAGTAACGGTCATTGTGACCATCAACGGAATGACCACCCCCAACTTCAGCGGAAACGTTTACTTTCGGGGGATACTAAAGAACTCCTCCGGCGATATCGAGATTTCGACAAGGCCCGGTTCTAAACCCCTGACACCGGTTCGGATACCTCAAGGCCCGGGCGGGACACCCATCCCCTACCGTTTGACCTTTGACGAAATCCAAAGCCTCTTCGATTGGAACAATTTAAACTACAAGGGCATCACCTTAGATAACGTCATACGGTACGGGATGCCCGAAGACCTCTATACGCTTTGTATCCAAACTTTTGATTACGACACAAACGAACTCCTAATCAACGAAACGTGCAGTCCGCCCTTTAACATAGCGCTTTTAGAGCCGCCCATCATTATCTCTCCTGCACAAAATAGCACCCTTTTCTATACGGACATACAGAATGTTCTCTTCAATTGGACGCTTCCTCCCGGCGCTCCGCTATTTACCCAATATACCCTCAGGGTCGTAGAGATGATGGAGGGCGTCAATCCCCAAGACGCTTTGCGCCTTGACCACTATCCTATGAGGTTGTTTGAAACCACCGTAACGGGCAACGGTTTCCTCTACACAAACGCCGCGCCCAGATTAGAAGTCGGCAAAAAATACGCCTTTGCCGTTACTGCTTCAACCTCACCCATCAGCAGTGAGCCGCAAGGCGTGTTCCGCAACAACGGCATGAGCGAGGTACATACCTTTGAAATGGAAGCGCCCCTCACAACAACAACCGGAGTGACAGAGACAGATACAGAGCCGGTCTTGTACTTTGTCTCCCCCACGGAGGACGCCAACATGACCAACACCTCATACTCATCAGGTTTTACGTTGCAATGGAGTTGGAAAGCCCTGAAGCCACACGATGATGCGTATGACCATTACCTCTATTGCTCAAATAATCGTGTCACAAAATTCCGTTTGGAGATTCACAGGGCAGGCGTCACTTCGTCCAAACTCATCTACAATTGGAGCGTGGAGGTCAACGAATCCACCGTCAAAGAAGGCGCGCATCACCTCCAAATCACGCACGATAATGCCGCTGCCATAGGAGTGACGGAGGGCGAATGGTACAGAGCCACTGTGACAGCCTTAAACAGCGAAGGACAAACACTCTACAAAGCATCAAGCGTTAATTTTCAATACAACGTCATTCCCGAATCGTTGTACTTTGTCTATCCCAACCCCTACTTCAACATCGCAGACATCAACTACGAATCTAATTTTAAATTGCAGTGGAATTGGGAAGGATTGTCGGTAAACGCACCGCCCGATTCGCTGAATAATCTTTGCAATGGGTTAGACATTAGGAAATTCATATTGACCATCAATGAAAAAGAGGGACAATCAACCTCTCCCTCCTCTTACCAAAACACCCCAAGCGCCCACCATTTCATCATCTCACAGAGTAACGCCACTGCCATCGGCTTGACTGACGGCTTTTGGTACCGGGCCACTGTAGAAGCCATAAACAGCAGCGGACAAGTGCTCTTTAGCGCCGTAAGCGCTGATTTTCAATATAACAACATCCCCGATCCCAACAAAAGAGTGGCCATACGCGGCTCGGTTAAATACGCCTTTGATGGCAAAATCGGCGGCCCCTACGTCGCCCCCAATACGCCCTTAACCATTGAGGCCGACAGGATTGATGCCAATAGCCACGTTCCTGCCCCCATTCCCCCTATCTCTGTCATGACTGACGACGAGGGAAATTTTGAACTTTGTTTGGCCATACCCCAACCCGTGCACGACGGCGATATGATTGCACTCCGCGTAAAGTCGGATAATCCGTACTATGTTGACTACAATTTCCCCGAAATGCGCACATTGGTTATGGGCGATACCTCATACGTTAACTTTGGATTGTTGTTGGCGCAAACCCACGCTTATTCGTTAAAATTAAATGTGACAAAACGGTATATCTTTGATAATTACCAGTTTTACGACCATGGTTTTCAGGCTGACCGCCCCGATTATGTGGCAGATAACATTCCCGAAGGGATAGATGTGGTGCTCTTTAGAACCCAAAAGCCGGATGAAATCCCGCCCATCGAAGGGAGTATGGCCAACTACCAACCCCAAACGGGCACAAAAATCTTAGTGTCGCACGGAAAGACGCAATCAGAGTTTATAGGCGGAATACGCAAAGTCTTTGTACAGTTTGATCGCCTCTTAGCCTCTGACTTTGCCGCTGACCACGAATATTGGATTCAGGCGGTACAAGGAGACATCTCCCTTAACGCTCCGATGGCCGTATGGAGTGAGTGGAGCGACAACGGTTTTATTGCCGAAAAGATGGCTTACAGGCTGCCGCTCCCCGCCAAATACCATAAAGATTCGCTCTACAGGAATGTAACGGCAACCTACGAAATCAAATCCACCGCCCCTCCACAATCCATCATAAAGGGAAGTTTGACCTATAAATGGGAAAGCGACCCCGGCGGCATCGTGCGTCCCATGACCTTTACGCCTTTTAACATCGTGGTGGAATACAAATTCGCTCCCGGCTATTTTTATGACGAACCTATGTTTGACTATGGAGAAATAGTAGGTCACGGCGTTACCGATAAAGATGGAAACTTTAGGATTGTTGTCAATAATTTTAACAAGAAAGGAACCATTGAGGTAGAAGCGACTCCGGCTCCGGCGTTGGAAGCCCCCCCTGACGTTTCTACCGGGCCGAGAACAATCGAAAACGAAAAAACTGTATCCCAAAACATAAACGACCTCAACAATGCCATCAAAAATTCATCCAAATCCGGCGACGGTCAACTCGGTACAAGCAATTCATCCTTAAACGAAATGGGGCGCTCCAACGAAGTACGTGATTTGATTAAAGCGCAAGCACAGAATGTTGGCCAGGCGGTAGGTGTAGGAATCGTTAGTTACACCAACACCAATATTGATGCTGTTAACAACCAGATTGCTAACGGTTCTGTTTTGGCGGGCATCCAGTCTAATCTGAATGGCAATACCTTGGCTGTCCCTATCGAAGGAGGAAGTTTTATGGTGGTCAAAACAACCACTGCCACCAATACCACTGCCACCAAAACCACTGCCACCAATACCATAGCCACAACAACCACTGCCACCAAAACGGCGTACGCGCAGCCCGTTACACCTGAAGATTTTTCCATATTGCTGGCAGAGACCACAGGAATGGGGCAAGCCCATGGGCCATATTCGCCACAGGACCCTCTTTTGATAGGGAACCAACTAAAAACAATTCCGACCCCTCCCAAGTCTGTTATCTCTACTACCGGAAATTCTGACCCTATTCACACCACCATAGAGCGGGTTTTCCGAATTGTACCAGACCCAACATACTATTGGGGCGCCGGAACAACTTTTGTGGTTCAACCTTTGGATTCCATAACCCTTGACCCGCAATGTTCTTTGGTTAAGGAAGCCAGCATCACGGTGACAACCAAAACCATAAAAAAAGGGGAAGAAGAACCGCTTGGCCAAACGGTGGTGCTTGTTTTCCGCGACCCCGCCAGTAAACCCACAGATGGAATTCCCATGCCCTTGGGCGAAGGATACGGCAGGTATGAAATTAAGAAGTTGATGAATCCTGAGTACAGCACGGATGAAAACCCTAATCCCCTTGTGGTTCCCTACGACAAATTTCAGAATCTAAGTGTGGTCGAATACATTTGGGATCCCACGCAAGTATTTAAGATGGGCGAAGACGAAAATAGTCCCTATTCAGTAACGCTCCCCGGACTGTTGGCCGCTTTTGGCGACTACTACGTGGAGGCGTGTACCGAAAATGTAATAGGCGCCACCAATTACTATGCAGCCGCCTTTGAATCAGTCGGCAATCTAATGCCACACCTCTACACACCTAAGGAGATATCCATGGTATTGGAGCCTTTGCCCAGCCGTATTTTGGTTCGCACACAGGATAGTATCACAACCCAAGGATTGCCATACGCCAACATAAGGGTGGCGGCAAACGAAGCAATAGACAAGGATGGCAATATCTACCTCCATCGTATGGCATTTTCTGACGGGAGCGGTCGTGATATTCACGGTTCCGCTCCTTCCCTCGGCATCACAGACAAAGATGGCTACTTGGCTTGCCCTGCTTCCGATAAGATTACAATTGACCCAATCAATGGCACCCAAGTTAATCTCAGGGCTTTTGCCGATGGTTACCGCCCATCCGGCAATGCGGTTCAAGGATTGAATCGCACAGGCGAACAAATGAATACAAAATTATTTCTGATGCCAAACGGTACAATCTCTTTCGCTGTTGCAGACAACCATTCTTTGGGCGGAGTAGAGTCTTTCATCCGCGTTGATTCTGCCAATGTGGTCTCAACCAGTGTATATGGCATTGTAACCCTTACCCTGCCTGCCAAAACCGATACCAAAATTCGGGTGATTCCCAAAGATTTGGCCTATTTTGAAGAAGAATTTACGCTCGGAGAGCTGGGTATCGACCCTGCATGGTTTCAAAACCCCTATCCTTACAGCTTGAATAGTGCTGTAAAGGTTTTCCGCAAAAAACACCGGATAGAGATTGTGGTAAGAGATGGAGAGTACAATAACCTAAAGGATTTGGAGGGCGCTACCGTAAGTTTGGGAGATACGGTCAAAACGGTGGGAGGCAGCGGCAAAGCATATTTTGAATTTGAAAACGTAATGGTCAACAACTACACTTTTGTCATCCGGGGAAAAGCAAATAGTGATTTCATTCCTGTTGTCCTTAGCATAAAAAACGAAGAGTCAAGAGATGTAAAAACACACACCGTATCTCTTTCGAGGGGAAGCGGTATCTCAGGAATCGTTACCCTCAACGGCCAACCGGTAAAAAATGCCAAAGTCTATCTTGACCTGTCGCAACAAGCGGCGTCCGGGTCCACGAGCGCGGCAACCTCATCCGGTTCTGAAAACCTAATCGTTGACTATACAGATAGTGATGGCCGCTATAACTTACGGGGCGTACCGGTGGTTGCGAATAATGCCAAAATAGACGTATTGGCCACCCTCGATACCACCTTTACCGTTAAGGGCACCCGCGCCACGGCCACCATCCGGGACAAGGGCGCAAACGTAAACCTCAACTTAGAGAGGTACGACGATATGCTTATCAACAACCTCTACGGCTTCCCGCTGACGGTAGAAGAGATAACGGCGGGTCCCTCAAACAAAACCGTCAAAGTGACGGGATTGATCAAATGGAACGATGGAATCAGCGACTTTGAACTGATAGATAACTACCAGCAACTGCGCGTAGAAGACGTAGTGTTTGAAGCTGTCACCAAAAACGGCGTTACGATGGGCGTTCCCATACAGGATCTTACCTCACTGAGTGGCGTTTCCTCCATCAAGTTGCAATATTTTCCGGGCGACCGCACATACAACCTGCTGTTGAAGCCTTGGGCCTTTAATGACATTCCTCTGCCCATTATCATCGGACGTACCGAAGACAACAAAGGCGCCATTTGGGGAAAGATGAACATTATCGAAAACTCGTTCAACTATACCTCAAGTTACTTAGACTTTACCGTTGGCGACAATAACTTTGCTTATAGCAAGAACTTTTACCTCGCCACCATGAGCGGAAACACAGTCAACACCAACCTTATTGCGCTTTCCAGCCCGTTGAACGAAGACGATTGGTACAGAATCGCTATTGACATCACCAATCTGCCGGTCACAAGTACAGGAGAGGTACCAAGCGCAACCGTACTAAATCCGGTAAATACAGGAAGCTTAACCATTAACGCCGGAAATGCGGGTACACCGGGGAATATCACGTCCGCAGCAGAGGGCACCCAATATGCGCAAAATCTTAACACGCTTATTCAGAACATAATAGCGCAAGCAGGGATACCTTCTCTTCGTCCCCGCTACCACCTGTCGGACTCTAAAGGCGAACCCCTCCAATTTGAATTTCTTAAATTTCCTGCAACAGCAAATCCCCAAAATAGTTACATTCACCAGAATGGAACCATTCACCTGAACGTCGATTTGGACTGCTACATTCCCCATGCCCAGCCCGAAAGATTTTCCCTCCACATTTCTGAAATCATTCTAGACGGGAACGAAGTGCGTCCGGCCACAGGAGACACCCTCAAAATCAAATTACGCGATTGGACGCTCGAAGTACCCAAATGGGAAATCAGCCCCGAAAAAGGCGGTATCTATCAGGATAATGCCGTGATTCGCACCAAAGTAGTTGACATTCCCGTAGAATTTATGTTGCGCCACAATTTGTTTGACCTGAAGGCCAGTATTCCGGAAACGGGAGGCGGCCTCTCCATTGGCGGCGGGGTTGCGGATGTGGTGTTGAATCCGGGCGGTAATGCCGTATTGCTGTGGGACAACAGCGCCGGCAACCTCTTTGAAGGACACTGGCGCTTTAGCATCATTGGAAAGGACGGCAAAGCCCCTGCCTACACCAAACTCTCGGGCATGGTCAATTCCGTTACCAACCAAGAGGGATTAGACATTGCCTACCTTGAAATCTTAGACAACAACGAGTCAGTCTTCCAATTTGCATCGGGTCAAAAGTGCATATTTGACAAAAACCCCTTGGCCAAGGTTACCCTGCAATCTGTTTTCAACGGCGCCAACTATGTTGATGTGCGCGGTGCGCTCAACATTGGCGCCCCCCGTGTCCCCGACATCATCTTTGACCTTCAATATACAGGAACCAGCAGCAATCAGAAAAAGACCTTTAAAAGAATCCGTTTGGACTTCATTACCAAAGGCAATGTCCACTTTATTGCCGACACCGTGATGACCGATAAAAACATTGTAATTGACCAGAACACCATAGTGATACAGGGAGAGGTGTATGAAAGCCCGTTAGAATCGTTCAACAACATGCCCGCCACGCTCACTGCCAATGCAAAAGCAACGGGCACGAATCCTGTCTATGACATTGCTATCAAACCAAACTGGACGGTGTGGCTCCAACCCACTTCCAGTACTACCAGAGTAAGCGCCATGGCGTGGAACGGCTCACCGCTTTCAGGTAGCGGCTACTACATCCCAAATGCCATAGGCGGAACCTCTGTAAAGAACAACGACTGGGAGCTCTTTAACTTTAAGGGTAAAATGATTACCACCGATCAGTCGAACAAAGGACTCAGAGACCCTGAAATTACCTTTACCGTAAAGGGGGCCGTAGAAGCAACCAGCAATAGTTTTGGTGTTACAGGCTTGGGTGCAAATTTTGGGAATTTTCAAACGGTGTACGACTATAAGAACGCTTCTCTTATCGGTTCTCTAAAGGTGGGTGCACCACTTCCCATGGGGCCGCTTTTAATAACAGGCGGGACGGTTGAGTTTTGCGCAGACAAAAATGGATTCTACACAGCAGGGAGCTTTTCCACCATACTTACCGCGCCCATCATCGGGGGCAACTACAACTTAGGCTTCATGATTGGCTACTATCCTGTCCCGGAAGTAGTTGAAAATAGGTTATGGCCATTGGTTACGGCATATACCTCTACGATGGTGGCGAATGATTGTTATCTTGATAAAATTGGGAGCCGACTGAATGGTTTCTATTTTGTGATCGACCGCAAACTGTTTGACGAAAAAATTGGATTTAATTTTGTTCTTGCCAGTTTCTATGTGCGCGGATCCGCAGCCGTTGGCGCAGATATCTATGCCAATTTTAACAACCCTGTGGTTGCGGGGATAGGCGTCCGCGCAGCGCTCAGCGCCGCAGCCGGAATAAGCAGCCCTGTGGCAAGGGTCAGCGCAGGAGCAGACTTCAAAGGTGCATTTGACTTTGGGGTGTCCGGTAGTACCGTTACAGCCTCAGCCGCACTGTGGATGTCTCTTTGGTTAAAAATTCAAATCGGTATTGATGTAGGTTTAGTGGAAGTTTGGCAGACTGTTGCGGATGCACACTTTGATTTTCATGCGTACTTCTCAAACCATGGAAGTAAATTCTCTACGGGCGCCGGCGCTAAAAAAGATTGTCCATCTTTCCCTCAAAAAAGTAATTAATAAACAGAAGCCCATTATGAAACAGATATTTTTCCTCCTCGGTTTTGCCCTCTTATCAGGTTCTTTCCTTGGCGCCCAAAAGCCTTCGAGCACGGCTTATCCCACCGGTATCTATATCTTTTGCGGAAGAGAGATACCCCGCACTTTTTACTATTTGATTGAGAGAAAAGAAGCCGGCGGTGGACAAAAAGAAGCCGGCGGACAAAAAGAGGCCGGCGGACAATGGGAGCAGGTGGCACAGCTCCGTGCGCCCCAAAACGCCGCATCGTTAAAGGCCAACCTGCTCAACCTGCCCCCCTATTTCCGCTCAACCATACCCATCCCCCTTGAGCAGAGCGACTTTCTCTTTACCCGACAAAGCGCATCGTCCACCATCGATTCCCTCTTTCTCTATGCCTACGACCCCAAAATTTTGGCGGCCGTGGGCTGCGGCTGGTTTGACGATGGACTCACTGCTGCCGGAACCTATCAATACCGCATTTCCAGGGTGTTCCTCAGCGGCCAAACCATTGAATTGGGAGAAGTCAGTCAGCCTTTTCCCCAAAACGACTATCAAGGCACCCTCGAACTCCTCCAATTTAAGCCCAATGAGGATGTCGTTTCCCTCTATTACGGGTTGAACAAAAATTTGTCCACCGCCAACGTCAAGTTGTACCGCGGACGCCTCATGGAGCACAACTACCGCGAAGTGCCCTCCTCCCTTGGCTTTACTTTCTTAGAAGGCCAAATGGTTGCCGAGGTGCGCGACGAATCGGTAACCAAAGGTATGGTTTACAGTTATGTGGCCGTCCCTTACGACTACTTGGGCAATCCGGGAACGCCCTCCGACACCATCAACGTCTATAACATCAGCAAGGTAGCAGATATTGGCGTTGTTACGGACTTTAACGCCGTGTCCGATAAGGAAAAAAGGGGGGTCAACCTGTCGTGGAAAGTTGATACCAAATATTACATCCATGGCTACGAGTTGTACCGCTCCAAAAGCCACAACACCGGCTACGAACGCATCGCAGCCCTTCCGGCCACCACCACCACCTATTTTGACTACCAAATTGACCCCTCCGAAGCCTATTTTTACTTTGTGGTCATGGACAACGGCTTTGGCAGAAGCGTGCCCAGCGCCCGAATACCGGTGATTCTCGAAGGAGCCAAAGCCAACATCCTCCCGCCCCAAAACCTGAAGGTTTCTTTGGAGGGAAATTTGGTGGAGCTTACCTTCAACACCATCTCGCCCGATACGTGGGGTTATCAGGTTTTCCGCGGCGAGGGCTTCACCGGCGAACTGTCCCACATCGCCTCCTTTAACGCCCCCGATACGGAAAAGGGCACGGTGCGCTTTGTTGACACCCTTGCCCGCTCCTTCACGCCCCAAACATGGAGTTACGCAGTGGCAGACGTGAACTCATCCAACAACATCAGCCCGCTGAGCGAGCGCGTTTCGGTTCAGTATAGCGGCGGTATGTTGCCCATTCCAAGGATTGTTGAAGCCCAATTCCGCGGCAACGAGGTTTTGGTAGTCTGGGATAATGTGTTTGAACAAAATCCCTATATCATCGGCTACAACGTGTGGCGAACCACGGAAAACGATAGCAGAACCACGGTAAATGACGACAGAACCATGGTAAATGACGATAGAACCACGGTGGAAGAAGCCCGAATCGTGGCCACGCTTCCTTACAACCAAAACAGCTATACCGACACCCTGTTGACTCCGGGTACGCACTACCGCTACCTCCTTGAATCCATCGGCCTCGACGGCGAAAAGAGCAGCCAAAGCCTGTACGCAGGCGTGACCGTGCCCCAAAAATTCCCCCTCTCTCCCGGGCTATTCTCTGCCGTTCCCTCCTCCGACCGTATGTTACTTCGCTGGGATAACCCCATAGACCCAACCATTAAGAACATCCGGATTTACCGCGCCACCTTAGAAGCACCGGCAAGCCTGCTCGTCACCCTGCCACCTGACCACGCTAATTATGAAGACCGTACCGCAAAAAAAAGAGTGCAATACTTTTACTACATAGTAACCGTCAACGACCGCGGCATCGAGAGCAAACCCGACGAACCGGTAGGTGCACGATTGCGATAAGGTGAGGCGCGGCGCCTGCACGATTGCGATAACTACATGAATAGTTGCATGAGATAATTCACTTTTTTGTGAATTTAAAAAATAGTATTACATTTGCGGGACAAAATAATACGATATGATTATTACATTTGAGAAGGACTATTTGCGGGAGATATATCAGACAGGTAAAACAGCCGATAAAAAACATCGGTTCCAACCTTCGATTATTCGTAAGTATATACGTATTATCGATATAATGATTAACCAACCTAATGTGCTAGCACTTAAAAAATTCAATGCTTTGAACTACGAAAAAATGAAAGGCGACATGAATGGTTTGTCATCTGTTAGGGTAAATGACCAATATCGTATCGAATTTGAAGAAGAAACAATTGATGAGCATACCATTGCCACGATATGCAACATTACTGAATTGTCAAAACATTATAAATAAAATAGACATGATTACCATTCAAAACGTTGCTCCCAATATGATTGCAAACAACCTTGAGCCGGCTTATCCTACCCATCCGGGTGAAGTCTTGAAAGATGAAATCGAATACCGCGGCATATCACAGAAGAGACTTGCTGCCGAAATAAGTGTGCCATATTCGCTGCTTAATGAAGTGTTGAATGGCAAACGACCTGTTAATACCGAATTTGCGTTGCTTATAGAAGCGGCATTGGATGTACCTGCTCAGCCTCTACTTAATATGCAGGCACGTTACAATATGCTTGTGACAAAACGGAATAATCAATTCGTCGAAAAATTGAGCAAGGTGCAGAAAATGGTTGCAGCATTCAGAATTTGTAAGGAAAGCGGCTACGATGGTTGCTTGCCTTTTATTTCGCCCTTTCCAATTCAGCAATACGCTCTAATGCTGTTTGTAATTCACCCTTTAGTTGGGTTCGCTCGGCCTCACCTTTTTCAAGCCCGATTGCTTCACCTTCTTCCAAACCTTCCGCTTTTCCTTCTCTTCGTCCTTTGTTAAGCGCAGTACGAATTTCGGCATCACGCATCACTTTTGCGTCGCATTCGCGAAAATATTGTGCTTTCTCTTCTTCGGTAAGTTTGTCATAAGCCAGAATTTTTCTTGCCTTATCAAGTCCCTGTGCCGTAAATTCATCTTTTATCCTGTTGTTTTTCAGGTAGTATATCCATTCGTCAAGGGTGTCTTTT
>Ga0123353_10004136_pt1 | contig 18616 bp, 12 predicted proteins | sample TergutLab28metaG_3_FD_92763 | JGI IMG/M metagenome (GOLD analysis project Ga0123353, IMG submission 92763) | Labiotermes labralis P3 segment gut microbial communities from Petit-Saut dam, French Guiana - Lab288 P3 | ecosystem: Host-associated > Arthropoda: Insects > Digestive system > Gut ... | reverse complement strand
TTTTTGGAGACGACGAGCGCATTCTGGCTACTTTGGAGAAGGATACCTGCCGCTCCTGCGATGAAGCGTTGATAGAGCTTTATAAAAGGCTGCGTCCGGGCGACCCGCCGACGGTGGACAGCGCGCAAACGTTGCTGACAAACGTGTTCTTTGACTCCAGGCGCTACGATATTTCAACCGTCGGGCGCTATAAGTTCAATAAAAAGCTGGCTATCTGGTCGAGGCTTGTGGATCATATTCTCGCCAGGCCGGTAGCCGACCCGATGACCGGCGAGATAATCGCCGAGGCAGGCGAACGGCTGACACGCGCCCGCGCGGAAGAGCTTGACTCCCGGGGCGTCAACGACGCGTACCTGTTTGTCGACGGACGCGATATAAAAGTGTTTTCCAACGGAATGGTCCGCATGGAAAACTTTGTGGATTTTGATCCCGAGAGCGAACTGGGGATCAAAGAAAGGGTCAGGTTTATAGTCCTGCGCGACATGCTTGAGCAGTTCAGCGGCGAGGATCTCAAAGAGGTGATCCGCGACAGGATCGATGAGCTGATCCCAAAGCACCTGATACCGGACGATATATTTGCGACTGTCAATTATCTCGGCTGCGTGGCTCACGGCATAGGCGAGCCCGATGATATAGACCATCTCGGCAACCGCCGTATGAGAAGCGTCGGCGAACTGCTCCAGAATCAGTTCCGGGTCGGTTTTTCACGTATGGAACGCGTTATCCGCGAGCGTATGACGCTTCAGGATCTCGATATAATCACGCCGCAGTCGCTGATAAATATCAGGCCTGTGACAGCCGCGATCAAGGAGTTTTTCGGCTCATCGCCGTTATCGCAGTTTATGGATCAGACAAACCCTCTGGCGGAACTGACGCATAAACGCCGTTTGTCAGCGCTTGGCCCCGGAGGGCTTTCCCGCGAACGCGCCAGTTTTGACGTGCGCGACGTTCACTACAGCCATTACGGGCGCATGTGTCCGATAGAGACTCCAGAAGGCCCGAACATAGGCTTGATATCATATCTGGCTTCGTATGCGCGCGTTAACGAGTACGGGTTCATGATCGCACCGTTCAGGCGTGTGGACAAGGAGACGCAGCGGGTAACAGACGAGATCGTGTATCTGACGGCGGATATGGAAGATCAGTATATCATAGCGCAGGCGACGGAGGCTGTCGATAAAGACGGACGCCTGCAGAGCGAGCGTATCACGTGCCGCCATCGCGACGAGATAATCGAAGTCAGCCGCGACAGGATCGATTTTATAGACGTATCTCCTGCGATGATGGTATCTATCGCCACGGCAATGATCCCGTTCCTTGAAAATGACGACGCAAACCGGGCGCTGATGGGCGCCAACATGCAGCGCCAGGCTGTGCCTCTGCTTATTCCCGAGGCGCCGATAGTCGCCACCGGCATCGAGCACAAATGCGCCGTGGACTCGACCGTCGTGGTTTCGGCAAAAGGTAACGGCGTCGTCACATATGTTTCTTCTACATGCATTACGATCGATTACGAAGATATCGGTTTATATGACCATATGCTCACAAAGTTTGCCCGAAGCAACCAGGGTACCTGTACAAACCAGCACCCGATAGTCACGGTCGGTGACAAGGTCCATAAGGATGAAATAATAGCCGACGGTCCGTCGACCTGCGACGGCGAGATTTCTCTGGGCAAGAACATCCTGGTAGGTTTTATGACCTGGGAAGGCTATAATTACGAGGACGCCATCCTTATAAACGAACGGCTTTCAATGGATGACGTTTTTACGTCGATACACATCGAGGAGCATGAGATCGACGCCCGCGACACGAAACTCGGCCCTGAAGAGATAACGCGCGATATCCCGGGAGTCGGCGAAGACGCCCTGCGGTATCTCGACGAGCGCGGAATCATAAGCGTCGGCGCCGAGGTACAGGCGGGAGATATACTTGTCGGAAAAGTGACGCCAAAAGGTGAAACAGATCTGACGGCGGAGGAACGCCTCCTGAGGGCGATATTCGGCGAAAAGGCGCGCGAGGTAAGGGATACGTCGCTTAAGGTCCCTCACGGCGAGAGCGGTATTGTGGTCGACGTCAAGGTCTTTACACGTGAAAACGGCGACGAGCTTAATCCCGGCGTAAATATGGTCGTCCGCTGCTATATTGCTCATAAAAGAAAAATCAGCGTTGGTGATAAGATGGCCGGCCGGCATGGTAACAAGGGCGTCGTATCGCGGATACTGCCTAAGGAAGACATGCCTTATATGCCCGACGGCACCCCGCTTGATATCGTACTGAACCCTCTCGGCGTCCCGTCCCGTATGAATATAGGGCAGGTTCTCGAAGTCCATCTCGGTTACGCCGCGAGAAAACTCGGCTGGAAGGTCTCAACGCCGATTTTCAACGGCGCTAATGAGCAGGATATCTGGGATACTTTGAAGTTTGCAGGGCTCAGTGAAGACGGTAAAAGCGTCTTGTACGACGGGCGTACCGGTGAACCGTTCGACAGTCCCGTTACTGTCGGATACGTTTACTTCCTTAAACTACACCATCTAGTCGATGATAAGATCCACGCGCGTTCCACCGGCCCGTACAGCTTGGTCACTCAGCAGCCGCTGGGCGGCAAAGCCCAGTTCGGCGGTCAGCGTTTCGGCGAAATGGAAGTCTGGGCGCTGGAAGCCTACGGCGCCGCGTATACGTTGCAGGAGATACTGACAGTTAAGTCCGACGACGTGACGGGAAGGGTCAGGACTTACGAGGCGATCGTCAAGGGCCACAACATCCCGAAACCCGGCGTACCGGAGTCATTTAAGGTATTGGTCAAGGAGCTTCAGTCGCTATGCCTCGACGTCCGCGTTTTGGACGAGAACGGGGTAAAGATCGAACTCAAGGGAGACGACGGCGACGATATAAGCGACAACATGCGCGACAGGAGTTTTTATAAGAGCAGCGACGAGGAGTTTACAGCCAGCGGGTTCACGATCGAAGAAGGCGACCCTGAAGATATATACGACGAAGAAATGGAAATGGAAGAAGATGAGCTGGAGTTGGAGGACAATGATGAGTTCGATGAACCGTTCGAGTTTGACGTCGAAGAAAAGGAGGTAAGTGAATAATGGGATTCTTACCTTTTGATGCTATGCAGATAGGGCTTGCTTCGCCGGACATGATACGCAGCTGGTCACACGGCGAGGTCAAAAAACCCGAAACTATAAACTACAGGACGCTGAAACCGGAACGCGACGGATTATTTTGCGAAAAGATTTTCGGCCCCACCAAGGACTGGGAATGCCACTGCGGAAAATTCAAAAAAATCAGGTATAAAGGCAAAATTTGCGACCGTTGCGGCGTAGAGGTCACAAAATCAAACGTGCGCAGGGAGAGAATGGGGCACATAGAGCTTGCGGCGCCTGTTTCCCATATATGGTATTTCAAGGGTATACCTTCGCGGATGGGGCTTCTTCTCGACCTGACGCCGAGAATACTGGAGAAGGTGCTGTATTTCGCGACATATATAGTCATCGACCCCGGTGACACTCCTTTGCGCAAGAATCAGATACTCACAGAGAAAGAATACCGCGAGATGCGGGAAAAATATGAAGACGATTTCAAGGCCGGCATGGGAGCGGAGGCGATCCGCGACCTTTTGGCGGACATCGACATCGAGGCTTTTTCGGAGCAGCTTAAAGCGGAGTCAAAAGAGACAACCGGCCAGAAGAAAGCCAAGCTTGTCAAGAGGCTGGAGGTCGTCGAGGCATTTCGCCTGTCGGGTAACGATCCTACGTGGATGGTTATCGACGTTTTGCCGGTTATCCCGCCGGAGATCCGCCCGATGGTACAGCTCGACGGCGGACGGTTCGCTACGTCGGACTTAAACGACCTTTACCGCAGGGTCATCAACAGAAACAATCGTTTAAAGCGCCTGATACAACTCAACGCGCCCGATATCATAGTCAGAAACGAAAAAAGGATGCTCCAGGAAGCCGTCGACGCGCTAATAGATAACGGCAGGAGGGGCAGGGCTGTCACGGGCGCCAACTCGCGCGCGTTAAAATCGCTCTCAGATATGCTAAAAGGTAAACAAGGCCGGTTCAGGCAGAACCTGCTCGGTAAACGCGTCGACTATTCAGGCCGAAGCGTTATCGTCGTCGGCCCTGAACTGAAACTTTACCAGTGCGGCGTGCCGAAGGAGATGGCAATCGAACTGTTCCGGCCATTTGTTATGAAAAAGCTGGTGGAGGACGGAGTTTCCAATAATATAAAATCCGCAAAGAAAATGGTGGATAAAGGCCTCACAGAGGTATGGGACGCGCTCGAAGTGGTGATAAAAGAACACCCGGTGTTATTAAACCGCGCCCCGACGCTGCACAGGCTCGGCATTCAGGCGTTTGAGCCGATTCTCGTTGAAGGCCGCGCTTTGAAACTGCACCCGCTGGTGTGTACGGCATATAACGCCGACTTCGACGGCGACCAGATGGCGATCCACGTGCCGTTGTCGGCGGAAGCTCAGGCTGAAGCCAGAATTCTTATGCTTTCGGCAAACAATCTGCTGCACCCGAAAGACGGGCAACCGGTAACGGTTCCGACGCATGATATGATACTCGGCTCGTATTATCTGACTTTCCAGCGTGACGACGAGCCCGGCACCGGCAAGCATTTCTCGTCTCCGAACGAGGCGCTGATGGCATATCATTGCGGCGACGTCGGCATCCACGCGCCGATACATGTGCGCGTCACAAAAATGATCGACGGCGTCGAGAAATATAAAACGATCGCCACGACGGTAGGCAGGATCATCTTTAACGAGCCTCTGCCACAGGATCTGGGTTTTGTAGACCGCAATGACCCGGAAGAAATGTTCAATTATGAGATCAACTACCGTACTGGTAAGAGAGAACTCGAAAAAATCATCGAGCACTGTATTTCAAAGCACGGTTTTACGCGGTCGGCTTCGGTCCTCGACAAGGTCAAGTCGCTTGGTTTTAAGTATTCGACGCAGGGTGCGATAACGATTTCTATTTCAGATATGACAGTTCCCGAAAAGAAATGGACGCTCATAAAAGATACGGAAAAAAAGGTCATAGCGATCGAGCAGCAGTACCAGCGCGGGTTTATTACCGACGAGGAACGTTACCGCCTGGTTGTCAGGGAGTGGGAAAAAACCACAAAAGACGTCACCGACGCTTTGACCGACACACTCAGCGAATACAACCCGGTCTATATGATGGCAAACTCCGGCGCCCGGGGCAGCATGAACCAGATCAGGCAGCTGGCCGGTATGCGCGGGCTGATGGCCAATACCGCAGGGCGGACGATAGAGATACCGATCAAGGCAAACTTCCGCGAGGGGCTTACAGTGCTTGAATACTTCGTTTCGTCCAGGGGCGCGAGAAAAGGCCTGGCCGATACTGCGCTGCGTACTGCCGACTCCGGTTACCTGACAAGGCGCCTTGTCGACGTTTCGCAGGATGTTATAGTGCGCGAACGCGACTGCGGAACACGCGACGGTATCGTTGCGACCGAGGTCAGGGAAAGCGGCAGCCTTGTCGAGTCGTTCGGCGCCGTGATCCACGGGCGGTACCCGTCCGAGGATGTTATCGACGAAGTGACCGGCGAGGTGTTGTTTGAAAGAGAGAACATGCTCTATGAGAGCGACGCCGCAATATTACAGGCACGCGGGATTCGTTCGATAAAGATACGCACAGTCATGGATTGCGAATCACGCAGCGGTATCTGCGCCAAGTGTTACGGGGTTAATCTGGCCACCGGCGGCACAGTGTCCATCGGTGAAGCGGTCGGCGTAATCGCCGCGCAATCGATCGGCGAGCCCGGCACGCAGCTTACGATGCGTACGTTCCACACAGGCGGAGTCGCGGGCGACGATATCACCCAGGGCCTGCCCCGCGTCGAGGAGCTGTTTGAAGCGAGGAAACCGAAAAAGATGTCTATTCTTTCGGATATAAGCGGCATCGTAGAGGTCGAGGAAACCAGGAAAAACGCGATAGTCGCGATTTCGGTATCAAACTCCGAAGACGGCGAGACTAAAGTATACCAGACTCCGTATTCAGCCGGGATCCGAGTCAGGTCCGGAGACAAAGTGACTGCGGGCGACAGGCTGACGGACGGCGCGCTGAACCCGCACGACGTCATGAGGATACTCGGCAAGGCGGCGGCGCAGGCATATCTTATCGCCGAGGTGCAGAAGGTCTACCGCCAGCAGGGCGTCGATATAAATGACAAGCATATAGAGGTCATAGTCCGCCAGATGATGAGAAAGGTCAAGGTCGAAGACGGCGGAGATTCCGATCTTCTGGCAGGGACGACTGTGGATATAAACGAGTACAGCATGGCCAGTAACTCTGTGAATAAAAGGATAGAAGCGGGCGAAACAGAACTTCGCCTTCCCATAGTGACTCCGCTCCTGATGGGGATAACCAAGGCGTCGCTCGCCACTGAGTCTTTCCTGTCGGCAGCGTCGTTCCAGGAGACGACCAAAGTGTTGACCGAAGCGGCGATCAAAGGAAAGGTAGACAGGCTCGTAGGCCTTAAGGAAAATGTAATTATCGGTAAACTTGTGCCTGCCGGCAGCGGGTTGTCGATATACCGGAGGTTTGACAGCGATATAGACCGTCAGGGCAGCCCGTTTGCGGACGCGTCTGATTTCGAGTATCTATAAGATGAGGACGACGTAGACCTGTCAGTACTGATAGGCTCAGGCAACGCTCTTTAATGCAGAATGCAGAATACAGAATGTAGAATGCAGAATGTAGAATGAATCCTGTAGGGCGCGACACCCCCGGCGACCCGCGTAAAAGATGTGTTTATCATGTCATAAAGCAACAAATCGTTGACTAAAGTCGACGCATGTGTTAGAATCACTTTCCGTGTGAAGAATATCAAGAAAGGAGGGAAACAATGCCGACATTCAATCAACTGGTTCGGAAGGGCAGAGAAACCCAGGCGTACAAGTCAAACTCCCCGGCAATGCAAAAAGGTCTCAATACTCTAAAAAACAGGGAAACGAACTTGTCCTCGCCACAGAAACGCGGCGTTTGTACGGCAGTTCGTACATCGACGCCAAAGAAGCCTAATTCGGCGCTCAGGAAGATCGCCCGTATCAGGCTGACAAACGGCTACGAAGTCACGGCCTATATCCCGGGAGTCGGGCATAACCTGCAGGAACACTCTGTTGTTATGATCCGCGGCGGGCGTGTCAAGGACTTGCCTGGCGTACGCTATCACATCATTCGGGGCACTCTGGACACTCAAGGCGTAGCCAATCGCGCGCAGGGCCGGTCAAAGTATGGGGCTAAGAGGCCGAAGGCCGGAAAAGCCAAGTAGCAGACAATCGCTTTATGCTTGCCATAAAGATCATATATTCTTTAAGGTGGGCGCGGATGCCGGGCGGCTCAGGCCGTTTCCGGAGTACCTGTGAGATCATTATAGTATGAAGGAGGGAAGTATAGTGCCCAGAAGAGGCAATGTACCCAAACGAGAAGTTTTGCCGGACCCTTTGTATAATTCCGTGATGGTAACAAGGCTTATAAACAGTATAATGCTTGACGGAAAAAAGGGTGTGGCGCAAAAAGTAGTTTACGGCGCGTTTGATATTATTGGCAATAAAACAGGCAAACCGCCGCTGGACGTTTTTATCGCAGCGCTGGAAAACATTATGCCCACGCTTGAGGTAAAAGCCCGCCGTGTCGGCGGCGCAACGTACCAGGTACCGATAGAAGTCAGAGCGGACAGGCGTCAGACGCTTGGTTTACGATGGCTAACAAATTACTCAAGAGCGCGCAATGAAAAAACTATGAAAGAGCGTCTTGCCGGAGAGATCATAGACGCGTCAAACAGCGTCGGCGCAGCCGTAAAAAAACGTGAAGATACGCACAAAATGGCTGACTCGAACAAGGCGTTCGCGCACTACAGATGGTAGGAAACGAATGCTTAATGCTTAATGCTTAATGCTTAATGCTTAACGCAGAATAATAATGCAGAATGCAGAAATCATTTATTTGAAGGGATGTGAGTTATATGTCGAGAGAGTATCCGCTTGAAGAAACGCGGAATATTGGCATTATGGCTCATATTGACGCGGGCAAGACCACGACTACAGAACGCATCCTGTTTTACACAGGGCGGACATATAAGCTCGGTGAAGTGCACGAAGGCGCGGCAACCATGGATTTCATGCCGCAGGAGCAGGAGCGGGGAATTACGATAACGTCAGCCGCGACCACCTGCATCTGGAAAGAGCATCGCATCAATATCATCGACACTCCGGGACACGTTGATTTCACGGTAGAAGTCGAAAGATCGCTGCGTATACTCGACGGTTGTGTGGCTGTGATGTGCGCAAAGGGCGGAGTCGAACCGCAATCTGAAACAGTCTGGCGGCAAGCTGATCACTACCATGTCCCGCGCATGATCTACGTCAATAAGATGGACATCGTCGGAGCCGACATGCACAATGTGATAAGCATGGTGCACGACCGGCTGAAGGCAAACGCAGTACCGATACAACTCCCGATAGGTTCCGAGGCGGAGTTTCGCGGCATCATTGACCTCGTGGAGATGAACGCGGACGTCTATTATGATGATTTGGGAATGGATATGCGGATAGAGAGCATCCCGGAGGATATGATGCCGATCGCGGAAGAGTATCGTCTTAAGCTTCTTGAAGCCGTATCTGATTTTGACGATGAAATCATGGAAAGATACCTCGAAGGAGAGTCTGTATCCGTCGAATCGCTCAGGGCAGCGATCCGCAAGGCAACTCTGGCGCTGAAGATGATCCCCGTAGTCTGCGGAACATCGTACAGAAACAAGGGTATACAGAAAGTTCTGGACGCCATTGTCGATTATTTACCGTCGCCGCTGGATATCCCCGATATAGTGGGTAAAAACCCCTACACCGGCAAAGAGGAAAGCCGCCCGTCATCCGAAGACGCCCCGTTTTCGGCGCTGGCATTCAAGATCATTACCGACCCGTTTGTCGGACGTCTCAGTTTCTTCAGGGTATATTCAGGCTCTGCCGAAACCGGAAAGATGGTATATAACTCAACCAAGGGGCACCGGGAGCGTCTGGGACGGATACTGCAGATGCATGCAAATCACCGAGAAGATATCGAAGCGGCATATGCCGGCGATATCGCAGCCGCCGTCGGCCTTAAGGACACTACGACAGGCGACACATTGTGCGATGAGAAACACCAGATCATTCTTGAGTCCATGGAATTCCCCGAACCTGTGATCCGTGTCGCTATAGAACCAAAAACTAAAGCCGGACAGGAAAAAATGAGCGTCGCATTGTCGAAGCTCACTGAGGAAGACCCGACTTTCAAGACCTATACCGACGAGGAGACTGGTCAGATAATAATAGCCGGAATGGGCGAGCTGCATCTCGAGATCATCGTCGACAGGCTGCTACGTGAGTTTCGGGTAGAGGCAAATGTTGGCAAACCGCAGGTTTCCTACAAAGAAACGATACGGAATACGGCAAATGTCGACGTCAGAAACGTACGCCAGACAGGCGGCAAGGGTCAGTACGGGCATGTCAAGCTCATTGTCGAACCAAACGGCGAAGGCAAGGGTTACGAGTTCATCGACAAAATAACCGGCGGAGCTATACCGAAAGAGTTTATACCTGCCGTCAACCAGGGTATCCAGGGCGCTATGGCGTCGGGAGTCCTCGCAGGGTATCAGGTCGTCGACGTGAAGGTCACGTTGTATGACGGCTCATATCACGATGTGGACTCATCGGAGCTGGCTTTCAAGATCGCCGGAAGCATGGCTTTTAAGGAGGCAATGCTCAAAGCGGACCCGGTATTGCTGGAGCCTATCATGAAAGTCGTTATCACAGTCCCCGAGGAGTATATGGGAGACGTGATGGGCGACCTGAACATGCGGCGCGGACAGATAACCGGCATGGAATCAAAAAGCGGCGCGTCGAAGATATATTCCCTCGTCCCGCTTTCAACGATGTTCGGATACGCGACCGTATTGCGTTCATACACACAGGGCAGAGGCAACTTCGCGATGGAACCCAGCCACTATACAGAACTGCCCAAATCATTACAGGATGAGATAACCGGCGGATATCGATGGTAATGCTTAATGCTTAATGTATAACTCCATATTGCTTAGTTTTTGTGCTTCTAATCATAAAACAGAGACTGCATGGACGCCGGAAAATTAATTGTTGCAAAAAAAAGTTAAATACGGTACAATACCGCATAATAATAATGAGTTTATAACATAATCAGAATCGTAAGGAGGATTTTAAAGGAAATGGCCAAGCAAAAGTTTGAAAGAACAAAGCCGCACGTCAATATCGGTACGATCGGGCACGTCGACCACGGTAAAACGACACTGACCGCAGCCATCACAAAGTATCTTAGCTTTCAGGGTAAAGCAAAGTTTGAGTCATATGACTCAATCGATAAAGCTCCCGAAGAACGCGAACGCGGCATCACGATCAATACAGCCCACGTGGAGTATGAGACAAACGCGCGTCACTACGCGCATGTCGACTGCCCCGGACACGCAGACTACATTAAGAATATGATTACAGGCGCCGCCCAGATGGACGGTTCGATCCTGGTTATATCGGCGGCAGACGGGCCGATGGCGCAAACACGCGAGCATATACTGCTCGCCCGCCAGGTCGGCGTTCCCGCGATCGTCGTATTCCTGAACAAAGCGGACCAGGTCGACGACGATGAGCTGATCGAGCTCGTCGAAATGGAAGTCCGCGAGTTGTTGTCGAAGTACGAGTTCCCGGGCGACGATATTCCGATCATCAAAGGAAGCGCGCGTAACGCACTGGAATCCGAGTCCACCGACATCAATGCTCCTGAGTTTGAGTGCATCAAGGAACTGATGGACAATGTCGACGCTTACATCCCGACGCCGGAACGCAAGTCAGACCTTCCTTTCCTGATGCCCGTAGAGGACACAATGACGATCACTGGCCGCGGCACAGTCGCGACCGGCCGCGTAGAACGCGGAAGGATCAATCTCAACGAGAAGGTCGAGATCGTAGGTCTTATGGACGAACCCCGCGAGACGACGGTTACCGGAATAGAAATGTTCAGAAAGCTGCTCGACTACGCTGAAGCAGGCGACAATATCGGTACATTGCTGCGCGGCGTAGCCAGAAATGAGATCTGGAGAGGGCAGGTACTGGCAAAACCAAAGAGCATTAAGCCTCTTACAAAGTTCAAGGGTCAGGTTTACGTGCTTTCAAAGGACGAGGGCGGCCGTCATACTCCGTTCTTCAACAATTACCGTCCGCAGTTCTATTTCCGTACCACAGACGTCACCGGTGTGATCACGCTTCCACAGGGCGTTGAGATGTGTATGCCGGGCGACAATGTTGAGATGGACGTCGAGCTGATCACTCCGATCGCCATCGAGCACGGGCTCAGGTTCGCCATCCGCGAAGGCGGCCGTACTGTAGGATCGGGCGTCGTTATTGCGATCAACGAGTAGTTTTTAGGGTATAGGGTATAGGGTATAGGGTTTAGGGTATAGTTGTAACTCTCCTTTAACCCTTGCCACGATTAAGCACTATAGTCATTGGGCGGTCGGTAACGGCCGCCCTGACCACGTATGCAACAGGATAACCTCAGGCGCCTCGCGCCCTACGAATTCTCCTTCTATACCCTATACCCTACACCCTATACCCTACACCCTACACAAGGGAGGCAGTTTATGCCGTCAATCAGGCTAGACAAGATAGTATCCGATTCAGGGGTCTGCAGCAGGAGCGGTGCGGCTGCGCTTATCAAAAGCGGGCGCGTGGCTGTTGATGGTAAAATTGTCCTGACCCGCGCAGCTGGATTTGACCCAGATGCCGTACGGGTCACTGTCGATGGTAAGCCTGTTGATTACAGCAGGTACCGCTATATTATACTTAATAAACCGAAAGGTTACGTATCCGCGACTGAGGACAGGTATGAAAAAACAGTAATGGAACTGCTGGACGAAAAATACTCAAAACTCGGCTTGTTCCCGGCGGGTCGGCTCGATAAAGACGCAGAGGGGTTGCTCCTGCTGACAAATGACGGCGACCTGGCGCACAAAGTCATGTCTCCGGCAGCGGGTCTCGAAAAAAGATACTTTGTGGAACTCGACAGCGATATCACAGCAGAAGATATTAAAGTCTTAAGCGAAGGTATAACTCTGGGTGACGGGACCAAATGCCAACCGGCTGTCCTTGAACACGCACAGGGAGGAGCTTTCGTTACTTTGCATGAAGGAAAGTACCATCAGGTCAAAAGGATGATGGCTGCACTTGGTAAACCGGTCAAAAATCTGACCCGTGTTTCGATAGGTCGATTGGAACTGGATCCGGGTCTGAAACCGGGACAGTATCGCGAAATACACAGAGATATTATCAATGAAATTTACGAATTAGAGACAAAAAAATAATAAAACAGGAAAATAATTTACAGAAAGTTACGATTTTCTCTTGAATTATTCACAATTTTAGTGTATTATGTCCAATGGGCATGTAGCAAAATGACGACCAGCCGGGGGGTGTCGCAGTGTCAAGCAGGATATTCCAGAGCGTTATAATTCAAATGAAAGACGCGACAAAAAGGTCGATAGGCGTGATCGGCCCGGACGGCACAGTTATTGCCAGCAGCGATCTCTCACTCATTGGCACGGCTGTCAGCCCTGCGCCGTTGCAGCATGATGACAACGGCGACCGCATCTCCAAAAACGGAGGTAAAACGTTCAAAACCCTCGGCGTAGGTACAAGTGAAGATTACTCTGTTTTTGCCGAAGGCGAGGACGATCTTGCCAGGACAGTTTGCGTTATGGCTTCCATAGCTATTAATGAAGCAGGGATATATTTTGAGGAGAATCACGATAAACGCGCGTTTATCAGAAATATAGTATCAGAGAACATCCTGCCGGGAGACATATATGTCAGGGCAAAGGAGCTTCGTTTCTCATCGGACGTTACGAGGGGCGTGCTCGTAATACGCCACGGCTCCGCTATGGATATGTCGGCAGTAGAACTGCTGCAGGACGCGTTCCCGGACATCCACCATGATTTCGTGATATCTGTCAGCGATACCGACATCGCGCTGATAAAAGAAATGCCGCCGTCAGCCGATTCCAAATACCTTCAAAAACTCGCAGAGATGATAGAGCAAAAGCTTTCAAGCGAGCTTGCGATAAAAGCTGTGATTGGTATAGGTACTCCGGCGAGGCATATCCGCGAGCTTGCGGACAGGTTCAAGGAAGCGCTTATCTCCATAGATGTAGGCAAGGTTTTTGATGCGCATAAAACTATCATAAACTATGAAAGCCTTGGCATCGGCAGGCTGATTTATCAGCTCCCTACGACGCTGTGCGAGATTTTCCTGTCAGAGGTTTTTAAGAGAAACCCTGTCGAAGCGCTCGACCAGGAAACTCTATTCACTATAGATAAATTTTTCGAAAACAGCCTGAACGTTTCCGAAACGTCAAGGAAGCTGTTTGTACACAGAAATACTCTGGTATACAGGCTGGAAAAAATAAAAAAGATCACAGGCCTGGATCTGCGCGAATTTGACCACGCGATAATTTTTAAAGTCGCCCTTATGGTCAAAAAGTATCTGGTCTCACAGGAGTCGAAGTATTAATGGTTAGACTGACCGACGTTTTTAAGGTTTACGCCAACGGGACAAAAGCGCTGAAAGGCGTCACGTTTGATTTGAATTCGGGCGAATTTGCTTTCCTGGTCGGGCCTTCCGGATCCGGCAAGTCTACGGTAATCAAACTGCTGACGGGTGAAATAGCGGCTACAGAAGGGTTTGTCAGCGTCAACGGATTTGATATGAGCCGCATAAGGATGAGGAAAATGCCCTATCTCAGACGTACTCTGGGAGTCATTTTTCAGGATTTCCGTCTGATCGAAAAGAAGTCTGTCAACGAAAATGTCGCTTTTGCGATGCGCGTCGTCGGCGCTTCGAATAAAGATATCCGTAAGCGCGTGCCATACGTGCTTGAACTTGTAGGGCTGGAAAATAAGGGTAAAGCGAACCCTGATGAACTATCCGGCGGAGAACAGCAGAGAGTCGCCATCGCACGGGCTCTTGTAAACGACCCGGAGCTCATCATCGCCGATGAGCCGACAGGAAATCTCGACCCTGCGCGCAGCCTTGAAATCCTGATGCTGCTTCAGAAAATCAATGAGCTCGGCACGACGGTTCTGGTCGTTACGCATGAGAAGCCGCTTGTTGACAAGTTTTCTCAGCGGGTAATAGCGATCGACGGCGGACGGATCATCAGCGACAGAATGGATGGGTATTACAACTATGAAGCTGAGTAGAAACCGTACAGGTTACTATATAAAAGAAGGCGTTACCAGTATTTTCACGCACAGCCTCATGTCTTTTGCGTCGATATGTATTATTATCGCGTTTCTGGTCATAATGGGGTGTTTTATCCTGCTTGCGGTGAATATAAACGCCCTTGTCGGTGAGCTCGAAAATGAAAACGTCATTCTTGCATATGTCCATGAAAACCTCAATGTGACAGACGCCCTTGCGCTGAGGTCTCAGATACGCGCCACGCCAAATGTGACCGACGCCAATTTTATAACCCGCGAACAGGCAATGGAAACATTTCTAGGCAGGCAGGAGAACCTGGACAGGTATAAAGACGTCGAGGCGGAATGGTTCCGGCATAGATATGTTGTACATGTAGATAATGTGGCCTATATAGCGGAAACTCAAAACGCCGTGAGAGAAATATACGGCATAGAGAAGGTCATCGCAAATCTGGCGATCGCGCGAGGGCTGACGACGCTCCGCGACATTGTCAGCGGCGCTTCGATAGTTGTCATTCTGGTGCTTTTGGCGATATCTTTGTTTATTATGACAAACACTATTAAACTGGCTACATTTGAACGGCGCGAGGAAATAGCGATCATGAGAATGGTCGGAGCTACAAACGCTTTTATCCGTTGGCCGTTTATATATGAGGGTTTCATTCTCGGGACTGTCGGCTCTATGTCTGCGTTTACAATACTGTGGGCGTTGTACAGGCTTATAGTCGCCAGGATGATCGATTTTGAGACAGGTTTTGTTACGCTTATACCATTTTCCACTGTTTCGCCGACAATATTTGTTGCATTCGCGGCGATCGGATTTGGCGTTGGCGTAGGCGGCAGCGGCTTCGCGCTAAACAGATACTTGAACGTATAACCGCCCCTTATTATTAAGGGCTTTGCCCGGGCGCTGCGGAAGGAATAGGCTTTTTTATGAATAATAAACGTGTTGCCAGAATAATAGCTGTTATTCTTGCGCTGATAATGCTGATTTCAGTCGTTTACAGCGCCATTGGCGTTTTGACCGCGCGCGCGGCCCCGGCCACGCAGGCCGAGATCAACAGGCTCAGAGAAGAAAAGACGAGGCTCGACCAGAAAAAACGCGAGATCCAGTCCAGGATAAATACCCTGGAGTTTGAAAGAATGACAGAAGTCGCCAAAAAAAGCGTGCTTGACGACCGGATAATTCTTACAGGGCAGGAAATCGATAACATCAGGGAAACGATAGACTTCTATTCCGTGCTTATTACCGAGAAAGAGCAGGAGGTCATAGACGCCCAGAGGAGAGAGGACGATCAGCTCGCCCTGTACAGGCGCAGAGTGCGCGATATGGAAGAAAACGGCGTGATTTCATACCTCGACATACTCTTCGACTCGACCAGTTTTACAGACCTGCTTGCACGGCTGGATTTTGTTGCGGATATAATGCAAGCTGATGAGAAAACCTACTACAAGTATATTACGGCAAAACATGAAACAGAAGCCGCAAGAGAAGCGCTGGAACAGACTAAATTTGAGATGGAAGAAGAAGAAGTCCTTCTAATGCTGAAAGAGCAGGATCTTCTAGAGCAGCTTGATGAAGCCACAGCTATAATCGAAGCGTTGGAAGCCGACAGGGTCGCCGAGAGCGAGCTCTACGACCAGGTCAGCGAAGATGCTGCCAGGATCCAGCGTGAGATCAATGCTAAAACTGAGGAACTGAGGCGTGAACAGGAGCGCCTGCACCTGCAGGAGTCACAGAGGGTCAGAGGGACAGGTTATCTGCAATGGCCGGTGCCGGGATATAATTCGATAACCAGCGGATTTGGCGTGAGGGTCCACCCGGTATACAGGGTGCCAAGGCAGCACTATGGCATAGACATCGGCGCGTCTCACGGCGCAAGAGTGGTCGCGGCCGACTCCGGTACTGTGATCACATCGTCCTATGATTCTTCCTACGGGCACTACATAGTCATCAGCCACGGAACCACGGGTATGGGCAACAATGTTACGACGTTATATGCGCACCTGAGCTCCAGGGGAGTCAAAGAAGGCGACGTGGTAGTAAAAGGCGACACTATCGGCAGGGTTGGCTCAACCGGCGTTTCAACAGGTCCCCATCTGCATTTTGAAGTTTCGATTGCAGGTAGAAAAGTCAACCCGACACTTCATTTATAGTCGGTTAGTGAATTTTGTATATTATGAAAAATAGTTACTCATTCAGGTTTACATTAACGCTGGTGCTGCTTGCATCAGCGTTAACGGGGTTTCTGACGGCAATGGTCCTGCTAAACCTGAACAGAACCCCGGAAAACCTGACAGGCGCAGTAAAAGAGTATAGCGCACTGCTTGAGCTTATAGATGAAATCTATATCGGCGAGTTCGACATGGATGACGTCAGCGCTGCGGCGATGCGCGCGGCAGTCGATTCGCTGGGCGACAGATGGTCGTTTTATATGACGCCGCAAGAGTTTGAGGACTTTCTGGACCGCTCCAAAAACAGATATGCCGGCATAGGCGTAGGCGTCGAGGCCGATGAAGAGACAGGCGGCATCAGGGTGCTGTTTGTCTACAGGGATTCAGCCGCAGAAACAGCCGGAATCGCCGCAGGTGATATAATAATCGGAGTGGACGGCGACGATATCTATGGAATCAGCATCAATGACTTGCGTGTCTTGCTTGCCCGTCAGATCGACGATACAGTAGAGCTTTTAATAATGAAACCGGACGGCCTCACCCAGCAGGTCACAGTCGTGTACAGTTATGTATTTGTCAACCCTGTGAGTTATGAGATGCTTGATGGGGACATCGGGTATATATCCCTGTTAAACTTCGACGAGGGCGCAGCCGATAAGTTTATATCTGCGGCAAAAGAACTCATGGAAATGGGAGCGCGGGCTTTCATTTTCGATATGCGCGCAAATAACGGCGGCAGAGTAGATGAAATGACAAGGATTCTTGACTTTTTGCTGCCCGAGGGAGAAATCTTCATTTCTGTGGATAAAAGCGGGCATGAGAACATAATCTTATCTGATAAAAACATGGTGGACTTGCCGGCGATAGTTTTAGTTGATAGTAACTCTTACAGCGCGGCGGAGTATTTTGCCGCAACGTTACGCGAGTATGATTATGCCGAGATAGTGGGAGAGCAGACGACTGGCAAGAGCCGTATGCAGATAACTCTTCGGCTTCCCGGCGGCGGCGCGCTGCATATCTCGTCGAGCCAGTACCTCACCCGGAACAGGGTCAGCCTGCACGACGCCGGAGGGTTGGAACCCGACCACATCGTTCTCTTGAGCGAACACGAGTCGGCATTGTTTTTCTCGGGAAATCTCAGCAAAGACGACGACCCGCAACTGCAAAAAGCGCTCAGCTTGATAAGTTTTCATAACTGAGGTGTTGACAAAGCGCGCAAACTCTTCTATATTGTTTAGATTATATATATATGATGTAATCCGGAGGATAGACAGTTATGTTTAAAGAAGCAAGGTATAAAATGAGTGCCGAGCGCCTTCAGGAGTTGAAGGATGAGCTCTTCTTCCTGCAAACAGTCCGTGAGAAAGAGGTCGCGCAACAGATAAAAGAAGCGCGGTCTTTCGGCGACCTTACGGAAAACAGCGAGTATGACGAAGCTAAAACAGAGCAGGGTAAGTTATACTCAAAAATCGCAGAAATCAAGAACCTCATAGAAAACGCAGAAATAGTCCGCGCTTCCGATAAAACAGACAGCGTCGGGATCGGCAGCAAGGTCAAAGTAAAAGACCTGGATACCGGCTCGGACGAGACCTACGAGATCGTCGGCTCGCAGGAAGCCGATCCGAGTTTATTTAGGATATCTGACGACTCGCCCTTCGGGAAATGCCTGATCGATAAGAAAAAAGGCGACACGATCGATGTAGAAGCGCCAGCGGGCCTTCTGAGATTTAAGGTACTCAGCATTGAGTAGTGTAGGGTATAGGGTATAGGGTGACGGGAGAATGCTTAATGCTTAATGCTTAATGCTGACATTGGATGCTGTTGACGCCAGAGTGTATTGTAGGGGCGCGCATTGCGCGCCAGCTGTAGGGGTGCGCATTGCGCGCCAGCTGTAGGGCGCGACGCCCCCGGCGCGCCGGTGCGTGTAGTAAATATATACAGGAATGGGCAGGTTTATGACAGACGAGACATCAAGCAATATACAAACAATTAGTGCTCCGCAACTACCATTTGACGAAGAGAGGGAACTGACGGAGATACTTCAGTTCCGCAGGGACAAGCTAAAGAAACTTCAGGACGAAGATCGCGATCCCTTTGCTGCTACTAAGTTTTCACGCACAGCTTATTCGT
>Ga0123353_10004135_pt1 | contig 18619 bp, 7 predicted proteins | sample TergutLab28metaG_3_FD_92763 | JGI IMG/M metagenome (GOLD analysis project Ga0123353, IMG submission 92763) | Labiotermes labralis P3 segment gut microbial communities from Petit-Saut dam, French Guiana - Lab288 P3 | ecosystem: Host-associated > Arthropoda: Insects > Digestive system > Gut ... | reverse complement strand
ATTAGCGGCGTTTTCGGTGTCGTAAATGTTGGTGTCGACGATAAAACCTAGGGTGGATAATTGTTCTGCTAGCCGGTCGGCTAATTCTGCTAGATAACCGCTGGATATAGTCACGATGTTGATGGTGGGCTGTTCATCTTTAGCGTTAGTGAGTTTTTCATCTTTGAGGGTGTAGCCGGCTTTTTCTAGTAGCTCTAAGGCCTTTTCTTGGTTTGGTGAAGGTAATTTGGGGAAATTGATGTCGATTTGGGTCCTGAGGATAGGAAAGTCTAGCGGGATATCGTTGACGAGATCCGCGCGTAGGGCGTCCAGGTCGATGCTGTAACGAATGGCTTGGCGGACAGTTTTGTTGGATAGGGTGGGGCTGAGAGTGTTGAGGAAAGCAAATGCACCACTACTGGTGGCGGTTTTCTTGGTGAAGATGGTGGAATTGGTGACATGGGGTTGATTGACGTTGCTGAGATCGGCAGAGGCGGTGACGTCTAGGCGATTGAGTGCAGTGACGATTTCATCTGTGCTGTTGAAAGTTTTGAGCACAAAGCTATTTAATATGGTTTCGCCGCGGTGATAGTGGGGGTTTTTGTTGAGATAAATGGTGTCACCAAGGGTGGAAGACTGGACGGCATTGAGCATGAAGGGGCCGGAGCTGATTGGGTTGCTGGAAAAAGCGTGTTCATAAACTAGCGCAGGTTCAACTTCCGACAGGATGTGCGACGGAACGATGGGAAAACCTAGGGCGTCATAAAAGGCAACATAGGTAGTGGGGAGGGTAAATTCTACGGTAAGATTGTCAAGCTGCTTGATTTTAGTGTTGGCAAAACCGGCAGGAATGGAGGTTTTGGCAGCGGGATTGTTAATGAGATTGAAGGAATAGATGACGTCGGCAGCAGTGAGGGGTGCGCCGTCGGACCAGTGGAGATTGTCGCGCAGCTTGATGGTCCAGACTTTTTTGGTAACGTCGATTTTGAGGCTTTCGGCTAAATCGTTACCAAAGTTACCAGAGACATCGACGGATAGCAGTCCGGGGAATAGGAGTCGAGCAAGCGTTTTTTCTGAGCTGGTGGTGGCGTAAAGCGGGTTCATGGAGTTGATTTTGCCGAGGGTGGCTTCGGTGTAAGTACCGCCCGGAACGAAGACGGTGGACTTGTAGGAATTTTGATACCAAATGGTTTGCACGATGGCAAACAAGATGATGAGGGAGACTAGTAAAACCCACTCTAGTATCCAGAGGCGAACATGTTTTACGCTGCCAACCCGGGCAATGATATTCTCTTTGACATGAATTTTGGATGCCTCGGAGGCTTTGTGCCCAGCGCGAGATAATCTCCGTAAAATTTTTTGCCCACTCTTTTTTAGCTGCTTTTTCATTTAACTAGGTATTAGTAGTAGTGCGAGGATAGATAAGACGAAGATGATGACGAAGATGATGGTGGTGCTGAAGAGGGATTTCTCGAGGCCACGACGGGTAGTGTAAAGTTCGCCTGAGCCGCCAAAGCCGGCGCCGAGCGAGGCACCGCGTTGCTGGAGTAATATCAAAATAATAGATAGAGCTGCGGATATGAAAGCGGTGGTTTGAAATAATGATCCTAAATCCATATTACTTCTTATTATATGCCGGAACGAGCAGGTTGACAAGGAGGTTTATGATAGAGATGACGATGGAGGAGATGAAGGCGCTCCAGAAGGTCATATGGACGTCGGGGAGAAGCCAGATGGTGAGACCGACCATGGCAGCGTTGAGGATGAGGACGAAAATGCCCATAGTGAGGATAATGAATGGGAGGGCGAAGATGGTGAGGATGGGTTTGACTACGGTATTGGCGAGGGAGAAGATGAGGCCGGCAGCAACGTAGAGCCAGATGGTTTCAGTGCCTTCGGCAATTTCGCCGAACCAAGTGATGCAAATCCACATGGCGGTGCTACTAACCAGCCAACGAAGAAGGAAAAGCAAGATTTGTTTCTTTATCATGCTGTTGGTTATTTTATCATGGTTTTGCGCTTAAGCAAAGTGTGGTATTGGATGGCAAAGCGGTGAGATTCATCGCGGATTCTTTGGAGTAGTTTTATGATATGAGAGTTGTGGGGCAATAATAATTCCTGATAGTTCTCGCAACCAGTATTTGCTCGCGTATGTAAAAAAGTCTTTTTTGCGTCAAGTTTAGAAAATGACTCGCTTAGCTCAGACAGATTTTCTAAACTTGGCAAATCAGACTTTTTGACCGGAGAAATACTACGTTGCTCAAACTTATCAGGAATTATTATTTCCACCTCTGTCGTTACAGAAGGCAGAGGCTCCTTAAAACACTCTATCGGAGAATTACCAGGAATTATTATTGCCTCCAGTTCTTTGGCTAAACCTATATAGGGAATTCCCGTTGGATTTAAGATGTCGGCGACGGCGTGAAGTTGGGGTCGGCCGCCGTCGATGAGGATGAGGTCGGGTGTGCCCCAGTCTTTGAGGTGATTGAGACGACGAGTGATGATTTCGCGCATATTGGTGAAATCGTCGTTGGCTTGGTTGCGAAGTTTGAATTTGCGGTATTTGGTGCGGTCGGCCACACCGTTAATGAAGGTAACTTGGCTGGCGACAACGCTGGTACCGGACTGATGAGAAATATCGAAACCGTCGATACGACGGGGTGGGTTAGGTAATTTGAGTAGTTTTTGTAAGTCGTGGAGGGCTTGATCTTTGCTGATATCGAGGAACTCCCGGTCAGAAAAAACAATCTTGGTGGCGAGACCGCGCAGACCAAAGAATTGATTGCGTAATTTGGCGGCTTGTTCATAATTGCCCTTGTTGGCAGCACTTCTCATGTCTTTTTCGATGGTACGAATGAGTTTTTGGCGATTGCCTTTGAGATAACTAATTAGTCGGCGAAGATTTTGTTTGTACTCTCCTGGTGTGCCCTGGTTAATTTCAATGCCGGGCGTGAGACCAAGGTCGGTATCAAGGGTTTTTTTACCGTTGTATGGCTTGGAATAGAATGGAAAAATAGGGCGCAGGATGCGCAGAGCGGTACTGATGATATGTTTTCCATAGTATGGTCCGTAATATTCAGCTTGATCGTCTAGAGGGTTGCGCGTAATCGAAACATAAGGGATGGCCGATTTCATGTCGATACGAACATACGAGGAGGATTTGTCGTCACGCAAGAGCACGTTCCATTTAGGCTGGTAGCGTTTGACCATTTCGGACTCCAAAAATAGAGCATCCATTTCAGTATCGACCACGATCCAATCGGTGGTAGCGATCTCTGCTATGAGGGCGCGGGTTTTGGGGTCTTTTTTGTCGGTATTTTGGAAATAATGCCGAATACGATTTTTGAGCACGGCGGCCTTGCCAACATAAATAATTTCACCGGTAGTATTTTTGTGGAAATAGACACCGGGAGCGGCGGGGGGGGGTTTCATGCTCTTATTTTACACTAGAAACTAGTCTGTAGTGTCGGCTTCGGTATCATCACCGTCAGGAATGTCTGGGCGAACTACTTCGCAATTGCCTTCGCGACAGGAAGGGTCAATGCGCTCTAGGCGATTGATAAGGTCGCTACTGAAGAAAAATAGATAGACAACTAGGGCGGCAAAAGCGACTGTAGAGATGGCAAGTATAATATAAAGAATGACGAATTTGCCGGTCGTCTTGTGGCATTCTGGGCCACATGCTTTATGGTGTGGGACTAGTTTGGCTTTGGAAGCCAGAGTAGCTTTCTTGTTGGTTTGCTTTGAGGTTTTGGTGGGAGCCTTTTTTTGAGCCATTTTAAAAATATCCTTCTTGATTTAGTTGTTACTTTGAATATAACATAAGCATTTTGAAAATTACAATGTTTTTTGTTAAAATTAAATATAAGGATAAGTAATGTAAGGTGGAATGAACATGGAAAAACAAGATTTTACAATAAAGGATATCAAGGCGCGACAGATTTTGGATTCGCGCGGTAATCCAACGGTGGAGGCGGACGTGAGATTGGCGAGTGGACATGCCGGGCGGGCGGCGGTACCATCAGGAGCTTCGACCGGGTCGGGGGAGGCGTTGGAGTTGCGCGATAATGAACGGTTTTATGACGGTAAAGGGGTGTTGAAGGCGGTGTGGAATGTAAATGGCAAGATTCGCGATGTGTTGGTGGGGAATAATGCCAGTAAGCAACGAGAGATTGATGATTTAATGATTGAGTTGGACGGGACGGAGAATAAGGGGCATTTGGGGGCGAATGCGATCTTGGCAGTGTCGCTGGCGAACGCGAAAGCAGTAGCAAAGACAAGAAAGTTGCGGTTTTATGAATATATAGCGGAATTGGCGGGGACGAGTGATGGGATGAGCTTGCCGATGCCGATGATGAATGTGATGAATGGCGGGATGCATGCGGATTGGGCGACGGATTTTCAGGAATATATGCTTGTGCCGGTGGGAGCGCAGAATATTTATGATGCGGTGCGGATGGGGGCGGAGGTATTCCACAGCTTACGAAAGATCCTGAAGGAGCGCGATTACGTGGTACTGGTGGGTGATGAAGGGGGTTATGGGCCGAAAGTGGTGGGTGGTAATAATGAGCCATTGGAGTTGATCCGAGAGTCGATTACCGTGGCGGGCTACACCGAGGACACAGATATTGCAATGGCGATGGATGTGGCGGCGAGTGAGTTCCGGGAGGGTGACGGCTATAAGTTGAAGACGGACGGCGAGTGGAAAAGTAGCGAGGATTTGGTGAATTGGTATACTTGGATTATTGATAATTTTCCAGTGGTGTCGATTGAGGATGGTTTGGCGGAGGATGATTGGAGCGGATGGCAGTTAATGACTGAGCGACTGGGTGGGCGTTTGCAGATAGTGGGGGATGATTTATTTGTGACTGACTCGAAATTATTACAGCGCGGGATTGATGAGCGGTGTGGTAATGCGATTCTGATTAAGCCGAACCAGATTGGGACGTTGTCTGAAACGATTGATACAGTGATGTTGGCGAAGCGTTCTGGGTTTAGGACGGTAATCTCGCATCGCAGCGGCGAGACCGAGGATACTTCGATTGCACATATTGCGGTAGGGTTGGGGGCGGGACAAATCAAAACTGGATCGTTAAGTCGCTCGGAGCGAAATGCGAAATACAATGAATTGATGCGGATTGCAGAAGATAATTCGACGTTGGGGTTGGTAAATCCGTTTAGATAGGTCTTGATACGTTGTTTTGCAGGGTTCTTTCACGTGCGCGCCCAACAACCCCCAAGCCACAACCTCTCTAGCTAGTGTTTCTTCCGCCTAGTAAATAATTACAACGGTTCGCCTTGGAAAGAAATCTTTGAACCTTCCGAAATTACAGTTTCGGCTTTCAAAGATTTCTTTCAGGGAACCTAGTTGTAATTTTTACGGGGAAAAACACTACTCGCTACGAGAGGTTGTGGCTTGGGGGTTTGCCGAGGAGCTTGAACATATTATCTTTGTAGGCTTCGACGCCGGGTTGGTCGAAGGGGTTGATGTCGGATAGAAATCCGGAAATAGCGATACTGAGTTGGAAGAAGTAAGTGAGGGCGCCGAGGGATTTGGCAGAAATGTCGGGAATCTCGATTTCGAGCACAGGTACCCCGCCGGCACGATGGGCGGCGGTAGTAGCGATGAGGGCCTGTTGATTGATCCAGGAGAGCGGTTTGCCCTGCAAATATTCTAGATTATCGAGATTGGGGTTGGTGGCTGGGACTTGGTGGTCGCTGGGCAGAGCGGCAAAATGTATGATGGTTTCGAAGAGGTTGCGACGACCATCTTGGATGTATTGGCCCATGGAATGAAGGTCGGTAGTATTGATAACAGCGGCAGGGAAAATGCCTTGTCCGGCTTTACCCTCGGACTCTCCGGCTAGTTGTTTCCACCATTCATTGAAATACATGAATGAGGGTTCAAAGTTAGCGAGGATTTCGATGTTGAAATCTTTGGCGTAGAGACAGTGGCGGATGGCGGCGTAGAAGGCGGCATCGCCACCATTGGTGGAAAGTAGCACTTCCCTTTCATGAACAGCACCCTGGATAAATTCATCGATGTTAACGCCGGCAACGGCGAGGGGCAACAGGCAAGTGGGAGCAAACATGGCGTAACGGTCACCGAGATTATCGGGTACGACAAACCTCTCGTAATGATTGGCGATAGCTTCGTCGTAAAGGGCGGCGGTGCTGGAGTTAGTGGTGGCATAGATACGCCTGTAGGCTTCGGTCTCGCCATATTTTTCGATCAGCTTTTGTTTGAAGATGCGGAAAGCTATAGCAGCTTCGGTGGTGGTGCCGGACTTGCTGATAAAATTGATGGAAAAATCGGCATCGCCAAGTTTGGCCAAGGTTCGGTTGAGTTCAATAGGGCTAAAGGAATTGCCAGCGTAGAGGATTTTGGTGGGGCTGGTTGGTTTTAGAGCTTCGACGATGGCCTTGTGACCGAGATAGGAACCGCCGATACCGATACAAACTAGGTATTTGGAATCTTGATTGATGGTCTGCGCTGCTGATTTGATACGGGCAAACTCGTCTTGGTCGTAATTGACAGGTAAGTCCAGCCAGCCAGCCATGGGGTCGGACTGAATTTTGGGTAGGAGTGCTTGGGCAGTGGCGATTTTTTGATCTACATCAGCTGACGTGATGAATTGGTCGATTTGAGCGGTGAATTTTATCATTTTCCTCCTTGAATTGTTGTTGCTGACGATTTTAATATCGTGGTGCCCGCGACTGGAGTTGAACCAGCACATCGATGAAGATACTAGCACCTGAAGCTAGCGCGTCTGCCAATTCCGCCACGCGGGCAACGTGTATATTGTATCACATTTATGGGGTGACTTTGACTACAGCGCTGTAGGTAATGGTCTGTTTGTATTCTGGACAGGAGGTGTTGATGGGGATGGGGGAGCTATTTCTGACCGCAAAGTTGACTTGGGTGTTTCGGGTGGCGGGTGGGTTTGTTACGGTGTAGGTGGGGAGGTTACTGGAATCGATCTGGGTAGGGCTGAGTGGTGCGGAGGCCCAGCCAGTGGCAAGGGTGGGAGAATTTCTGACTTGGAAGCCCCAGGAGCCGCCGTCGATGGCGTTGCCGACAGTTGAAGGAATGGTGAGTCCAGAGTTGCTACTGCAAACTAGGTTGGCACCAGCGCTATGCATAGACAAAGTATAGCCGTTGATATTATTGGTAGCTACCATAGCCAGGGCGTAGTTTTCGTCAAACGGTACGGACAGCGATATGCTGAGATCGACCTCGCCATTACCGCCTTCACTAATGTCAGTTGAAAGGGCGAGACTAATGGAGACGTCAGGTAGGTAGAGGAAGCCGCCGATGGAGCGTCCTTGGCTATCGGTGGTAGGCATGCCATTGCCGATAGGATCGGGGATGATGGGCATGGTATAGGTTTCGAAGCTAGTGTCGATGAAGACAGAAACAAGTTCGGAATCGTGGGCAGTGGTGGTGCAGGTGAGCACCGTATCACTGATTACTACGACGTTAATGCAGGGGGCGTTACCGACGGTGACTTTGGGAGTGACATTAGTATTGAACACTGAAACGGGGACGTTGCTTTGAGAGCTGCTACCGTTACCGAGTTGGCCGCTGTTATTATATCCCCAACAATAGGTTTTGCCGTCGCTATCGAGGGCGCAAGTGAAATAGAGTGCAGTAGCAATTTGGGTGAGAGCTTTACCTGCAAGTACCCCGCTGGTGTAGACGGCCGCAGGGATACCCTGGGCAGCAGTATTGTTGTTGCCGAGTTGGCCATTGATGCCGAGGCCCCAACAATAAGCCTTGCCATCGTTGTCGATGGCGCAGGTGTGCGAGCTGTTAGGGGCAATCTGGACGAGGGTTTTGCCATTAAGTATGCCGCTGCCGGTAGCATAAACTGCTACGGGGACAAGTTGATCTGAAGTGTTGGCATTGCCGAGTTGGTAATCGGCGCCGTAACCCCAGCAGTAAGCTCTGCCATCGTTAGCTACAGCGCAAGTGTAAGTACTACCGGAAGCAATATTGGTGATGGTTTTACCAGCAAGTACGCCGCTGACGCTGACGGCAACTGGGGTGTTTTGCTGGGCAGTACTATTATTGCCAAGGCGGCCATTGGTGCCGAGACCCCAACAATAAGCCTTGCCATCGTTGTCAATAGCACAGGTATGAGAGTAGCCGGTAGAAATCTGTTGGATAATTTTGTTATTAAGAACTCCACTAGTATTGACAGCGACTGGGGTGTTTTGCTGGGAAGTGTTGTTGTTGCCGAGCTGGCCATTGGTGCCGAGGCCCCAACAGTAGGCTTTGCCTTCAGTGTCGATGGCGCAGGTGTAATAGTGGCCGGCGGAAATATGAGTGAGGACTTTGTTGGCGAGCACGCCGTTGGTATCAACTGCCACCGGGGAGTTTTGTTGGGAGGTGAGATTATTGCCGAGCTGGCCATTGGTGCCGAGGCCCCAACAATAAGCTTTGCCTGCGCTGTCAAGCGCACAGGTGTGATAATCGCCGGCGGAAATTTGCGTGAGAGTCTTGCCAGCGAGGACACCGGTAGTATTGACTGGTGTCGGAGTGTTTTGGGAAGATGGGGCGCCATTGCCGAGTTGGCCATTGCTGTCATTGCCCCAGCAGTAGGCCTGGCTAAAGGAATCGATGGCGCAGGCGTGATTAAGTCCGGTGGAAATTTGTTGCCATTGTTGATCTTGTAGGAAGTTGATGCCGGTGATAGTGAGATTGGTGCCGCCGGTGAACGGGCCTGCGGGCGGATCGACCGTAAAGATTGTGAGCGGTATGCGGTAAGTGTAGGCATTGGTAAGAGTGAGGGGGATGCCATTGACGACGACATCTACGTCGACAGTACCTTCGCCGTGAGGGGGAGGTATTACCGTAATGGTATTGAGGTCGACTACGGTAATGAAGTCAGCTGGTACTGTGGTGCCACCGAAGGAAACAGTGGGTGGAGCAATGCTGGAGTTGTCGCAGGTAAATGGCGTACCGGAATCCGATGGATAAAAGACATTATGGATCGTGTCAAACATGCCGCCAGTGGTGCCGTCCATGGTGCAAACTGGGACGAAGTTGCGATTGTCGCTGACGGAGTCTTTGTTGATGACCATACTGTAAACTCTGCCGATTAGACCGCCGGGGACGGCTTTAGCGCTGCTGTTGGCGCTGCCGAGATAGATATCGTGTCCAGTGGAAGGGGCAGTAATGGGACTTAAAACATTGAGACCGGAAGCACTACTATTGAGACGGACGCTGAATTCGGCGATGGTGCCGTCGGCGTTAAGTGAGGCATTGATGCGGTAGCCAGCGTGTACGGCGCTGCCAGCGTTAGCGGTAGTATTGCCATAACTGGCGGTGGAGAACAGGGAGCCCGCAACGTTGTTGATGGTCATCATGAAATAGTCACTGGGGGACGCCAAGACGCCAGCGATATATTGGCCGTCGTCGTAAGTGAAATCAAGTGCCATGTTGGTATTACCAATTTGGTTAACGCCAGTGTCGATATATTGTGAGCTGGTGAAATCAAGATACTCGAGACCATAATACTGAACAATGCCGTCTGAGTAGCGCACCGCACGCGCGATGTCTTGCCCGGTAATAGTGACTGTGCCGTTGGGATTATGGGCGGCGCCAAAGCCGAGGCCGCCAGTAGTGGGACCGAGAATTGGGTCAATGCTGGTAATCTCTGGTATATAAGTGTAGATGTCGGGCTGGTGATAAGTACGGGAGCCAATAACAACAATGATGTCGACTGAGCCAGCCATGTTGGGTGGTGGGACGAGAGCGATATGGTCGCTGTCGATAATTTGAACACTACTTAAATTAATGGGGATATGGCCAATCGTTATACTGTCAAGGTTTAGAGTACCGCCGGACCCGGATGCGAGATTGGCACCGGTCAGAGAGATGACGCCGGAAGGATTGTGGCTAACGCCAAAGCCAGTGCCACCGATGGTGGGCCCAGATGTGGGGGTAATCTCTGTGATGATGGGGCGGCCGTAAACAATGACTGATAGCGGCGTACCACCGGTGAGGGGACCAGTGTAGCCACTACTGTCTGGCGTCAAGACGATGGTGGTGACGTCTTCAAATAGGTCTGGAGTGTAGTCGAAAATACAAGAGGTGGTATTGGTGATAGGATCATAACCGAGGAGCGTGAAGATGCATACGCCATTGTTGTCAAAGGAGCCGTCAGCAGGATCCCAATCGAGGGTATCTTCTAGAAAGATATTACCAATGAAAGGGCCATTCATAGTTAGCGTAAAGGTGCCGGTGGCGCCATATTTGAGGTAGCCGGGGCCAGTAAGAGTCATTTGGTTGGCCATAACCCAAATATAGTCATTGAGCGAATCAGCATTGGTGGAGGCAAAACTCTGATTGACTAAAGATGATGGAACGCTGCCGGGGTTGACGGTTGCGGTCAATACTTGACGACCGGGATTGTGCGGCGTATAGGACATGGTTTGGGAGTTGCCCGCGATGGCCGGCCAAGTCAATGTGCCTAGAGCACCAACATCACTAGCAGAGACGTTGACGCTGCCCATCATGCCGCCATTTGGTGAATAGAGGTAATCCTGCAGTCTGCCGACATAGCCAATATGACAATTCGGATTAGTGAGGGGGCAGGTAATTCTGAGCCGGCTGGCGTATATGTAAATATTGGTGTATGACTGATTATTGGGAGAATTAGATTCGGCCGTGAGCTGGATGATATTGCTGGGGAAAAGTGGCCCGACTGCTCCATCGTCGCGTAGAGTGTAGGTGAAAGTGCGTTCGTAGGTTTCACTGGGACCGGCAGTGAAAGTATAGGTATTGGTGCCGGGATTGAAAGTGCCGAATGGATTAGCATCACTATTGATACCAGAGATATCAACAAAGACGCCGCCACCGGCAGTGCCGTTTTGGAACACGTCATCTAACTGTACTGTGCCGCTCCAGTTGGAGTCAAAGGTGACCATCAAGGTATATGTGCCGGTTTCACCGCGGTTGAGGAGATTAAAGCCAGGGCCGGGGATGATTAAAATGCCAGGATCCAAAACTGGGGCTATATCATAGTAACTGTCCTTGATGTCCGGGTCGGAACTGACGCCGTAGAGACGGATGAAGGTGGGGGGATCTTCGGCGGTGGTGGCGGGAGTATAGCTGAAACTGGTCTCTGTACCGTCGGTGCCTGCAAAATCAATAGGACGAGGATTACCGGTGATGCCTTGAGTCGAGAAAGTTCCGGGGGTACCGCTGGGGTTATCACTGTGGCTGAGATCGTCTGAGAAGCTGATGATGCCCTCGTAGGGAGCGCCATAGGTGGATACAATGAATTCGGCAATACAACCAATACAGTAGAATGAATAGTCACCTTCTGGAGTGATGAAGTATTCTTGAGCCAGTAGGCCAAAGACGACGTTGTTTTCGCTAGAAAGCAACCAGAGGTTGTCGTATTCGTCGATGGGAATGTCGACATTAATCATAGGCCACCAGAGATCGTCTTGGTTGTTGGGATCCCAATATTGCTTGAGGGTGTCCCAACCAGAAAGAGAATCCTCGATGGGGGAAGTCCAGGTGTATTCTAGGGTTTGACCGGTTGAGTCGGCAGTATCGGCAAACCCAACGTCAAAACGAGCACCGTCGATGTCTTGGATGAAACGAGGATCGCTACTGGCGAAAGTACCAGATAGGTCGGGGTCGATAGTTTCGGCATAATCGTCGGAGAGCATAACGAGACCCTGCCAACGATCATTGAAGACGATACGGCAATTGACCGTGGTACCAGGAACAACATAGGGCGCGTTGGTCCATTCGTCATCAACATAGCATTCGTTAATGTAATCGGTGGCGACATCAAAATAAGTGAACTTGAGAGGACCGCCGCCGATGATATTTGGTGGTTCTTGATTGTCATATTCGTAATCGGGCACGATATTGTTAGCGAGGACGTCTACGGTACCGGCAAGATGATCTGGTGTTTGGCACACTACTAAGTTATCGGAGATGTGGGATAGATTGATGCAGGGAGCTCCGTCAAAGGTGATGAATGAAACACCGGAGAGACTAATGCCAGTAATAAAGACAGTGGTGCCGCCGGTGGTTGGACCCTCTTCTGGGGAAATGAACTGGATAGATGGATAGCCATAGACGAGGACGTCGCGGGGAGTAATGTTTATGGGGCGGGAAAATTCGGGCGGGAAGACAGGGGCGATGGTGATGAGGCGATTGCTGGCTACGACGGCGGGGGTATAAGTGAAAGTACAGGAAGTGGTATTGGTAACGGGGTCATAGTCGTCAAGCGTAAAAGCGCAGGAGCCGCCGTTGCTCCAACTGCCTCCTTGGGGAACGCCGCCCATGGTATCGGTGAGCAGAATGGTGCCAATAAATGGCCCGTTTAGCGCTAAGGTAAAGTAACCGCTGCCGGCGTTGGGGATGGTGTCGTCGCCGGTAAAGAAAGCTGTTTCGTTGGCAATGACCCAAATATAATCGTTAAGTGAGGTTGGGGAATTGGAATAGAAGGTTCTGCCGTTGATTTTAGTATCGCTGCTACTGGTGGTAGCGGACAGAATATAGCGCCCGGGGGTACCAGGGGTGTAACTAATACCGACTGTATTACTGGTGTTCGACCAAGCGGCGGTGTTGCCGAGGCTGAAACTGGAGAGTGGATCTGGAGAGGCGACTACGACGGAGCCAGTGAAAAGACCGTTGGGGCTGATGTTGTAATCTTGAGGTTCACCAACGTAAGCGATGGTGCAGTTGGGGTTGGAGGAGCCGCAGCGGAAGTTGATGGTATCAGCCCGGAGGTTGACGTAGAGGAAAGCATAATTGTCGGCATTGTTGCTATCGATGGCATCAAGTAGAATAGTTGGAGCCGCAGCAGTGGCAGATACGGTGTAATCAAAAGTACGCGTACAAGTGGTGCCTGAGCAGTTGGTAAAGGTGTAAGTACTCTCGATGGGATCGAAAGTGCCACCAGGATAGCCATTACTGGCTGAAGTGTCGACAAATTCGCCGCCCGCTGGGCCGTTGTCTGCTCCGATCAAAATGTTATGGAGATCGATAGTACCAGTGAAGTTTGGTACGTAAACAACGAGCGTGTAGCTACCAGTTTCCTCGCGACTTAGGAGGTTAGGGCCAAGGAGGCGCATGGTGGCCGGAGCGACGTTGACGTCGATGCTATCATCCGTAATGGCAGGGTTGCGACTTACGCCATAAATGGTGGTCCAGTTTGGCGCGGGGGAGGTGGTGAAGGGAGTGAAAGTAAAGCTCATATCGTTGCCGTTAGCGGAAGCAAAATTGAGAGTGGTAGTACTGAAGATAGCGGGAGTACCGAAGGGGTCATCGCTATCACTTAAGTCTTCGAATAAATCGATGCTACCTTCATATGGGGCGCCATAGGTAGTAATGAGGAGGTTGGAAGTACACTCCTCGCAGAAACGAGAACTTACGGTGATAATTTTGTAAGATTCGGCCCAGATACCGAGGAACATGCTATCGCTGGTTAGAACAATGGGCTGAACGCCAGCGGCTGGTGTGGTGACGACTTCTAGCCCGGGCCACATGAGATCGTCTTGGTTGTCGGGATCCCAATATTCGTCAACTAGTGTATCCCAATCAGGCGCGTTGTAGGTATAATAAAGTGTTTGTCCAGTGGGGTTATAGGTGTCAGTATAGTTGACAGTGAACGTGTTCGTGCCGGGGTCGAATCGCGGATCAGAACTAGAAAATGTGCCTGATAACTCAGGATCAATGGTGTCGTAATAATCATCAGATAGCTCTATGGTACCACTGAAGGCAGCGTTCAGCACGATGCGACAAAGCGCTCCTGTATCGGGTCCAATGCCGGCGTATATGATGTTGTTCTGCGTGGACCAGTTGGCGCCATCGTCAACGCTACAGGTATGAGTATATGACGTAGCCGGTGTCCAGTAGGTGAATTCACCTGTTGTAGTGGGGTCAAAGCCAAGCCAGACATCAACCACCGTGGGTAAACTGCCACGAGCTGGCGTGGTAAAGGTGACGGTGTTCGGTGCGCCGCCGTTGGTGCAAATGGACCCGTTGTAGTTACACCAAGTAACGTTGGCATCGGCGATCGTTATCACGGTGCCGCCCTGAATGCCAAATCGAACTGTCGGCTTGACAAAGAGGCCTTGCGCCAAAATAGTCACTCGAGCATAGCCAGCTCCAGCGTGACCAACTGCCGTAGTGCCGTCTGGCTGTAAGAAACTTTGATTACCAGCCAATGTTTGGCTGTTGGTGATTGCTACGCCGTTCAGCGCTGCCGTACGTAGCCAACCGGATCCGCCACCTCCGCCACCGCCGGTTCCGTTAGCAGCGCCTCCACCGAACCAACCGCCGCCACCACCTCCAGCATAGTTAGACCCTCCCTGCTGTGTGCTGGTTGCACCTTGGCCGGCTGAACCAGTGGCTCCTTGATTAGCCAAAGAGGCACCGCCGGCGGTTTGTGTCCCACCAGCACCGCCATTGCCTGTACAAGCACCGCCACCACCGACATTGGTTTGTGAAGGTCCACCAGTAGTACCGCCACCCCAACCACCATGACAACCCGCAACGCCATTAGTTTGCGTACCACCACCACCGCCAGCTGCTACTAGCAGGTTTGTCCGAACAGTCGCGTTATTGAGTAGTCCAGAAGAAAGCGAAATATGGCTGGCTCCGCCGCCGCCGCCGCCAGAGTTAGAGTTGGTACCACCACCACCATTCCAGCCACCAACCCCAGTATTAGCTCCGGCCGCTCCACCCTGACCGCCAGCAGCAATGTAGATGGTTTGTCCGGCATTCAACTGAACCGTTACGGTGCTGTACCCACCTCTACCACCTTGACCACCAGTTGGGGCATTTCCGCCCTGCGCACCCCAAACTTCTAACTGATAAAGTCCAGCTATTGGAGCTGTGAAAGTTTGTTCCAACCCAGTCGTGCCAGCAGCGCCGCCAAAGGGGAAATCAATAGTTTGATGGTCCCAAGTGGTACCGCCACCACTGGTATCAACCGCCATGGTCACAGAGGTGCCGCCGGTGGCGGGGCCGGTGGGAGGAGTTAGAATAATAGTGCCGCCTACTCCTCTGGTAAAGGCAATAATCATTAGAGTGATGACAGACGCCAGTAGGCCGACAATTATGATGCTGAAAATATTGGGGTGCTTAAACCGACCAAGTTGCCGATGCATCATACTGAGAAAATCGCGGCGTATCGTAAGCATATTGCCTCAGGTTTTAACCCTCATTCTTATCACATGTTTATTATAAGAAAATTATAACAAAAATGCTATTGTTTTAAAGTATAAAATGGGGGTTGAGTGGTGGAGTTTTCCACAATGTAGTTAATGTGGTTTTGATGCTAAAATAGGCTGATGAAGTTGAAGGTCAAAAAAATGCGGGAAGGGGCGGTTTTGCCGAAATACCAGACGGCAGGAGCGGCAGGATTTGACTTTCATGCCTGTATTGATGCGCCAATAGTGTTGGCGGCGGGGGAGATTGAAGTTTTTCCGACGGGGTTAGCAGTGGAGATTCCGGTTGGCTATGAATTACAGATACGGCCACGTTCGGGATTGACATTTCTACATAAGGTAACGATGCTGAATGGAATTGGTACGATTGACTCGGATTTTCGTGGTGAGATGATGGTGATATTGAAAAATTATGGTGAGGAGGATTTTGTGGTGGAGCCGGGGATGCGAATTGCGCAAGGGGTGGTGGCACGGTATGAAAAGGTTGAGAGGGTGGAGGTGGATGAACTTTCTAAGACCGAGCGTAAGGGCGGGTTTGGAAGTACTGGGCTTTCGTAGTACGGAAGGGTTAGACTTATGCTTTGTTAAACCCTACGAATTTCTTGCCTTTCTTGCGCCTAAGGGTGAGAGTGGCGGGTATGATGACGGCGATCAGTAAAGCTAGGCCGATCGATAGTTGTCCTCCGGTTGTTAGACCAAACAGTCCAGTATTGGGTGCATGAGGAGCGCTAGCTAGGATGATGATGGTAAGTGGAACCCTAATGCTGTCACTAAATTCGGCGGTGAAGGTATAAGTGCCTGGTTCTAGGGTATTCAGATAGGTATCGATGAGAGTAATGATGGTACTGCCAGAAGCAATCGTGTAGTACTCTTTGTCTACTTCTGTGTCGTTATAGAGTAAACGGATGAACCCTAATGCTGGCGCATTGATGATGGCAGTGCGATGCCCCATACCATTGAAGGCGGCAAAGGGTTGGATAATACCGTAGTCTGAAGTGTCGTCTATACTACTGGCGATGGTGCAGTCTCTACTGGCAGAATTATAGTTGGTATTCCCTGGATGGGAGGCAGTAATGATGACTGTTCCTGTACCTACGACGGAAAGAACGTTGCCGGATATTGTAGCAATAGAGGTATTCTGGCTGATAAAAGTAATACCGGCTAATCCAGTAGAGATGGAAGCAGATAGAGTGAAAACGTCTCCTAGGCTACGATTGGCTGGACAGGTGAAGGTAATGATCTGGTCGGCTTTGTTTATAGTGAAGCTTATCTCTAGATCAGACACGGTATATTCTGTACCACCATCAGCTGATACGACTAGTTTATAGCTGCCAGCATCAGTTGGTGGGTTAGGTATAGTAACGCCTGCAGCAGTCTGCCAGGTATAGACCGGGGTAAGAGTGGAGACAGTGGTGCCAGCTATGGTATCGGTAAAGACTGTTGAACCACTCATGCTAATGGGGTTGCCATTATATGCCCGACTGGTGACACTGACGCCGCTGATTTCGACTGGAATACGATCAATAAGGTTAATGGTCAGGGTTGTGGGGCTGATGTCGTAATTGCTGCTAGTAAATTCGATAGTAATGACTGACTTGGCAGCGCCGGCAGTAGTACTGGCTACAGGTAGGGATAGATTGTAGCTGCTAATGCTGGGAGGAGTAGTGTAGATATCCCCTATGACAGAATCAATAGTGTAGGCGCTAACTGCAGAAGTAGGTACGCTACCGGGGAGGAGAGTGCGTAGATCGAAGCTGTAGGTACTGACTACTGCGGCTTTGGCATTGAGTTCTTGAGCTACAGCAGTGGCTGAAGCTTTTGCTATGCTCTGTCCACTGACAGATAGGGCGCCGCTAGTGAGGCTGTAGTTATTGGTTTTTGTGTCAGCAGTAAGAGCAATAGTGGCGGTGACAGTTCTACCTGGTCCGGCATTGGGGCTGTCGTATTGAGCGCTACTGATAGTGTAATCGGTGGTAAGGGTGAGGGTCTGACCGCCTTCTAGCCCAGTAAAGGATAGGGCGGTAATGGTAGCTGTAGTAGTACCATCATAGATCTTGGGAGCGATCGTGGCAGTACCGAGCGTTATGTCTTTTTTTGCTATCGTAAAGGTGCCCAGTGTGAGTTTAGCGGCAGAGTAGTTGGTACCAACTGCAATGTCGGCAATGACAGAATAGGTACCAGCATTAGTGGGAGCAGAAGAAGATTCAGGATAGGTAGTTCCAGCAGTGCCGCTGTAGAGAACCGTAATAACACCGAGTCCAGTGGCACCACTAGCTGCTGTTACTACTATAGCTTGAGGGCTGGCGTTATAGGTGAGGCTGGTGGGGATAGTGTAGGTAAGATCGGCCGAAGTGGGAGTGGGGGCGGCCGGTATGGAGATAATCTGGCCACCGATACTTAGATCTGTACTGCCTAATTCATAGTTGTTGGTCTTGCTATTTGCTACTAGGTCTACGGTAGCAGTTACTGTTCTGTTGGTACCGACGGAGGGAGAATCGTAATGAGCATTACTAACGGTGTAGTCTGTGTTAAGGTCAAGGGTCTGGGGAGAGACTAGGCCAGAAAAGGCGACAGCAGTAATGGTAGCGTCGGTAGTGCCATCATAGATCTTGGGAGTAATGGTAGCCCCGGATATACTAATGGTCTTCTTGGCTATGCTCTGTCCAGAAAGAGATAAGGCGCCACTGGCTAAGTTGTAGTTGCTGGTCTTGGTGTTAGCAACAAGTGCAATAGTGGCAGTGACAGTTTTGCCTGATCCGGCATTGGGATTGTCGAAGGAGGCAGAGGCTACAGTGTAGTCTGTAGTAAGGGCTAAGGTTTGACCGCCTTCTAAGCCAGTGAAATCCACAGCAGTTATAGTGGCGTTGGTATTACTATTGTATGTCTTAGGAGTAATAGTAGCGGTATCTAGAGTTATGGTCTTCTTTGCTATCGTAAAGGTGCCAAGTGTGAGTTTAGCTGCTGAGTAGTTAGTACCTACTGCTATATCTGCAGTGACAGAATAGGTACCAGCATTACTAGGAGCGGTGGAAGATTCAGGATAGGTAGTACCAGCAGTACCAGCGTAGAGGACAGTGATAGTGCCTAAACCGGTTACGCCACTAGCTGGAGTGACGGCTACTGAATGAGGGCTAGCATTGTAGACTAGTCCGGTGGGGAGAGTATAGGTAAGTTGAGACGTGGTGGGAGTAGGCATGGAAATGGTTTGGCCTCCGACATTTAGAGCTGTACTGTCTAGTTCATAGTTATTGGTTTTACTGTTTGCTACTAGGTCTACGGTAGCAGTTACTGTTCTGTTGGTACCGACACTGGGACTATCGTAGTGAGCATTGCTGACAGTGTAGTCAGTAGTGATAGCTAGTGTTTGGGGAGAAACTAGACCAGAAAAGGCCACAGCAGTAATGGTAGCGTCGGTAGTGCCATCATAGATCTT
>Ga0123353_10004133_pt1 | contig 18620 bp, 13 predicted proteins | sample TergutLab28metaG_3_FD_92763 | JGI IMG/M metagenome (GOLD analysis project Ga0123353, IMG submission 92763) | Labiotermes labralis P3 segment gut microbial communities from Petit-Saut dam, French Guiana - Lab288 P3 | ecosystem: Host-associated > Arthropoda: Insects > Digestive system > Gut ... | reverse complement strand
AGCTGAAAACTTATATGTTCCATATTGGGCTTCAATGGAATTAGCTGCTAACAGTTTTAAAGATCAGCTTTGGGTAAGCAATATTGGAAAGTATATTGAATCAACAACACTAATTTACAATTCAGAAAAAATAATCAGGGGCATCGAAGTGAGATATAAAATAGGGAATAATACTTTTACAACTTTTGCTCTTTTCTCAAACAAGCCTCTGCTTAAGGAAAGATGATGAATAAAAAAGAAAATGGGTGGATCAGTATTGCTTCAATGTTGTTTCTCTTGTTTATAACAGCTCTTATCTCCGGGTTTGCGCTTATAGCCACTTCAAACATTATCTATTTTAGAAAAAATCAAAATGATTACAGGATAAAAAAAGAAGCAGACATTCTGCTTGATAAAATTATGATTGATATCCAGTATTTAAAAGAAGAAAGTTTTGACAGTCCTCAAAATAGATATATCAATCATATTATAAACAAATATAATAGTAGAAACCTGACTCTGGAGGATATTTCAAGCGGGGTTCATCTAGATTTTTTGCCGGATGCAGATTTATCAGATCCATATTTCTCTCAATATGTTTTTATAAATAATCAGCCAAATAGTTTTATCAATTACAGGAATCAGTATGGAATTGCAAGCAATATTGATGAATGGAAACCATATATAACTGAAACAGCAATTTCTTCATGCGTAGCTTTTGGCTGGTTGCATCGAAATCATGATTCTTCTTATGCATTTAAACAGATCAGTAAAAACATCAACACAACAGATCCTGATAAACTTTTTCCTGTTGTAAACAGCTTCCCTTTGATCAATATTAATTATGTTGATCCTGAAATAATAGAGCTTTTTATTATGCGGCCATCATTTGAAATAAAACAGGCAAAGGAAAAATATAAGAAGTTGAAAACAAAGCTTGAGAGCCGATCACTTGATGATCTTGATATTATTGAGATACTTGAAGTTCCTTTGACAAATAAAATATTTACTTATATTGGATGCAAAACTTCTTTCTGGAAAATAATTTTTACAGCAGAAGAAAAATATTTTGTGCAGGCAATAGTTGCAGCAATTCCTGATGAAAAAAATAATCCCAGGGTTGTTGATAGATATGTACTGATTGACAGGAGATTCCTGAATGTCAAATAAGATAATTAATTTTTTTCCCAGAATCAATTATTCTGTTTTTGTTATTCATATACCTAAACTTAAAGGCAAAGAATTATATCAAGCTCTCTATTCTAAACTTAAAATGATCTATCCTGGAGACTTAAATAATTTCGAGATAAATATAAAGAAGAATGGAAAACTAAAAGGATCATATCTTGTTTTTGTTTTACCTAAAGATTTGCCGAAAAAACCTTTGCTACTCTCAACGCTGTTGTTACAGCAAGTAAATAAAGAAAAAACTGTCATAGCTCTTTATATTAACTCTACTTATATTGAAATAGTAAGAATTGAACATGGCGCAATCATAGAATCAATTGTCAAAAGATCAGGAAGTATTTCAGATATTTGCAGCTATATAAAAAATTATTCTGATAAAGAGACTCCAATTGAGATATTTTATGATAGAAATAATTCACAAAAACTTATCCATGATCTAAAAGTTTTCATAAATAATGAAAATATTATTTTCAGTAGTATTGAGGGCTCAATAAAAAAGATTTCTTTTGATTCTATCTGTCTCTATAGCCAATATAGCCCAAGAAAAAAATATATAAAAATCAGTTCTGCGATTTTTATGATCGCTGTTTTATGCATAACACTATATGCATCGTATCAGTATAGAGTAGCGTCTGAAGAAAAAAATAAACAACTCAAAGAAGAAAAATTATATAATGAAAGAAAATTACAAAAAGAAAAAATTGCGAAAGAGAAAATAATAAATCTTGAAATTGAATATAACAGATTAATTGAAAAGAAAAGATTAAAACCATTTGAAATTATAAATGTAGTTTCATTATGCCTGGATAAAAATGTTCTGATTACATCGCTCACTATTAAAGAAAATAATTTTCAAATGGAAGCGCTTGCTCAGGATTCGCTTAAGATCCTAAAGAACTTTGAAAATAATAAACAGATCAATAATATAAAGATGAACCAGATCCATCCTGATCAAAAGAAAGAAAGATTTACCATTAATGGAAATGTGCTGCCAGCAAAACAATATGTCTCAGACGATAATTCAATAGAAGAAAAGATAAAAATATTTGAAACACTTATTGGAGAAGAAAAAAAGAATAGATATAGTGAAGGAATTACAGATTCTGTTTTTGGAATGAACATAAGGGATATTTTAAGAAAATGCAATTGTTCGATCAAAAGCTATCAATATCTTGGTTATGGCAATGAAAAAGAAATTGAATTTTCTATTCGTGGTAATAGCAAAAATATCTTTAATTTTTTGAAAATATCATCATTGCCATTATATAACTGGGATTTTTCTATGGTGCAAATAAGAAATCTTTTACCAAGAGATGCTCTTGATGTTGTAATAAGGATAAAAGCAGATTTTGATAATCCTGATTCCAATAGTTTAAAAACAATCCCTGAAAAAGAGATAGAAAAAATTGAAAAAGAAATTGCAGAAATAGCACGGAATTATTATATTGCTCCTCCAAAACCTATAGCAAAGAGAGAAGAGTCTGTGCTGGTAAAAGCGCCAGAGATCCCGGGAAGAGAATTGGTTTCCTGGCTTTCTTATATCGGGAGAGTAGGTGATGCGAATGGAGCGCATTATATATATATGAAAAATACAAAGGATGGCGCTATTCTGAAATTTGAAATAAATGGCAATAACAATATGAGCTGCAAGATACTTGATTCAGGAAATATAGAAGTAGTTATGGATCACAGAATATATGAGACTAAAAATTGAATGACCAAAATTTAAAATTATGCTATGATCTGGTAATGAACAATTCTTCGCTTGGCAAAGGAATTTTATTTACAATATTAGCTTATGTCATATGGGGTGTGCTTCCACTGTATTGGAAACTCCTTATAGCAATTGATTCCCTTCATATTCTTGCATTCAGAATTATATGCTCGTTCTTATTTGTAGGCTTACTGTTGATAATTCAAAAAAACTCTACCTGGCTGCTGGTATTCAAAGAGAGAAAAAAATGCAGTTTCATAATACTTGCAGCACTTGCAGTAACTTTTAACTGGGGTTTGTATATCTGGGCTGTAAATGCGGGCCGAACAATTGAAGCATCTCTTGGTTTTTATATAAATCCACTTGTTTCAATTTTATTGGGCTTGATTTTTTTTAGGGAAAAACTCAAACCCATTCAATGGGTTTCATTTGGTATGGCAGCGCTTGGGGTTATGATACTTACCATAATGTCTGGATCTTTTCCATGGATATCTATTGCCCTTGCTGTATCTTTTGGTCTTTATGGTCTATGCAAAAAAAAGATCACCCTTTCTGCATTAGAATCACTGGGATCTGAAACACTGATCGCATTCCCTATAGGTTTGTTGCTCCTGTTAATTCATTTTGGGTCAAATGCAAATAATATGTTATGTATAACATCAGGCTGGCAAACGCTCTCTTACTTTGCAGGACTTCCCATTCATACATTGCTAATCCTTGGTTTTTGCGGAATTGTAACTGCCATACCTCTGTACTTTTTTGCGCGCGGAGCAAAAATATTACCTCTTTCTACAGTAGGCTTTTTGCAGCTCTTTAGTCCTACCTTGCAGTTTATTATGGGATATTTTGTTTTTGCAGAATATTTTCCTTTACGGTATTTTATTGCACTTGGGTTCATCTGGGGCTCAGTAATAATTTATCTGATTTCTCTGAGAACTGTTCCGCAAAAAGATAAGAATATTAAATAATGACGCTCAGCTCTGTTCTCAAGCAGGCGAAGTTATTTTTTTCCTGTAACTTTGATTATATGATAGCCAAACTGTGTTGAAACAATATCGCTGACAGAACCATTTCCCAATCTGTTTACAGCATCTTCAAATGGTTTTACCATTTTTCCGGGTCCAAACCATCCCAGATCTCCACCTTTTGATTTACTGGAGCAGGTAGAAAATTCTCTTGCAACAGATTCAAAGTTAGCGCCCTGCTTTATTTTTTTAAGAAGCTCCTGCGCCAAAGATCTGTCTTTTACCAATATATGACTTGCTCTCCATTCCATAAAAGTATTTTATATGAAAAATTGCTTTGTCTCAATAAGTGCAATATTTCTTTTTGATTTTTATATGTAAATACTGATATAATATATCTGCTTTTTCATAATCAAAACTTAGTGGTAAAAGGTTCAAGGGAGCAAAGCAAATGAAAAACAAAAAAATGTATCTGATTCTGGCAATTATATTAGCCTTTGGTTTTTTCGGATGTTCTACAGAATATAAATCAATAAAATATCAGCTTACAGGACCAACATCTGTTGCAACAAGTATTACTTATATCAATGCTAGCGGCGATACTGAAACAATAAAAGATGTTGCAGTACCATGGGTATTGACGCTTTCTATTCCGGCAAATACCAGTGCTGTTCTCTTTAGAGCATCAGTTCCTGCTGGCCCAACTTACACAGCTAAAATATTTGTTGATGGTGTGGAAGCAGGATCATCAGATAGCTCAACTGGTTCTATTGGTGTGTGCGGATATTGGTAATTGGATATTACTTTTAAATTTAACCCTCGCTTATCCTAAAAAATAGGTGAGGGTTTTTTATTTCCAGGCACCATGATGATAAATAGATTTTGGATATGGCGTTGCAGATGTTTGACAAATAATAGCTCTATAGCTATTATTAAATATATAATTGAAAATATAAGGTATATATTATTATGAGTGAAAAAAGAATTATCTATCTTGATTATAATGCAACAACTCCGATCCATCCTGAAGTAAAAAAAAGTATTATGGAAAATATTGATATTTACGGCAACCCCGCAAGCCTCCATACTCCGGGCAGGATGGCTATGGAAAAAATCAGCGAAGCAAGAAACAGAGTCGCAAAGCTTATTAATGCCAGCCCCGAAGAGATCATTTTTACAGCAGGGGCATCAGAATCAAATAACACTGTACTTAAATATGTTGTATGCAGCCCGCAATCAGGATGCAAGGCGACCTGCTGCGCCTGGGCAGGAAGAAATGAAATAATTACTTCTGCAATAGAACACCCGAGCATAATTTCAACCATGGACTTCATAAAACAACAAGAAGGCAAACCTGTTGTGCTTGGAGTAAAGCCCAATGGCAAGATCGACCTTGATGCTCTTGAAAAAACTATTACAGATAAAACTGCTTTGATTTCAATTATGATGGCAAATAACGAAATAGGTGTAATTGAAGATATTAAAAAAATTACCGAAATAGCCAAAAAGCATGGGGTATTGATGCATACAGATGCTGTTCAGGCTGCAGGTAAAATTAAAATAGATGTAAAAGATCTTGGCATTGATTATCTTTCACTTTCAGGACATAAAATATATGCTCCAAAAGGGATCGGGATCCTCTATGTTAAAAAAGATTCTCCTTACTGTCCTTTTATACATGGCGGGCACCAGGAGGCGGGCAGGAGAGCAGGAACATTAAACAATCTTGGGATAATCGCAATGGGGCGGGCAGCTGAGCTTGCGCTTAATGAAATGGAAACTGAATCTAAGAGACTTGGAGTATTAAGAGATAAACTTAGGGATGGTATTATAAAATCGATTCCAGATATCACAATTAATGGAGATCAAAAAGATATTCTTCCAAATACACTTAATGTATCTTTTGCAGGAGCAGAAGGGGAATCGATACTTCTATATCTTGATATGGAAGGGATTGCTGTATCAACAGGTTCTGCTTGTTCTTCTGATTCACTTGAACCTTCCCATGTTTTGCTTGCGCTTGGGCTTAACCCTGAACTTGCGCATGGTTCCATAAGATTCAGTTTGGGAAGGGATAATACAGAAAGCGACATTGATTATGTGCTTGAAAAACTTCCCCCTATTATTGCAAAAATAAGGAAGATGTCTACAGCTTATAACAGGAGTAAAAAATGAGCGGAAATTCATGGCTTTATTCAGAAAAAGTTAAAGAACACTTTATGAATCCGAGAAATATTTTGGATGATGAAGATAAGTATGATAGCGATGGAAGAGGTGAAGTGGGAAATATTGCATGCGGAGATCAGATGCTTGTTGTTCTTAAAATAAAAGATAACAAAATCACAGACTGCAAATGGAAAACATACGGATGCGCAAGCGCGATCGCAAGCACATCCATGATGTCAGAAATGGTTGTTGGAATGACACTAAAAGAAGCTTATCATATAAAACCTGAAGATGTTGTTAAACAGCTTGGTGGGTTGCCTGAACATAAAATACATTGCTCAGTACTGGGAGACAGAGCGCTGCGTGCAGCGATAGAAGATTACTACAGAAGAAATGGACTTGAAAGCGAAATCGAGGTTGAGGAAGCGAAAATTGTCTGCTCATGCAAGAATGTGACAGATAAAGATATTGAAAACTTTGTAAAGAATGGCGGAAAAGGTTTTGAAGAGCTTCAGAAAAAAACATCACTTGGCACAGGATGCGGCAAGTGTATTAATCAGGCAAAAGAGCTTTTGCATGGATATGAACATCTTTACGGGTAATTAGGGTAATTAAATACTAATTTTATTGTAGATATTTATTTTTGGAGTTATATTATTTATATATGGCGGAAAAAGTATCTAGTAATATAGAAGAAAGTGTTATAGATGAAATAAAAGAGCCAGGTAAATTTGCAGTAATACTGCATAATGATCACTATACAACAATGGATTTTGTTGTAACTATATTAAAAGAGGTGTTTCGTAAAACACCTGCAGAAGCAAATAAATTGATGCTTGATGTTCATAGAAATGGATGGAGCAGGGTAGCTGTATATCCTTATGATATAGCTGCTACAAAAGTATGTCAGGTTGAAAACCGTTCAGCACAAGCTGGTTTTCCTCTTAAATGTACAATGGAGAAAGAATAATGAAAATAAATGAGGAAGTTCAGATCATACTGAATGCAGCATACGATGAGGCGCTCTCGAGGAAGCATGAATTTTTTACTCCTGAGCATATCATTTATACTTCCCTTTTTTTTGATGGGCCTGTTGCAATATTTACTAAATGCGGAATAGATACGGAAAGTTTTAAAAAAGAAGTTTTAAAATACCTTGAAAAAGAAATTCCCAAAACAGAAAAAAAAGAACTTATTCAGACTATTGGTTTGCAAAGAGTTATTGACAGAGCAATTTTGCATAATGAAAATGCTGCCAAAGAAGATATAACATTTGCAGATATCCTTGTTTCCATATTTGAACAAAAAGAGTGCTATGCCTCTTATTATATGAGAAAATTTGGAATTACAAGAGTAGGGCTTTTAAGAATCGTATCACATGAATTTGAAGATGCTATAGAAAAAGAAAACTCATTGCAAAAAAATAAAAAAGAAAACAATTCACCTGATCCGGAAGAGCAAACACCCAGCGCTAAAAAAAGCAAAGAGAAAACTTTTCTTGAAAAATATACAAGGGAACTTACCCTTGAAGCAAAAAATGGAAAACTTGAGCCTCTTATAGGAAGAGCTGATCTTCTTGAAAGGATCATGCAGGTACTTTGCAGAAGGATGAAAAATAATCCAATTCTTGTTGGAGAACCAGGTGTAGGAAAAACAGCAATGGCAGAAGGAATAGCTTCCCTTATTGCTGAAAAAAAAGTTCCTCATTTTCTTGAGAATTATTCAGTTTATCAGATCGATATGGGAAGTCTTGTTGCAGGGACAAAATATCGGGGAGATTTTGAAGAAAGATTAAAAAAAGTATTAAGCGAACTTGAAGCAAAAAAAGAAGTCATTATTTTTATTGATGAAATACATACTATTGTAGGAGCAGGTTCTGTATCAGGCGGTTCTCTTGATGCATCCAATTTATTAAAACCTGTTCTCGCTTCAGGAGTATTGCGCTGTATAGGTTCAACTTCTTTTGATGAATATAAAAAAATATTTGAAAAAGAAAAAGCGCTTGCAAGAAGATTCCAAAAAATTGAAATACCTGAAACTACAATAGAAGAAACAGAGCAAATTCTAAAAGGTTTAAAAACAAGATATGAATCTTACCATAATGTCAAATATAGCGATGAAGCAATTAAGGCTGCTGTAACTCTTTCTTCGCAATATATAAATGACAGGCATCTTCCGGATAAAGCCATTGATGTTATTGATGAAGCAGGTGCATACATAAAAATGATGGATTTTAAAAATAATCATATTGCTTTTAATAATCCAGATAACACAAGCGCCGAAGCTGGCAATAAAGAAGATAATAAAGAAGATAATAAAGAATCAAGCGACAAGATTGTTGATCCTGTTGTTTCTGACCCTGTTATCATAGATGAAAAAATAATAGAAAAAATTGTTGCCGGAATCGCAAGGATCCCTGTAGCAAGTATGGCAGCTTCGGAAAAAATAAAGCTGCATGATCTTGATCAAAAAATAAAAGAAGTTCTTTTTGGACAGGATAATGCGATATACGAAGTTGTGCAGGCTGTAAAACGATCAAGAGCAGGATTTCGCGAACCCAATAAACCTGTTGCATCATTTTTATTTGTAGGACCTACAGGTGTAGGAAAGACAGAACTTTCCAAACAGCTTGCAGCTGGTCTTGGAATATCTTTTATAAGATTTGATATGAGCGAGTATCAGGAAAAACATACTGTTGCGCGCCTTATAGGAGCTCCTCCAGGTTATGTGGGATACGAAGAGGGAGGACTTTTAACTGATGCTATAATAAAAGCTCCTCATGCAGTGTTGCTGCTTGATGAAGTTGAGAAAGCTCATCATGATATTTTTAATATATTGCTTCAGGTAATGGATTATGCAACACTTACAGATAATAATGGAAGAAAAGCTGATTTTAGAAATATTGTTCTCATAATGACTTCAAATGCAGGCGCAGGCGATCTTGGAAAAACACTTATTGGATTTGGAGAACTTAGACTGGGCGAAAGCGCTTTGTCAAAAGCTATAGAACAAATATTTGCCCCTGAATTCAGAAACAGGCTTGATAGAATTATTGTATTCAATAATCTTGATATTGAGAATGCAAAAAATATTGTAAGAAAAGAGATAAAAGCTTTTAAAGCTCAACTGGAAGCAAAAAATATATCATCTGAATTTACAGAAAGCCTTGCAACTTTTATTGCAGAGAATGGTTTCTCAAGAGAGTTTGGTGCCAGAAACATATCCAGAATATTCAGAGAGAAAGTAAAAGATCTTTTTGTTGATAGGGTAATCTTTGGAGACCTTGAAGCAGGAGGACAGGTTGTTGTTGATGTGCAGGATAATGAAGTTGTTTTAAAAGTTCCTGTTATGTAAGAGTCTGCCCATAATATGAAGAATAGATTTCCATATTTAGATGAGTCTGTTTTTTTTGAATTTCCTCCTGTAGAGCGCGCTCAGTCAAATGGCCTTCTTGCAGTTGGTGGAAATCTCTCTCCAGGAATGCTTATATCAGCATATAAGCAGGGAATATTCCCATGGTTTTCAGAAGGGGATCCAATTTTGTGGTGGTCTCCAGATCCGCGGTATGTGCTTTTTCCGGAAAAACTTCATATTCCCGGAAGCCTTAAAAAAGTTTTAAAAAGGAATTTATTTAATGTATCCTTTAACACACGATTCAATGAAATAATTGAGGAGTGCCGCAGAATACCAAGACCGGAACAGAATGGCACATGGATAACAGAAGAAATGGAAAAAGCTTATATCAAACTTTTTGAACTTGGTTATATATCCTGCGCTGCTGTGACAGAACCTGATTCCGATAAACTTGCAGGCGGAGTATATGGTGTAAGAATTGGTAAATGCTGGTTTGGAGAATCTATGTTTACCAAAATTGATAATGCATCAAAATATGGATTTGTAAAATTTGTAGATTATCTTAAACAAGAAGGTGTTGTTATAATCGACTGTCAGGTAAAAACCGACAATCTTGAAAGATTTGGCGCAGAAATGATCCCGCGCGCACAATTTCTTGATATAGTAAAAAATATGTTCTGAATAAAAGAAGAATTAAAAGAAGGATAAAAATGAAAAAAATCGCAAAAAAGAGTTTTCTGTTATTTTCGCTGCTTACTTTACTTCTATTAAAAAATTTATTTGCAGAACAACTTTATAAAAGTTTTGATGATGTCATCCCTACTGATCCTTCTATTTTAATTGTAAAAATGGATAACGAGTTTACTTACTATATAAAAGAAAACCATAAGCCGGAGAACAGGATCATCTTAAGACTTGTTATCAATGCAGGTTCGATCCTCGAAGAAGATAATCAAAGAGGGCTTGCCCATTTTCTTGAGCACATGGCATTTAATGGAACGAAAAATTTTCCGGATAATTCTCTTGTAGATTTTCTGGAAAAAGAAGGGATAAAATTTGGACCTGAATTAAATGCATATACAAGTTTTGACAACACTGTATATATGCTCGATATCCCTTCCGGCAGAGAAGATCTTCTTGATGCTGCATTGCTTATAATGTTTGATTGGGCTTCAGAGATCACAAATGACATTGATGCTATCCAAAAAGAAAGAGGTGTTGTAATTGAAGAGTGGAGAAAAGGCAAAGGTGCAGACGAAAGAATTGCAGAAGTACAAAGAAAAATAATTTTTGGAGATTCAAAATATTCAGACAGGATACCTATTGGAACAATAGAAGTCCTTGAGACATTTACAAGGGAAGATCTTGTATCTTTCTATGAAGATTGGTACAGACCAGACCTTATGGCATTAATAGCTGTAGGGGATTTTGAGAAAGACATTATTGAAAAAAAGATTATAGAAAGATTTTCAAATATTCGTGGAAAAGAAATAAGAAAAGAAAGAATTGAATACCCTGTATCAGATAGAAAAAGCGATGTTGTATCAATAGTAAAAGATAGCGAAACTACTTCTGCTGATGTAAAGATAATATATCTTCTTGATAATCCAGGGGAAAGTACTGTTATGGATTACAGAGATTCCATTATATCTTCCCTCTATTTATCGATGCTTGATAGCAGATATAAAGAAAGAGCATTGGGAAGCAATCCACCTTTTGCAAATGCTTCTGCAGGATTTACAAGATTTGTTCGTACTAAATCCGGGTTTTCAGCAATGTGCGTGGCAGAACCTCAAAATATCACAGCAGGTTTTACTGCGCTTGTTGAAGAGTTATCAAGGGTTAAACAACATGGTTTCACTATAAGCGAATTTGAAAGAGCTAAGGAAAGTCATATAAAATATTTTCAGCACCTTTATCTTGAAGCAGCAAATACCCGCTCTGAAACACTTGCAGCAGAATACACCAGAAATTTTCTTGAAGGAGAATTTGTTCCTGGCATTGAACTTGAATATCTTTTAACAATGGATCTTATAAAAGGGATCACTATTGATGAAATCAATAAACTTACGAATCATTACATTAAGAATAATGGCGTTACTATTTTAATAAGCGCTCCCGAAGATTCAGAACTTAATGACAGCGAAACAGATAGAGATATGATCCTTGAAATATATTATTCTCTTCTTAAAGAGAAATTGGAACCTTATTCAGATGACACTTATGATGGAGATCTGGTTTATGATATGCCATTTCCTGGAAAAGCTGTTCTTGAAAAAACCGATGATAAAAAAGGAATTCAATATTATAAACTTTCAAATAACGCCAACATTATTATTAAAAAGACAAATTTCAAAAATGACCAAATATTATTTTCTGCATTTAGTCCAGGGGGAAATTCCCTTTCAACAGAAGATGAGTGGGCATCTGTAAATTTCGCGTCTGCTGTTGTATCAAGAGGCAAAGTAGGTAATTTTACCAAAGTGCAGCTTGATAAGTATCTTAAAGGTAAAACCATAAGTGTATCTCCCTATATTTCAGAAACATCAGAAGGATTTACAGGCAGCTCTTCTATGGAAGACATTGAAACACTTTTTCAACTTGTATATCTCTATTTTACTCAAGTGGAAAAAGATAAAGATGCTTTTGATTCATATATATCAAGACTCAATATCCAAATGAAAAACCGTGAGCTTTCTCCTGATGTGGTATTTGCCCGCAGACTTTTTACAGTTATTTCAGGAGGAAATTTCAGAGGCTTTCCATTTGACAGTTCTTCTGTCTCAAAAATAAATATCGACACAGCTTATGATTTTTTCAAAAAAAGATTTGCAAATCCCGGAGATTTTACATTTATATTTACAGGATCTGCAGGCGCAGACATTATTATCCCTCTTGCTGAAAAATATCTTGCTTATACTCCCAATAAAAAGACTCTGGATCCTTCAAGGGAAAATATGTGGAAAGATAATGGATTAAGATATCCTGATGGCAATGTAAAAGAGACGATCTATATGGGCAAAGAGGAAAAAGCAAAGGTAGTATTATCTTTTAAAGGTGATTTTAATTGGACCAGAGAAAACACTCTCTTGTTAAATGCTCTTACAGAAATAGCAGATATAAGGCTTAGAAATGTTATAAGAGAAGATGAAAGCGGAACATATAGTATCAGTGTTTATCCTATTGTCAGCAAAATCCCTTTTTCCCAATACCAGATAATAGTATATTTTGTCTGCTCTCCTGAAAGAGCAGAAGCATTAAAAGAGATTGTCTTCAATGAGATAATTGCGCTTTCGGAAAAAATACCAGAAGGAATATTAAAGAAATTCAGAAATTCATCGATCCTTGATTATCAAAAACAGCTAAAAGAAAATAGTTTTTGGCTCTCTGTGATCAAAGAAAGCGAAGTGGATAACTCAGGGCTTAGCTGGCTTGATATATATCAAATGATGATCGAAAATATTACAGAACAGGATATAATGAAAGCAGCAAATCTCTATTTTAATATGGAAAGCATGGTAGATATTACTATGTATCCTGAGCAGTAAATTAACCCACCTTCCATACAAAACTTATTATATCCCGGAAAGGTGGGGTAGGATCTTTTACTTTCTTAAAACAGTCTATACAAATAAGAAAAAAGAGTATAAAATATGTGCTTAAAATAAACCTATATTTATTAAGGAGAATATATGAAAAAAACTATATTCTTGGTATTTCTTTCGGTTGTACTTCTTTTTTTATTAACTTGTGATCTTTATAATAAATCAATTCCTGAATATCTGGATAAATATACAAACAACGCAGGTGTAGGAGAATTTTCTTTTACAAGCGGTATGCTTTCAAGCTCCATAGGTCAGGCATATCCTGGCTGTATTCAACAAAATACAACTATTGATCTAAAACTCAGAAACCCAAAAAACTATGACCTGGTTACCAGTCTTGAGTATAATAAAAACAGCGCATGGATCCCTTTTTCAGAAGAAATTATCGGTGATTACCGCAATAAAAAAAATACAGCAACAAGCGAATTTCCCAATACAGAAATAAGGGTAAAATTTAATCCCACTGATCATATAATAATAAACATAGATGGAGAAATAGGAAAAACATATAACCTGAAACTCAAATTATCTGATAAGGAAACAGGCCGGGATTTTGAAACTTATGAACTGCCAAAATTGATATGTACAGATTATCCTAATGAAATTACAAATATATCTGTTTCAACCGGGAGCGGCGGTAATGGATTAAAAGTCAAATGGGAGCAGGCATTAAGAGGAGATCTTGCAGATGCAGATAGCCTGGTAATAAGCTGCCCTTCACTGGGAGTATCAGAAGCCTATAAAAGAATCTTTAATGGAACAACCTGGGGCGAATGGCTGCCAGGCACAGGAGCTCCGGCTATAATAAGAGCAGTGCCTGGAGGCGACAACTATAGCGCAACTATTGGAAGTTCTGTACTTTTAACAAGCGGCGTCATATATAATGTTACCCTTCGCTTTGCCAATGAAGCAGGAATAGTAAGAGAAACATCCAAATCTCTGGCAGCTGATCCATACAATACAAGAGTAACTATTGGAGGAGCAAGTACAACTTATACAAGCCTTGATGATGCGTATGCATATATCAACACCCAGGGAGCAAGCACAGCAACTATTACGATACTTAATGATATAGATGAACAGGGAACTATAACAATACCAGCAGGAAGAGAAATTATACTCGTAAGCGATAGCGCTAATACCATAGAACTTGGATCGCAGGGAAGCTTATTTAATGTAACTGGAACACTTAGAATTGGAGGCGCAACATCGGGAAGCCTGGTTCTTAAAGGAATAAATAATAATAATGCAGCTTTGATTAATGTAACTGGAACTCTTGAGATAAATGAAAATACACTAATTACAGGAAACACAAATAGTGGAAGTGGCGGCGGAGTATATAGCTCCGGAACCTTCAACATGAATGGCGGAAGCATAGTAAATAATACAGCGAATAATGGCGGCGGAGTGTATGTAGCAGGCGGAACCTTTAGCATGGGCAACGGAGCAAGAGTTACAGTATCCGGAAATAATACAGTAGGAGCTAATGATGTATATCTTGCAACAGCAAATAGTTCAATTAATATAACTAACGGATTTGGATCAGAAACAGACGATGTAGCAAGGATAACACCGCAAAGTTATGCAGTTGCAGTTCCGCCAAGGCAATTGTTATCCGGAACCACAACACTTGTAGAAGATAATTATTCAAGATTTGTATTAACGCAAGTATCAGGACAGCAGTGGAGCATAAGCGAAGCAGGGCAATTGCTGCGCGTTATTACTAATGCCGGTGTTAACGTTACTTCACCAGTGGCGCTTGCTACACCTGCTCCTAATGCGACTACTTCAGGCAGTTTTAGCGCTAATTTCGCTGCTGGAACAGTATCATGGAGTCCAGCAGGCAATTTCCAGGCAGGAACAACTTACACTGCTACTGTTACACTTACTGCGAACACAGGTTACATATTCACAGGACTGGCAGCTGAAGATACGAATATAAATACCGAAGAAGCAATTATTACAAACAATATTGGCACTGCAGTCACACTATCAAGAACTTTCGAAGTAGAGAAGAATGTTCCAACAGGAACATGGCCAGCAGGCTTAACAGCAACTTATGGGCAGACCCTCTCTGAGGTATTACCTGCTCTGACAAGTTTTACAGCACTTGGTACAATTCCAGGTACATTTACATGGACTGTGCCTGTAACAACATCTGTAGGTGATGCGAGTCCTCCTGCACGATTACATAATATGACATTTACGCCAGCAGATTTAGTGAATTATGGTATACTTTCAGAAGATGTAGGTATTACAGTCAACAAAGCTACTCCAACTGTAACGGCATGGCCAACTGCAGCTACTATTACCTATGGAGTTAGCCTTTCAACATCAGAGCTTAGTGGCGGTGCAGCAAGTGTTCCTGGTTCTTTTGCATGGACAACAGGCGCAACTGTACCTATTGTTAGTAATCCAGGTTATCAGGTTACCTTTACACCAGCAGATACCAGCAACTACAACACTGTTTTGCAAAATGTAAGCATCACAGTCAATAAAGCTGATCCGGTAGTAAACTGGCCAACAGGTTTGACAGCAGCATATGGACAGACCCTTGGGAATATAGCACTTCCTGGTAATGGCACAAGCACTCCTAATGGAGCATTTACATGGACTGCTGGAACAACTCTTGTAGGCGCTCTGGGGGAGCAGACACACAGTATGACTTTTACACCAGTAGATACTGGTAACTATAATGGAATAGTGGGAAATGTAATCATAACTGTTAATATGGCTAATCCAGTTGTTTCATGGCCAACAGGATTGACAGCGACATATGGACAGACCCTTGCGGCTGTAGCCCTTCCTGGTAATGGTACAAGCACTCCAAATGGAACATTTACATGGACTACTGGTAATGCTACTTCTGTAGGCAACGCAGGTACGCAATCTCACGGCATAACTTTTACACCAAATGATGCAACAAACTATAACATTATAACTGGAAGTGTAAGTATTACTGTCAGCAGAGCCACCGGATCTGCAGTTGGAACTCCGACTGTAAGTGGTACTCCTACAACAAACAGCATTACTGTAAACACTGTGGCTAATCCGGCAAATGGTCAAACTGTAGAGTACAATATAAGTACAGCAAGTAACGGTACAGGTTTGGGTACTTGGCAAACAGGCACGACCTTTAGTGGTTTGACTGCATCTACGACTTATTATGTTTATGCCCATTCTGCGCAGAACACCAACTATAATGCAGGTGCGAACAGCGTTAGCGCAGGTATATCAACAGCAGCTCAAGTAGATTTACCAGGTCCAGTAACTGTTGCAACTGAGGCTGACTTAAGAAATATTGGTACAGGCATAGGTGGATGGGGCATGAGTACTAGTTATAATTTAACTGCCAATATTACCCTCACTTCAAACTGGACACCGATCGGCGATGATACAAAACCATTTACCGGAACTTTTGAAGGCAATGGTAATGCCATAACTGGCCTTACAATTAATGAAAGCGATAGTGTTAATTACCGGGGTTTGTTTGGATATACTTCTGGTGCAACTATAAAAAGAGTTAGAATAGTAAACTGCAATATTACAGCAGGTTATAATACTGGAGGCGTGGTTGGAACTGCAGTGAATAACAGTGCAGTAGAATTCTGCTCTGTTAGTGGAACTATTACAGGATACAATAATGTAGGTGGTATAGTGGGAAGCGTACAGAATTCCAATATACGGAACTGTGTTTCCACAGCCAATATTACAGGTAGTTCCTGGATCGGCGGCGTGTTGGGCGGGTATTCTGGTAGTGATGGTGGGGTTAACTTAGTAGAAAACTGCTACTCCACTGGTAATATTAAAGGTTTTTCCATGGTTGGCGGTGTTATTGGAGATTTGACAGGTACTGTAAGAAACTGCTACTCCAGTGGCAATCTCGAAGCTACTTATACAACTGTTGGTGACGCACGTGTAGCTGGAATAGTTGGGATTAGCGCCAGCTCTACAACCAGGATAGAATACTGCGTAGCACTGAACGCAATTATTACTGCACCAACTTCTGTAGTCGCACGTATATATGGATACACGAGCGGGGCGATATTAACAAATAATTACGCCAGAGCTGATATGAGCCTTACGGAAGGTACCACATATACTCCTACTCCAGGACCTACTACACGAGATGGCGCAGATGTGTCTGCTGGTACAGGAGCAGGACAGTATAACACTCAAGCTTTCTGGCAGAACACAATGGTTTGGGATTTTACTACTATATGGCAGATGAGCACTGCTGTTCCTCCTCTTCCAATCTTGCAGGGAATTGCAGGGCAGTAAATCAGTAAAGGGTGATTGACATCTATGAGTTATAGGTTGATGCGGTTATAACCGCATCAACTTTTTTTTATATTGACACTATTGCAATTATGGGATAATATGTAACAGGAGTTTATATTATCCCAAATGACAGAAACCAGGGTTTTTATTAAGAGGCATGCAGAAAATGCGCTTTCCGAACTTGTCAATTCATTTCCTGTAGTAATCGTTACAGGTCCGCGACAGATCGGGAAAACAACATTGCTTCAAAATTCCCGAAAAACGGAAAAAATACCATACATAACTTTTGATGATATGTCTGAAATCGCCTCTGTAAGAGCAGATCCAAAAACATTTCTTTCTATGCGCCGCCCTCCAATTGTTTTTGATGAGATCCAATATGCGCCCGAATTATTTCCATACCTTAAAATGGAAGTAGATAAAAACAAAAAAAAAGGTATGTACTTTCTTACGGGAAGTCAACAGTTTCATTTAATGAAAAACATAAGCGAAAGCCTTGCAGGAAGAATCGGCATATTGCAGCTTATGGGGCTCTCCATGAGAGAAACAAGCGAAGATAAATTCAATAAACCCTTTATTCCTACTCAGGAATATTTTTCAGCCAGAATTAAAAGCGCAAGAAAATATAATGCATCTGAAATATGGAAAATGATACATTTAGGATCTTTTCCAGCAGTGGTCTCTGGCTATTCAAAGCAGAAAGCATTTTATGATTCATATATAAGGACTTATATTGAACGGGATGTTCGGCTTCTTGCTCAGGTAGGCGATGAGTTGGCTTTTATGCAGTTCATTACTGTGGCAGCAAGTCGTACCGGGCAAATGCTTAATTACCGCGATATGGCGCGTGATATACAAATCAGCGAACCCACTGCTAAAAAGTGGATGTCGATTCTGATAACATCGGGGCTTGTATACCTCCTGCCCCCATTTTCAATGAATGTCGCAAAGCGGGTAGTAAAAACTCCAAAAATGTATTTTTTGGATACTGGACTTGCTGCATATTTAACAAAATGGACAAGTCCCGATGTTTTAAGACAGGGCGCTGCTGCTGGATCTTTTTTTGAGACCTTTGTCATTTCCGAGATTCTTAAAAGTTATTACAATTCAGGATCAGAGCCAACAATGTTTTACTATCGTGACAAAGATGGCAAAGAAATAGATCTTTTGATTATGGAAAATGGCACACTGTATCCGCTTGAGATAAAGATGACTGCTACTCCAAAAAAAGATGATATAGCTACATTTAAAACATTAAAATCGATCAAGAACTTAAAACCAGGAACTGGTGGGATCATTTGCAGTGATACTTCTTTTGGTATTCTGGACAAGGATCGTTACTCAATTCCCGCATCACTTTTATAAATT
>Ga0123353_10004131_pt1 | contig 18621 bp, 8 predicted proteins | sample TergutLab28metaG_3_FD_92763 | JGI IMG/M metagenome (GOLD analysis project Ga0123353, IMG submission 92763) | Labiotermes labralis P3 segment gut microbial communities from Petit-Saut dam, French Guiana - Lab288 P3 | ecosystem: Host-associated > Arthropoda: Insects > Digestive system > Gut ... | reverse complement strand
GGTCGCCATGCTGTTCAGCGACGTTGCCGGTGAACCGGTCATCGAACCAACCCATCTGGAGAACATATGTCCTAGCCCGGCTGCGGCCGTGAGCGAAACGCTTGCGTTCGCCTCAACGGTTATCGTTGTACTTGAGGAGTAAGTGAACACGGCGCCGTCGATCGATATCGTCACCGTTCCCGTGTTGGTAACGGTGAGGTCTATCTCATATGAGTCGCCCATCAGTGTGGACACAAATATCGCGTTCAGCGTCACGTTACTGTTCACAGCGGACGGTGCTATCGTCAGTGAGGTGCTGTTAAGCGAGACCGCCGGCGCACCGGTCGTACCGATCCATCTGGAGAACTCGTGGTCCGTCTCGGGGATCGCGGTGTAACCGACGGATGTGCCGTACGCCACCTTTATCGAGTGTGTTCCTGTGGTATACGTGAACACATCGCCGTCAATCGTCATCGAGACCGTACCCACACCGGTGACCGTAAGGTCTACGGTGCGCCATGCCCCGGACGCAGAGGATATGAACATCGCGTTCAGCGTCACGTCATCCGTGACCTGGAACGTCGTTATCGACGTGTCCGTGCTGTTCAGCGACGTTGCCGGTGAACCGGCCATCGTGCCTACCCATCTGGAGAACGTGTCCGCCATGTCGGAGGCAACGAACGAAACATTCGCATCCTCCTCCACGTACAGTACCGTGACCAGCGGGGTCGCTCCGGAGTTCGTTATCACGTAAACTTCGGAGTCGATGGTCACCGTCACCCTTCCGTAGCCGGTTATGGTCAACGTTATCGTGTGCAGGTCATCATCCGACAGGAATATCGCGTCCAACTGTATGTTTGACGTGATCTGCGCTACCGGTATCGATGTCGATGTGCTGTTCGTCGTGCCCGTCCATCTGGAGAACGTGTGGTCGTCACCGGCCGCTGCCGTGAACCCGATCATTGCGTTCCTCTCCACGGTTATCACCGTGTACGACGAGTATACGAACGAGTGACTGCCTATCGTTACGGTAACGGTGCCGTCGCCTATCACATCAAGCGTTATCGTGAATGAATCGCCCGGGGCCGTCGATACGAATACCGCGTTGAGCACTATGTCACCAACGACAGCGAACGGCGTCACCGACGTAGATGTGCTGCTAAGCCACGTTACCAGTGAACCAGCCATTAAACCTGTCCATCTGGAGAACTCGAAACCCGTTTCAGGGGATGCGGAATACCCGATCATGGTGTTGGCCGTGACTATTAACGTCGACGGCGTTCCGGCGACGAACTCGTCACCGTCTATGGTCATCGTCACGGTTCCTCCCGGGAGGACGATCATCGTTACATTGAAGTAGGTTCCAGGTACCGTCCTGTCGATGAATATCGCCTCGATGGTCACATCACCCGTTACCGGGAACGCGGATATCGTGGTCGCCATGCTGTTCAGCGATGTTGCCGGTGAACCGATCATCGAACCAACCCATCTGGAGAACGCGTGTCCCGGTCCGGCTGCGGCCGTGAGCGACACGCTTGCGTCCGCCTCAACGGTTATCGTCGTGCTTGCGGAGTATGTGAATGTGGTGCCGTTGACCGATATCGTCACCGTTCCCGGACCGGTGACCGTCAGGTCTATCGTGTACGAGTCGTCCTCGCTGACGAATATCGCGTCGAGCGTGATGTTAGATGCTATCGACGTTGCGGGTATTGTAGACAAGGTGCTGTTGGTCATACCGACCCATCTGGAGAATACGGATCCGCTATCAGGCGTTGCTATGAATCCTATCGAGACGGAGGATTCCACCGTTATCACGTGGAGACCGGTCGCGTATACGTAGGATATGCCGTTGATCATCATCTGTACCTTACCATCGCCTATCACATCGAGCGTTATCGTGTATGAATTAGTCGTCAATGTGAACATCGCATTCAATGTTATGTGGTCCTCTATCGGCGCGGCATCCAGTGTCAGCGAGGTGCTGTTCAGCGAGGCATTCGTCGCACTGAACCATCTGGAGAATACGTGGCCTGCGCCGGCCTCAGCGGAGAACGACACCATTGCGCCGGCCTCCACATACAGTTCGTGTGAGCCCATATTGAAAGTGAACTTCTCACTGTCGATCGTGATCGTCACGACACCGACATCTACCACATTAAGCGATATACTTGGCGATGTATTGACGTTGACGAAGATCGCATTGAGCATCACATGGTTCGTCAGTGTGAACGCAGGTATCGAGGATGCGGTGCTGTTCAGCGAGACGGACGGTGAACCGTATCTCAACCCGACCCATCTGGATAATTCGTAATCTCCGTCACCTTCGGCCGAGAACGCGACCGTTGCGCCTGTCTCGACGAGTATGTACGTTATGCCTGATGTCGATACCACGAACGGAGCACCGTCTATCATGACCGTCACGGAACCTATACCCGTTATCTCCAGTATGATGTTGTATGAGTCTGTGTCCGATGTGGATACGAATATCGCGTTCTGTGTCACATCATCCTTCACTGAGGCTATCTCTATATGCCTGTACGTGACGTTCAGGTCACCGACCCATCTGGAGAACACGTGTTCTCCGTCCACGGCCATCAGTTCCAGCGAAGCGTTGTCCTCGATGTATATCGTGAACGTTGCCGATCCGGCGCCGGTGTTCTCTAAAACGTAAGCATCAGTGCCTATCGTCACTGTCACGCTTCCCATTCCGCTGATCGTCAGATCGAGCTCATGGAATGTGCCGTCCTCGAGGAATATCGCCCCTATCGTCATGTTACTGTCGAGGTTGAACGCTATCGTGTCATTGAAGGACAGGAAGTCCCCTATCCATCTGGAGAACGTGTAGCCCGTGTCCGCCTCATGCCTCAGGTGCACCTGGGTGCCTTCCTCGAGATACACCGGAATTACGAGATCGTACCATGCCGTTCCGTTGAGCGACCACTGTATCTTTCCGTCGTCGGTCATCCCAGGTGTCAGTATCTTGCTGTTGTTGATGTCTATGAACTTCGCGCCTATCGTCATGTTGGCGTTCAACGTCACCGCCATCGGTGATTCGTTGCCGCCCCTTGAGCCGGTCCAGTGCGAGAACACATAGTCCATGTCCGCCTCAACCCTCAGGTCCACTACCGTACCGGGCGCGAGCGTTATCGGCTCGGTCAGCTCGAACTCGGCAAGACCGAACATCGACCAGTATATCATACCGTTATCGTAGTTACCTGGCGTGAGCGTGACCCCTGTGCCGTCAAGGTAGAACACTACGCTCACGGTCTTGTTGCCGTCCATGATCATCGTGGCCGTGTCCGACAGACCGTACACGTCGCCTAACCAGTGTGAGAACACGTGGTTGTTCGCTCTCTCTGCCCTGAGGTCGACGACGGTACCCGGTGCCAAATAGACCGGACCGGTGAGCTCTATCTCCTCTCCGTCGTCCAGTGTGGCGAATACCTTACCGTTGCCGAACTTAGTGAAGTCCAGTTCATAGAGTTCCGTGGAGAACACTGCGCCCACTGAGAAGCTCTTCTCCGGACGGAATGCGAACGGATCATCGAAGGACGGTACGCCTATCCAGTGCGAGAACAGGAAACCGGTGTCCGGGATCGCTAAGAACGATACCTCATCGCCGTCCCAGATCGTCACTTCCGTGTCGAACGTGACAGGCGTGCCACCGTTGACGGATATGAGTATCGTACCGTCGTCCACAGGCAGTGGCGTGATGGTGTACTGCGTGTCCGTGGTGAACACCGCAGTTATCGTACGGTTGGCTGCACCGTCCATTGAGAACATTATAAGGTCCTCCGTGTTGTAATTAATGAGGTTGCCTTCCAAGTCCCTATCAGCGGTGCCGGTGTATCTCCATTCTTTGAAGTCCCATGCGCCCCTGGTGGGCTCGGCCCTAAGGACGACCGCTATCGTTGCATCACGGGGGACACGCAGTATCTCTGTGAATTCTGCCTCTTCGTTGATCAGGGTCCACTCCCATCCGTCGGTGGAGTTGCCTGATCTTTCTGCAATGGCCCAGTATATCGTACCGAAACCGTCAACCTGCGGAGTCAATATGTGCATGTTCCCCGAAGCATTGAAATGCGCGCCTATCTCCCTGTCACCGTTCATCACAACACTCGCAGGGAGGGCGTTACCGCCGAAATCCCCTGTCCAGTATGAGAACGTTGGTATTGATGTGTTCGACACCGTGAGCGTTACCACTGTTCCGGGACTGAGCATCACGCCGCCTGACCATATCTCATCTCCCTCTATTGTGATGAATGATGTCCTCGCCGTCAATGGGGCCGGTTCGTTGCTGCCCACGGACCAGTTGATCGTTCCTGTGCTGGTCCCGCTGATCGTCCCGAGAGACAGTATCACGCCGGTATCGCTGTCAACAAAGACGGCACCGACCGTTCTGTCCTGGTTCATGACCACCAATGAGGTAGGGCTGGCGTTCCCTGCGACACTTCCTCCGGTCCAGTACGACAGTTCGTAACCATCATCGCCGACCGCCCTGAAGCTCACCGAGTCGGTGTTCCTGAGCAGGAAGTCCGTGGTGAACTCCCTCCATCCGGGATACGCAGCTATCTGCACTTCCACCGTACCGTTGATGTGTTCTCCGGGCGTCAGCCTGTACATGTTCGCGTTGGCGAACTGCGCACCTATCGTGTAGTGCCTCTCCACCTCAAATTCATAGGGGTTGCCCAGACCTTCGATCCCGATCCAGTAAAGGAACTCGTATCCTGGGACCGCGACCTCCACCCTTATCGTTACCTCAGTTCCCTCAGGGACGTCGTTTATTGTGGATATGAACGGCTGCTCCGGATTATAGCCCACCGTTATGAACATGTTGCCCTGTGCGGACGCTCCGGGTGACAGGTTGTAGTTGTATCCGGAGAATACCGCCCCGATGGTCATGTCCCTGTCGAGACGGATAATTATCTCCGGCGAGTCTATCTGATGCTGTTCCAGCTGGCTCAGGATGTCACCTGTCCAGCGAAGCAGGACGTACGGAACGGGGGTCGTGTTGGGCACCGCCACCAATCTGATGTCGACATCCCTGAGGAACGTTATCGTTCCCTTGAGCTCCTCGAGAACCGTGCTGTCGGCGCTGCCCCAGTATATCATACCGTTGTAGAAGTTCCCGGGTCTCATGTTCACCGTTATTACGCCTTCCACCTCGAGGTCCAGGGTAAAGTCCTGCTCCCTGTCCTCGTGCATGTAGATCGTTATCGGAAGAGGCTCGAGCACCGCGCAGCTCAGACCGGTTATCTTGATGTGCGTCCCTATCTGCGCGGTTATGACATATATGCCGAAAGAGTTGGTGTGCACCGTGTGCTCCGTGGCCATCGGGTCCTCTAATATCACATATGTTATGCCGACGGCCGCGATGTGGTTCGAACCGCCGTCCGTCACTATACCGAAGAGCGTGAAGTCTATCAATGCATCCGGCGTCATCAGGATGTCCGGCCCGAGGCGTCCGTCGACGAATACATGATCTGACGGAAGAGTGGTACCGTCTATCCTGTAGTGGTCCTTCTCCGCGAGTATTATCCTGACGGTCGATCCGGACGGTGCGATTATCGTGTATACGCCGCTCTCGGCTGTGACGGTGGTTTTGATAGCTCCGTCAACTTCGTATGTTATCAGCACGCCCGGTATGCCGGACATGCCGTGACTGACGGTGCCTTGGACCATCAGGTCCGTCCCATCGGGATGCATCGTCATGTCGTGTTCCTTCATCATCTCGTCCAGTTCCAGAACGGCGATGCCGTTCCAGAAGAAACCGGACTTTTCCAGCGAAATTATCCTTATGTTGACACCGGCGAGTGCGTGTATCTCATAGTAGCCGTTGTCGTCGGTGCTCGTGAACTTAGGGGCACTGGCGTCTATCGAATACTCTATGACAACACCGGCCAGCGCTATCGGGTCCACGGACGGCCAGTAGGTCGGTGCCAGCGCCGTTATGTGGCCGAAGAGTGTCCATACGTCCGATTCATGGGACATGTACACGGTCGCCGTGACGAGTCCGCCGTGGGTCGTGTTGTTAACGTATATCGTCGGCAATATTCCGACGGATACGTAACCGCCGTCCAGGAACAGTTCCGTTACGACCACGTCGGATCCGAACGGTATGTTCGTGATGAATATCTGTCCGTTGACATCGGTAACATAGGAAGAGGACCAGTAAGAGTCTCTGTCCGGGTTGTGTACCTCGAAGAACACCTCCACTCCCTCCATTGCACCGTTCGTCACATATTCCTCGACGGTGATCGTGACGTTGTTCGATCTGACCAGGTCCGGGTCCACCTTCATTGTGAGATTCAGTTCCGTCTCCTCGTGTATGTATATCTCGATCGGGAACGTGTCGAGCGGAAGGTAGTCGCCCTTGATCAGATTCTCTATGAGAACGACGGAACCGTACGGCACAAGTATCATGTATACTCCGTCGCTGTCCGTGGTCGCCGGTAGGGTCCAAACATCCATTGTGTACCATACGGTCGCACCTGACAGCGGATGACCGTTGTGCGTGACCGTTCCCTTGAGGTATGTAACATCGCCTGTCGGCACCATGTATATGTCGCGGTCGTCCAGGACCCTTATGTACTCGTCATCCACCAGAACGAAGGAGCCTTTTATGTGATTGCTGCTGTCGTAATCCTGTATGAAGAACGGCGGCGTCTCATGTGCCAATACGTATCCCTGTTTCGTGATCGAGTCTATCCTGAGTGTGGAACCATATATCACATGTATCTCGTACCTTCCCTCAGCGTCGGTGACAGCGACACCATGTGACGTTCTGCCTCCGTTGGTCGTCGCCGTCCATGCTATCTCAGCACCCGGGAGCGCGTAATCCGTCCCGTCCTTGTTGTGCATGATCGTCCCCAATACCGTTATATCGGCTCCGTTGACGGTAAGGAGGGCCTCACGGGTAAGTACCTCATTGTAAGTTGTGAACACGAGGCACCTGTACCATGTCTGGTCCATCTCGAATGTCACGTAAGGGATGACGTATGTGTGCATCTTCGCGTTCGGTATGTCCACCCAATCTCCGCTGTCGGTCTGTATCTGCCACTGGTAGTACAGATGGTCGCCCGGAGGTGCGGTCACCGCGCTCACACTGAACACTGCTTTGGTACTGACATCGGTTATCACATCGCTCGGCTGCTTCGTTATGACCGGCATCGCCGATCCGAGGGCGAGCATGGGGTTCCTGTCGTTCATCCCGGGGTTGGTCCTCCATATGTTGTTGAAGTCCCACCCGGCTAAGTTGTTGACAGTTCCTGTGTAATAGATGGAGTGGTTCAACTGAGCGTTCATCTGGGTCGGCCTCAGGTCAGCATAGCTCTTCGCACCGCTTCCTTGGTCCGGCGCCCTGGCAGGATTGCCGGCGGCGTTGCCGTCAAGAATTACCGCGAGACCTCCGCCGACGATCATGTCGGCAGTGTTGGTCGTTGAACCGACGGTCGCCGTGCGCTGACCCTCTAAGTAATAGCTGTTGATTATCGCCCTGTTGGTCGCCGTGCTGCTGGGCATGTCGCCCACTATGCCACCGACCCTGAGGTTCGCCGTGGTTGAACCGGGTATGACCCCTTCGACCTTTCCGGTGCTGTATGTGTTCCTTATCACCAGGTTATTGGAACCGGCTATGCCTCCGACGAACACGGATTGGTTGGTCCCTGTAGTGCTGGTTGACAGATTTCTACCGTATATATCGCCGGTGTTGTAACAATCAACTATCTGGGAGAGTCCTTGACCTACTATTCCGCCTGCATACACCGGGCCGTTGGAGGTCGATGACTTCGTTGCAGAGACGTTACCGGTGTTGTACGACCTGGATATGTTTCCGCCCGCCGCTGTTTGAGCTGTTATGCCGCCTGCTCTGGATTGTATGCCTCCTATCGCTTCGACGTCACCTGTGTTGTAACAGTTGTTTATCGGTCTTGCATCCGAGTGACCGCTTATGCCGCCCGCATATGCGAAGTTGTTCGCCCTTGCCAGGATATCGCCTATGTTGCTGCTCGATGATATCGTTCCGCCGCGTCCGCTTATACCTCCTGCGAACGCATTGTCACCGCCGTTGGAGGGCCTGGTCTGCGCTGTGACGTTCCCTGCATTCTGTGTGTTTACTATCACGGTGCCGGCCACGGTCAGACCTACGATACCGCCCGCATACATGTGAGATGTTCCCGACGTGCCCGATGTGGCTGTTGACCGCGCCAGGACATCTCCCGTGTTATAACAATCCCTGATCGGCGATGCGACGGTCGAATGACCTGCGATACCGCCGGCGTACGCGTACGCCCTCAGTGTGGAAGCCGTGACGTTACCTTCGTTGTAACAGTCCTGTACGACAACGGTGGCTGTTGTGACGGTACCTACGATACCGCCTGCTCTGGGCGATCTGGAAGTGGCCGTTGAGTTGGGTGCATCAGCGAGGATGTCTCCGGAGTTGTTGCAGCTCTGGATCACTGTCGCCCCTGACGCATGCCCTACGATACCGCCCGCTCTTGGAGTTGCCGTTGCACTGGTTCCGCTCTGACCAGTCGTGACCGAACCTGAGTTGGAACAGGACAGGATACGAACGCCTGTCGCCTGTCCTACTATACCGCCTACAGATGATTCCGATGTTAAGTGAGTACTGCTGCGGATGTCCCCTGAATTCGAACAATTCTGTATGACCGCTCCCGCCGTCGGGGCACGGCCGACTATACCGCCTACGTACAGGTTGTTACCGACGCCGTACGTTGTGACATCGCCGGTGTTATGACAGTTGTCTATCCTCGCGGTCGCGATGAGTCCGACTATACCGCCGGTCCATGCATCGCCGGCCGTTGAGTGCAATCTCGTCATTGTGACGGAACCATCGTTGTAAGTGTTCCTGATCGTCGATGTGCCGAGCGCACTGCCGATTATACCGCCGGTGAACTTGTTCACCGCCACCGACATTAACGCTGTGGTCGCTCCTTCGTTGCTGCAGTCCGATATGGTTATTCCGGTGGCATTGCCCACCAAACCGCCCACACGCGTGATGCCGTTGGATGCCACGGTGACCGGTCCGGAGCTGTGACAGTTCTCCAGAATAACGCCGGCTGTTCCGGCGTTGCCTATGAACGTACCCACGTTCATGACGAGGGTGTTAGTGACCACCGTGACCGAATCGTCGATCAGCGTCACGTTGCGTATCTCTGCCGTCCTGGCCACGGAGCCGAACATACCTATGTTGGCGCTGGCGGTTGCCGTGGTATACGTTGATATGGTCAGTCCGGTGATCGTCTTTCCGTTACCGTCGAATATACCTGCGAAGTTCTGGATCGGGTTGAAGTTACCATTAGAACCGAATGTCTCCCTCACGGACGTGCCGACGGCCATCTCGCTCAGATTGATCGTCGTTGAGAATGCGAAGGGCTGTCCGCCCACGGTCCCGCCGATGGCTATGGTCTGGACCCCGCTCAGTCCTGTTGTGGCGAATGAGCCTGATGTGAGGATATTGGCGGTCGTGGACCTCAGGTGGCCCATGTATAGGTGCTGATTGGCTACCGTCGGCTGTGATGTGAACTGCTCGTTCCATATCTTTACTTGAATCGCGGTGGCGGTGCTCCTTATGATCTCGACCCCGAGCGTAGACCCGCCGTTGGTGTCCACACCTGTGAAGTCTATGTCATCCGTAAGATAATACCGAGCGTTGAGCCCCCATGCCGAGTTTGCCGCGCCTGTTCCTATCTGCGCAAGTTCCTGCGGAGTGCTTATGGCAGTGTAACCTGTGAAATCAGTGGGGGAACCCAAAGTGGTGCCTCCGCCTCCTTCTGCTTCCCACGTCACGCCATCGCTGGCGCTTGAATAATCTTTGAACTCATATGACATGAGCACCGTCATGGGTGCTATCAACATCATAGATGCCACTAACAGTGATATCAACGGCGATACTTTTTTCATTTTCAGCCCTCAAATTGTCCCTTTATAGAGATAATGGTCTCCCATCGTTCTTACCGTATTTATAGACATTTGTGAAAAAAATGAGGATAATTAACTATTTTGTGGTAATATAAATACCTAGTATACCCAGAGTATATATAGCAAATATATTTGGACCTTGGGCTGTTTTTAACTTTCACATTATTTTCTCTGTGCCATCATAACTTATCTTAACAGCCATTCAATGTTTATGCGGTATTACGAAGACTGTTCTTTATTCGTTCACGGAACGATGCCGTGGCATTCATTATGACCTTTGTGAACGTCTTCGCTCTGTGAGTACGATGATGTTACGGACGTCATCGTTCGTTCATCGACGGCAAGTGTTTTTTATCGAATGACATATGCGGACGCATCATTATCGGATGTGTTCCCATGGGCGACGAGATGCATGAGAGATTGGAACGTGACGCCGCAAAGGCTGCTTCGTCCATTGTTTCAGCGAAAGATGTGCTCGTGGTGGCGCACATAGATGCGGACGGCATATGTGCCGGTGCCATCGCCGCCAGGACGCTCGAACGTCTGAACAAGCCGTTCTGTGTTGAGTTCGTGAAGAAGATCGATGACGACTCACTCCGAACGATAAACGAGAGTCCCGCATCATTGGTATGGTTGGTGGACCTCGGTAGCGGTTATCTTTCATCCGTGACCAGACGGAATGTCATCGTATCAGACCATCACGTCCCTGACCCGAGGTGGATGACCGGTCAGACTTCGCTCTTCGATTTCTCAGGTTTGATACACGTAAACCCTCACGGTCACGGGATGGATGGTGCCGGCGAGATAAGCGGTGCCGGCGTCACGTACATGGTGTCCAAAGCAGTCGATATCCGTAACAAGGATCTTGCCTACCTGGCCGTGATCGGCGCCACCGGGGACGTTCAGGACCGCGCCGGGTCCGGTTTTACCGGTTACAACAGGAAGATACTCAAGGACGCCGTGGAGAGTGGTGATGTGGGTGTGGTCACCGACCTCCGCCTGTTCGGCCGCGAGACGAGACCGCTGACCCAGTTCATCCAATACTGCAACGATCCCGTCATTCCGGGGCTCACATCGGACAGCTATGAATGCTCCCGATTCTTCGCCGGAATGGGCATAGAATTGAAGCGTAACGGATCATGGAGGACCTGGGGCGACCTGGACGACGACGAGAAGGATGATGTCAAGGTGTCACTCATAGGAATGATCGAAAGGTCCGGGACATCCGCCGAAAGACTCATAGGCGAGGTCTATGAACTTCCGAAATTCAAGAAGGGCACGGAACTGAGGGATGCGAAGGAGTTCTCGACGCTCCTCAACTCGTGCGGACGTTACGACGATGCACCGACCGGTCTGAGGATATGCCTCAACGACGGGAGCGCTCTCGCTGATGCTGCAAAGAATCGGTCTGAGCATAAGAAGCAGCTTTCGGCGGCGATGGCCCACATACGTCAAGGCAACATAATACGTGTGAAAAAATTCCTTCAGTACTTCCATGCTCGTGATGAGATACGCGACACTATCGTAGGTATAGCTGCGAACATGGTCCTCGGTTCCGAAGGCGTTCGGAATGACATACCGATGATCGCGTTCGCGAACGCCGATGACGGTGTAAAGGTGTCAGCGAGAGCTGACAAGGGATTGATAATAAAGGGTTTGGACCTCTCGATCGCCGTGAAATCTGCGGCGGAGCAGGTGGGCGGGTTCGGCGGCGGCCACAACATAGCGGCGGGTGCGACCATACCCGCAGGTAAGGAATACGATTTTCTGCGCATAATTGAAAATATAATTGAAACGCAGATCACTTGAGCAATGTGTACAGCACAGCCTTCTGGACGTGTAAACGGTTCTCGGCCTGGTCGAACACCACACTCTGAGGTCCGTCTATCACTTCGGCCGTGATCTCCTCACCGCGGTGGGCGGGTAAGCAATGCATAACGATGCAGTCCTTCTTCGCCACCGACAGCAACTCGTTGTTCACCTGATATTTGGAGAATATCCGCAACGAATCCTCGCGAGCGAGGCTCGTATCGCCCATCGACACCCATGTATCCGTGTACAGTACATCAGCATCCTTGCACGCCTCCGCCGGCTCCACGTTCGCGTGTATCCTGCAGCCGTTCTGGTCCGCTATGCGTGACGCCTTCAGCATTATCTCGGCGTTCGGCATACGGACCGCCGGGCAGGCGACCACCATGTCCATGCCGAGTATGGCGCACGCGTACATCAAAGAGTTGCAGACATTGTTCCCGTCACCGAGGTAAACGAACTTCTTGCCGCGGAACCCTCCCTTCTTCTCTTTGATGGTCATCATGTCTGCCAGTGCCTGGCACGGATGCTCAAGGTTATCGAGACCGCTTATCACCGGAACGGTGGCGTGAAGGCCGAGCTCATCGGTTATCTTATAGTCGTAGGCACGGTACATTATACCGTGGACGAAACGGCTCATTACTTTCGCCGTATCCTCCACGGTCTCACCGCGGCCGAGCTGCATCTCGGATGACGCTATGTACAGCGGGTTCCCTCCAAGTTCGCTTATCGCGACGCCGAACGATATCCTGGTGCGCGTGCTGGGCTTCTCGAATATCATCGCCAGCGTCTTGCCCTCCAAAGGAAGCGGAGAACCGTGGTTACCGCGCTCCTTCTTCAGCTTTATGGCCAGGTCTATCAGCTCCGGCATATCGTCCTTCATGTCTAGGACCGAGATGAGATCCCTCTTCGTCATGGTTCCTCTCACAACCCTATTATTAAATAACCGTTTCGATTGAATTGGACAGAAATATGAGCGGATTGTAGTAAGATCATTGTTTTTAGGTCTTTTATTCGAACCTCGACCGCACCTTGCGCATGAGGCACGCGACACGCGCGCCGTCGTGGCGGAACCCCTCAGAGAGACGGACCGAACGGAAAACCTTTATGTATGACGAGACGATGGAGCGGATACACATGGCCGGGATGGGGTAGCTTGGTTATCCTAGGGGACTGTGGATCCCTTGACTCGGGTTCAAATCTCGGTCCCGGCCCCACTGTGTCCGATTTTATATCATGACGTGAATTACAAATTGAGGATGTTGAAATGGCGTGGAAGGGAGTTCTTAACAGGATCGACGACAACAGATGGGAGATACCGGAGGGTCACGTCAAAGGGATGACCACCAACGCCGTGATATTCGCCAGCGAACCGATGATACCGCAGATAATGGCGGATAATGCGGCGGAGCAGGCGGCCAACGTCGCCTGCCTTCCCGGTATCGTCGGCAGTTCACTGGCGATGCCGGACGTGCATTGGGGCTACGGATTCCCGATAGGCGGTGTGGCGGCCGTCGACGCGAATGACGGTTGTATATCGCCCGGCGGTATAGGATTCGATATCAATTGCGGTGTCCGCCTGATGAGGACGGACCTTCTCGCGGACGATGTCAAAGGGAAGGTCAGGGACCTGACCGACGAACTTTACAGGAACATACCCTCAGGGCTCGGCTCCAAGGGCATCGAGAAGATAAGCGAACAGTCGATACGTGAGATACTCACCGACGGCTCCGGATGGGCGGTCGGGAACGGATACGGATGGGAACGTGACCTTGACGCCACCGAAGAGAGAGGATGCATGACCGACGCCGATGCCGCGCACGTGAGTGACAAAGCGGTGAAACGCGGGTTCGGGCAGGTCGGTTCGCTAGGTTCCGGGAACCATTTCATTGAGATAGATGTTGTCGAAAAAATTTATGATGTGGATGCTGCAAGAACGTTCGGACTTGAAGAGGGCCAGATAACCGTGACTGTGCACTGCGGATCGCGCGGATGCGGTCATCAGATAGCGACGGATCACCTGCAGGTGATGGAACAATACATCAAAAGGAACAGGATGGAACTACCCGACAGGCAGCTCGCGTGCGCCCCCCTGTCCTCGAAGGAGGGCGATTCATATTACAAGGCGATGTCCTGCGGCGCCAACTACGCGTGGGCCAACCGTCAGATGATAACGCACTGGATACGCGGCTCCTTCGAGAGTGTTATGAAAAACAGTGCCGAGTCGATGGGGATGGATGTTGTGTACGACGTTGCGCACAACATCGCCAAGAAGGAGAGACATGAGGTCGACGGGAATTTTATCGACGTTCTCGTTCACAGGAAGGGCGCCACACCCGCCTTCCCCGCCGGTCATGCTGATGTCCCGTCCTCGTACAGGAGCGCCGGACAGCCGGTCATCGTCCCCGTGGACATGTCCGCCGGGACGTACGTGCTCGCCGGTCTGCCGGGCGCCATGGAGATGAGCTTCGGGTCCGCGTGCCACGGTGCCGGAAGGAAGATGTCCAGAAAGGCCGCGTTCAATAACTTGAAGGTCAGCGACCTCAGGAACTCCATGGACGCAAAGAACATCTACCTGAAGAGCGGGGCCGATCAGAGCGTTCTGGATGAGGCGCCGGAGGCGTACAAGGACGTTGATCAGGTGGTCGCCGTCGTGTGTGATTCCGGACTTGCGAAGAAGGTTGCCAGGCTCAGGCCGCTGGGCGTCGTCAAAGGCTGAATCAAAGGTCGAGTATGGCGGACGCCGCCTTGCCCACTCTCTCCTTATGTTTATCGGGCGACGACACCATCACCGCCCAGTCGAACGTGTCACGGCTCTGTATGGCCTTCGCGACCGGTGAAATTTTAGTTATCGGGCGCACCCGGCCGTTGTACAGTATCGAAACACCGGTCTTCCCTATCTTCACGCTGGACAGCAGCGACGAACGTGATGGGATATCGACTATCACCTCGGAATAGTCCACACCCGCTTCCTCCGCTATCTCGAACTCCAGCCTCTTCCTGTCATCGTACCCGGAATACCGGACGATATTGTCCAGTTGATCATCATCGATATCTATCGAATATGCGGAGAATGCTTTTTTATACAGCTTCCTGTGGATGAGTTCCCTCATTATCTGTGACGGCTTCCCGCCTTCCGACAGGAGGCTGTTCCTCAGGTCGTGGTCATCCATCAGGTGTATCGTTTCCATATCCGTACCGGAAAGTTCGGCGGCCTTCGACAGCATCATCTCCGCTATACGTACCGTCTTGTTGAAGTAGACGGACGTGTACATCAGCGCACGCGACACCATTAAGCCTTCGGCTGCGGTGACACCGCCCCTTTCCAGAACGATCCGATCGTTATGCGCCCTCATCTGCGTCAGCAGACGCTCCATGTCGATGGAACCGTGCGCCACTCCTGTGTAATGGGAGTCACGCATCAGATAATCCATTTGATCGGCGTCCACAGGTCCGTGTATTATCTGATGCAGGTGGTCCCTGGATGGAAAGAACGATCGCTTGTCGGCGGTGTCGATGAATGCATCCAGGTTCGCGTTCACTTCCGAGCGGGGACATGCGATGATGTCGCAAACAGCATCCGTGGATATGCCCTCACGTTCGAGGGCCTCGGCTATCGTGCCCGTTCCGCCGAGCATGTCATCGTCACGTTCCTGATAAGTCGGTATGGTACCTTTGATCAGTTGCCTCGCCAATTCCATATGATCGGTGCCGGTCCTGTGCTCATAAAGTTCGGCAAGGTTGTGCGAATACGGCAGATGACAGATGTCGTGAAGCATCGCGGCCATGCGAACGTGCGTAACGTCGTCGGCATCGAGTCCTATCGCGGAACCCATCCTGCCTGCCAGATGATACGTACCGAGACTGTGCTCCAGTCTCGTGTGGTTCGCACCGGGAAAAACAGTATTGGCCACCCCCAGTTGCTTCACGGCGCGGAGCCTCTGCATCTCATGCCTTGACAGTACCTCAAGAAATACGCCATTCAGGACGATGCTTCCGTGCAGCGGGTCGTGAACGACTTTCTCACTCATATACGCTTCTTCCTCTTGGATATCATGTTGTCTATCCTCACGCCGTTGGTGGTCATGAGGACGAAGCTGTCACCGATTATCACCATGTCACCGCCGCAATCCTTGGCTATTCTTTTAAGTTCGGCGGTTATGGTGTCCATCGCCCCTTTCTTGTTCTCTTCCGGCAGGGCGCACCGTATGAAGAGTATGTTCCCCTTGTATGCTAGGTCGGATGCCGTCGAAAGGTCCTCGAACGTCCGTATCTCGATTATCTTGACCCTTGCGTCCGTCTCCTCCGGAACGATCAACGGATATTCCGTAAGGTCGATGAACCCTTTCGGTTCCACGACCGTTCCCGTGTCCTTTTTCCTTATTATCGCCATTCCGTTCCCGTCCGTCAAATTCTCTTCGTCACGATCTGTTCGTCATATCATGTTCATCGTATCTCGTGATGGTTCCCGATGATCACTTCTCATCCGTCTTCCAGAGCTTATCGCCGACATTGTGTATCGTTCTGATCACTTTTCCCTTTCCGCCCTTTCTCAGCTCCTCGCCGGATACGGACGATATGCCGATCGCGAGCGGTACAAGGTTCTTCACGTCGCGTATCCACACCATGTCATCCGCCTGTATGTCGGGATCGGCGTCTGTGATACCGGGAGCCATTATGTCGGCGCCGTTCGTCACGTACGGGACGGCGCCCATGTCCACCGTCACGAATCTTCTCTGCGGCTTGAATTTCAGGAGACCGCGTACGGTCAGGAATGTCCTTCCGTTGTATATCATCCCCAATATCTCGCCGTTCACGAACAGTACGTCGAACTCGCTGCTCTCCGCGATGTCCACGGCATCATCCGCAGTGAACGCCAATATCCCCAGGGACCTTTCGATCTCCTCGGAATATGCCTTCATATCCTTTACCCTCAGGCGTTTCCTCTTGCGGATCATTATATCTGCCATTATCTCACGAACAGCGTATCAGTATTCAAACTTTGCATCCGTGAAGGAACACGCGAACGCATGCGCGCCCTCGGTAAGGATAATATACCAAACACAATGTTCGCAGGGATATGGGCAGGCTGTCGCTTATTCCGAAGGGCGTTGTGACAGCTATGCAGGTCGCTCTTGTGGCCCTTGTCCTGCTGGCCGCCGTGCCGATCGCCACCGGGGGACTTGACGTCACCGGCGGTGAGACGAATGTATCGTACGATGATTCCGATCATACGATAACTTTTGAGATGGATATGAGCGCCGGTACGAGTCTGTACTTCGAGATCAACGCAGCATACGATGTGTCGCTGCGCGCGGGTAACGTCACCGTACCGTTGTACGAAGGGGAGCGCGTGATACCCAGCAGCGGCACCGCCGTTCTCTCTGGTGAGGCGGACATGCCGCTTGTTTGTTTCATCATGATGATGGTATGCGCCGCCGCCAACGGTTCGGATGTCACTGTCATAGGGGACCTTAAGTGCTCGACGCTCGGCGGTATGCTCACGCTGTCCGCGTCCGTCGTCACCGTTATCGCAACGATCTCGAATATTGACCTCGATGTCGATGATATCGAAATGAATATCTCATTCACCGTCTCAGGTGACATCACCGACAGCATATTCGGTTCCGGTATATCTGAGATCGTCATCGGCGATGTCATCATATCCATCTCATCTTCCTCGACCGGAGATGCTTACGATGCGGTCATCACAATGGACGCAGGCGGTATTCCGCTGACGGAGGCGCTGGAGGCGGCGGCCGATGCCGCCGCGGATGATGTTCCGGTGACATACGACGGCGTTGCCTATGAGATAGGCAAGGATGACGTTCTTTTCATCGTCCACGTTCTGGAGAGGTGCACATGACGCTGCTCGATGATATCCGAACGGACATGTCGCCGAAGAAGGGTACACTTACAGGCGCGCTCATCTGCTTCTGCATCACGATAATCATATTCGTTGTCATTCCGTACGCATTGTTCGCCGTGGCCTCCGGGTCGCCCGGAGGAGGTATGACATTTATCGGCGACGCGGACGGATTGGAGGAAGGGGTATGGGGATGGGTCACGGACATGATGAAGTACGCCTTCCCGATGGTACTGCTGTCGGTCTTCATCGGATTCTACCGTGCGGGCAGTTACGCCAGGATCCCTTTCAAAGTGCTCTTCGCACTGTATCTCGCCACGTGGCTGTGGATAGCGTCGCACGGCGGCGTCTTTACGTTCCAGCTGGTCAGCGGCGGGATGACGTCTGTCATCGAGTTCGACGTCAGGTACATTGCGTACGTGCTCATCATGATATCATTCGCAATGCTCTTCCTGACGTTCTCAGAGTTCGGAGGGAACAGGAAGAAATACCTGGAGGCGTTGGAGAGGAAGAAGGACACCATGTCCAAGAGGAAGGCCAGAAGACTGTCGGGGTGATCCAATGGGGATAAGTATCGCTATATGTGAGACCGAATGCGGCAGCGCATTGTGCCGCGAACGGAAGGGACGTATGCTCAAGGTGTTCGTAAAGAACCCGACGGAATACGGCGATGCCGCAGAATATGAGATGTATCTGCCGCGCGAGACCGCTGTCGCCGCGTTCGATGACGGTGACGATTTCATAAAACGCAACAGGATACGTATCGATTCCGGGACCATATATCTGGACAGACTGAAGGACCCCGCGGACCGTGCCGTGCTCGAGAGGATCACGGAACGTGTGTACACCGGATGGGTGGACCTGTCAAGGACGAAGGATGATGTTGCCGCTGCCCTGATATCGTCATCGGGACCGGAACATCGTCAGACCGAGTGGGAGACCATCACACTGGAAGAGACGAACGAGATATGTTCGCGGTGCCCCATCTCATGGGATAAGGGAAGAGGATGCATCGGGTCCTTCGGACC
>Ga0123353_10004129_pt1 | contig 18622 bp, 5 predicted proteins | sample TergutLab28metaG_3_FD_92763 | JGI IMG/M metagenome (GOLD analysis project Ga0123353, IMG submission 92763) | Labiotermes labralis P3 segment gut microbial communities from Petit-Saut dam, French Guiana - Lab288 P3 | ecosystem: Host-associated > Arthropoda: Insects > Digestive system > Gut ... | reverse complement strand
CCCCTTGTCGGCTGTCCACGACTGCTTATTCAATTTATTCGCAGCTACCCTCCATAAAGGAGGCCGTTCCTCTATCCGCAACCTGAGGACACGCCATGCCGTGGTGACAGGGACCCACTACACGGCCAAGGAAACTAGCATTGAATTTTATTTGTTTGTGTATATCAGAAAATTACATCCAAAATTTTAACTGTAATTTCATTTCTCCTACAGACATCTTATTACAACTTCATGAAAATAGACGTGGATCATCTGCATCTGGAGATTTCCGTCACTTTTATCGTGGTCGTCATCATAACCGACATTCACGCAGACGACAGACGGTCCATTCCCACCATGGTTTTCTTCTTCCTCCAGGCATTCCTCCAGCATACCCTGCCACAGGCTACAGGGCTGTCTACAGTTCATCATCGAACATGGCAGACAGGCAACCAGTGAGACAGCAAGAGGACGCAGCTACTTGGGTAAACAATACAATATCCACTTTGTTTGCCTGGACCTGGAATTTGATCCATCATGTTACAATAAACATTTCAGACAGTGGTTCTTCATTTTTTGCCAGGTTGCTTGTCTGTTGCTTTCTATACTGAAAGTGGAAGTAAATATACTACTGAAGTTCAGAAGGCTATTATGTGCTCATACCCCACTAAAATTAAGCTTCCCAGTGGATTGAATGATTATAATGATCATTCAACAATTTTTTGTAGGATACGATACTTTTGGGGGATTGATGGCTATGTTATTTGAGCTGATATGGCCACAACTACAATTGCCCATGCAAGAAAAAGTTGGAGTCAGATTTATGATCAACTTCCCTTATCTGAAATACACTCACTTTCTCAGAATGTGTGCTTTTCTGTATGTTGTGAATGGAAATGTATAATACTAACCCTTCTGTTCTTTAGCTGCTCCCTGAGACTTCAAAAGACAAAGAAAAGAAAACTCCAGTGAAACGAGTTGGTAGAGACACGCCAGTTGAAGCAGGCTTCTTGTCTGTTCCAAAATTCCAGCAGCGGGACATGGGTAGCACAAAACGACTTAACCTGCCCGAATTCGTGGTAAGCAGTGGGAGCATTCAAGGTAGTCGACATGAGCTGTGGTTGCGTTCACATGGTCAACAACAGCTGGAAGGTGACAGCTGTCTGGGAAGTCCCTCATCTGCAGCACCTTCCGAAGATGTGTCACCAGAGTGTGTTGCTCCAGCTGTAATGTTGGTGCCACCACCATATGGGGCTGCTGCATGGACAACAAGCCTTCAGTCACCTGCATCATCAAGGCCTGCCAACATCACACCAGATGAGGACAGCCAGACAAACATTCACATTCAAACTAGTGTTGACACAGTAGTTGAAGATATTCACAGAAAAGATTCTACTGTAAATTTGAGTGTTGTTTCTGAAACAATACATGAATCTACACCCAGGAACGTTTTTAATCTGAGGAGCATAAGTGGATCTTCGTCAGATATTCCACCGGACACAGACGCCACCAGTGGAGACACAAATCTTCGACAAACAAGCTTAGACACAACACAGCCATACACATCTGAAACTGATACTATTCCAAGCTCTTCCCAACCATCAGTTGAGGATGAACCTGATGATGCTTGGACACAGCAGTCACCTCTTGAAACCAGTGTTGAGACAATAGCAGTCCCTATGGCTGAAGAGCTGCATAATACAGAAGTAGGCACAAATGACGTGGATGGACAGAATGTCTGTAGTGTTACAGATAAGAGGTTAGGTTGTGAACAGCACTCTGTGCAGGATGATGACACTGAAGAGCATGGAGAAGGTGAAAGTGTTGCACAGGCATTTGGTGATAAAGGTGATGGATCTAAAGAACGGCTTGTAGTGAGTGCCTCATCAGAGGAAGAAACTTGCCCAGAGCAGTCACAAACTTGAGACAAGTGACAGAAAATACATTTCACTGTCACGTGGTGAATTAAGTACAGTAAAGATTGATTTTGAGACTGGTCTATTTAAACAGAGAATTAGAGACAACATATATTTTTATTTTTTATGTACGTTTAGAGTTTGGTAAATGAGGAATTAGTTTTAATGTTTGGCAATATTAATAAGTTGACCAGTTTACCCCACTGTCCCTTGATTGATGTAATAATGCTGTTGCTTTAGGAATTCAGGAAAAGAAAACAGCTCTTAGATACTGAAACCTCCTTTAAAAAAAAAAATCCATTATTTTTCATGTCTGAATTAATTTGTGTCTTTAAACATTCACAAAATATATCCTATAATAGAGGTAAATTATAGCAGCCCTTAGCACAAAATCTTTTGGCACATTGTGTCTCCTGACAAAATTACTTACGTTTAGGAATATGCCGTTAATATAAAAAATGAACTTGTTGCCTGCAACTAATTTAATCAGATTATCCGTCTTGTGTGGATGCAGACACAGAATATCCTGTATTGATTGTGTCACTTTGGCAGTTGGGAAGCCTGTACATTCAGAGAATAGGCTTATAAGACAAAGGAACATAATTTCTTCGCACACTCACCCCCATGAGACACTTGTCTGAACTTGCCTCTTATGGTGTAAACTGTCTTCATTTTTTGCCTTAATCAGGCCTACATCAATACATTCAGGAGGAGAATATATGTGACTGCAGTGAAATGTCACCTTACTGTTAGACAAGTTATTACCTGCGGGAGCCAAACCAAGCCTCATTATGTGCTTCAAAAGTGAATTATTTCTTTTAATTAGAAATCAACACATTTCAATGTCTTTCATACCTTATTCAGTTCAGTCCTGAAATGGCTGTATCAGAGTGGATTCCATGTTGGCAAAGCTGTCAGTCAGATGGAAATGTACAATATTTTCCTCTTCAAAATTGTATCTTGTATATTGTTTTATATGGTGTAGCCTTTTATACTCGTTGGGGAACTCTTTAAAGATTGTAACATAAATGTTCCATACATTATAGATGTTAGCAACAGTGTGAAGAGGAAACAGTGTATCTCCAAGCAACACAAAGCAAGTATGAGAATTTTGAAATCGGGGTGTTGGTCACAGAGCATTACATCTAAACCTGCACCCAAAGGGTTAAGCATTGTATTTCATATCTCACAGCACACAAACATAAATTATTTTCCACAAAACATGCTGGAAGTGTCCTTTATTGTTATAAATACAAACTTCAGGTCTCATCCATGTTTCCAGAAATGCATATGAGAGTTCCTGTATCGATATTGGTATAGCATTTTAAGTATTTACTGTCAGGCATATATTTTGTGTTTCTCAAATTGTTTTCGTACACTTGTTTTTAAGTAAAATCGACAATAGAAGTGAGGGGTGTTACATCTGGAGGTCCAGTTGGCCAAAGTCACTTTAAAATGATGCACTCTGTCAAAAATTCCTTCTTTGGTGTCCTGGCTGTATGACACATAGTGCCACCCTGTTGAAGCATCGAGAACTGTCAGCAAAAGGATATGACACAGCCAGAGATGCTGTGAACATGCATCGAGATGTTAAGTACTATGTTTTCAATTAAGGTCCACATCCAAATGTGTCATTCTGATTTTAATTACCTGAACCAAAACTAATATTTCACGAACTCAAAACCAAAAATAATTAGGTTTGGCTCCCAGAATGTCTTAAAAACCGGTAGTTGCCTCCTCCTAGTTTAAACTTGCTATTTCTATTAGAAAAACTAGGAGTATTGTTGCTGGGAATCAATCCAAATAGTGGTATGGTAGGGTCTCGTTTTGCAACAGTTTGTTCTAGGACAATTCAGTTTTACAACCCTTGTCAAGTTGGACCGAGTACTCCCAAATTGTGGTGCATTACTGTCGCAACTCAAGTGTCCTCTCTCTACTTAGTGTGCTTCTAGCTCTTTTCATGTGTGCATGTGTTTCTTCTTTTTCTATTTTAGTGCAGTTCTTGTAAGTTGATTGTGATTTTTCCACCCATGACATCCATCAAAAGACAGAAAAGAAGAAAAAATCAAAATAGTTGACATTACATTCTTTATTGATGTCTTCTCAACCACAGCCTGGGCCTTCTTCAACAACATAAAAAGTGATTTGATTGATATTTCTTTTCAATTATCTGCGTTATTTTCTGTATACCTAATTCATTAAATTAGAATTGTATGTCATAATATAAAGATATATTGTAAATTATAAAATTATTTGACTAATTGGTTTGGCCCATGAACCTATTACAATTTAAACCATTTAATTAGTACTCGTTTTACAACGATTCGATTTACAACTAAATATTCGAGAACATAACCCTGTCATAAACAAGACCCTACTGTATATGATTTTTTTAGAACTGTTTCAAATTGTGACAATCTGTTAAAATGCCTTTCTGAGAGAGTTCTGCATTGGGTCAGGTGATGGGACCATGATATACACATTCATATGTGTTTAGTTATGAGTGGATTGCTTCAGGTTTTGGAGTATCATTCTCTATAATGATCAAACTGCAAATTCAACAAATGAAGCACATATTATTTTTTCATTATAGTAAAACCAATTATATTTTTCTGTAGTGTTTTGTATGTACAAATACTTCCAAAATCACATATTTAACAAGGTTAGTTTTACAAATTAGTTTTCAGATTACATAAAACAGTCAATATCTTACTTATAATCTTTAATTTCATTATTTTTATTTAAACCCCAAGTTTATAAAATACAGAAATCAAGGAACAAATTAAACTGCCACATTCAAAGACTACAGTCAGCACACAATAATCTGCTTAACAGAGGCCTGAAACCAAAACCCACAATCAAGTGGCCAGACTCCTGTTTCATATTCAGGAGTTTTTGGGTTCAGATCTAGAGACAGGCGATTTTTACTGAGGATTTTTGTGGTTTTCCTCGGTCTGTCAAGGGAGAAGCCAGAATGGCACCTGAGATTAGGGCTGGACTGCTTTTTTCCTCAACCTTTCAATTCACTTCACTTGCCCTACCATTAGACACTACATACTGACACTGTATAATTTTAGCAGTTGACAACAAGGCTAAATAACACTCTTTAAAGAAAACAAGACACTATAGTCTAAGCTACTGGCAGCAGCCTTAAATTTTAATAAACAACAAAAACAAAGGCCTGATAACATGTGTAGCAGAAAATATGACATAAAATATCATGTACACAAGTCTGTATAGTGTCATAGCAGCCAATGTACGAACTGGCAAGTGGTCTTTATTATATCTCTGTTGTTGTTGTTGTGTTTGGCATATGAGGAGTGAGTTAAATATGTTTAAAAAGGGAGATGCCAAAGTTACATCTGTCTATACACTGTTTATTTCAGCCAGGAAATAACAGTGATGAATTCTAAATGTGTGCAGCATTCAGAGCATTTTATCTTGCAGTGAGTTCTTTTATTGCAACAACTTTGCTTCAGTTTAATTATTCATTCCACAGACATTTGACTGTATCCAAGAATGATATGGTCAATAAGCCTGTCCCAAATGTGACAGGTAGATATGAGCGCAATTAAACAGTGAGAACCCTGACTCAGGCAGGACTGTCTTCTACTCTGGAAACACATTTTTAGGTAGTATCTGAGTAAAACCTCTGCTTAATTATTTTTATTTTTCTGGAAGCTCTTTGTTTACAGAAAAATTGTGTTAACACTACTCACACAGCACCAGACAGGTGCCAGATTATTGGATATTTGGGATTATCAGGCAGTACCTATGTTGACAAAACTTCTTACAGGTAGCCTAATATTTGGTTAATCAGAGGAGTATTCCATTTGAGTATCTCCTCCATCTGCTGGTTCAGGATCTTTAGGGTCATCATCTGTGTTTTCTCGAGTCTTCATTGCTAAAGAAGCTGATGGATCAGGAGACGAGGTGTCAGGAGATACCACAAAAGTTGATGTACAGACACTTTTGGAGGCCTTTTGGAACATATTTCTGAGATTTGCATGTTTCCAATGATGAAGCTTTTTTTCTGGTAGGAAGCAAAATATCAGGTCTTGAGACTGCTCTGATCTCCTCAAGTGCTGAATTATCAGGATTTCCAAATTACAAGACATCAGATTAACAGAATTGTGCCGTATTTTGTTTATTCAACATTTTAACTAACCAGCATTTTAATATAGATGCTTCAAATTTTAAATTTACACTCATAAGTGGCTGTTAAATATACTGTCTTATGGTAACTACAGAAAAGTTAATCTTGCAGTCCGAAGTTTGTCTCTTAACACCATATCAATATTCTGGGTGTTCATAGGCTATGTCTGAATTTATTTTCCTACAATTTAACATTGAAGTAATAATTCCACTTCCATTACACCATACTGTCTTATGTAAGTCGTAAGCAAAATAATACTGTTTTGAAATATAGAGTGATTCTAAATACTGGGTAGTGGTATGTATGCAGTATTTTGTGGTGTACTTTTTGACTGATGATAACAAAGCTGTTTGACAGTCACTGTTACAGTTGTGACTTCAGTACTGTGCAGTTTTACATCATAAACAGGTGCAGTTATGTTTGGAAGGAACAGCATTAGTTGCATTACAAGTAATTATGAAAAAAGAAATAAGAACACATTTATAAAAATGTACCTTTGTTATCACAGTTGATAGTTAAATAAGCAAAACCTAAAACAAAAAGCATAAAGGTTTAACGCCATGGAGAACTGCATCACTTGACGCTTTTCTCTGCAAGCCTGTCAAATTTGTTTTGTTTTAAACTGAAGGATATATTTAGACTTTATTATGTACATTCCTCAAGTCTGAGAAGTCAGTAGGGCTGCTACAAATCTCCTCATATCAGTAACTTAGTTCCAGTGTAGGATCTAAACTCTAAGTGTGGATTCAATTACGCTGCTTTTTGTCTAGGAAAGTACAAAACAAAAATAAAATTTTAAAATCATCATTACATAATGTCAGGTCATTTCGAAATATACACTTTTCTTTGGGGTAGGGAACTGAAGCCTCTTCTTCGAAAATAATATTTTATATACAAGCCAAAAGGTTTTTCTTAAAATTGCTATAATTTCCTTAATATTTCCTTCTATTATTTCCTACATTTGTTGTATTTTTTGCTGTGATACTGCAGGGTTTATAGCTAAAAATTACTGCTACTACTATGACTATTACTACTACTGTTCCTGCTATCATAATCATCACCACCACCACCACCTCCATACTACTACTACTACTACAATGATTTAGTAGTAGTACTACATGGTAGTAGTAGTAGTATATAGAGGATATAATTCATCCATAAGCCATCTACAAGTTATAATTCTAACTGGCAAATGATATTTACCAGTGTCTTTAAGCAGAGGTTTCACTCCATTTGTTTTGTAATTTATTGCTTCTATTTCACTGTTTGTTGGTTGTATTCCTACTTTTCAACTTGCAACGTCTGTGATATCCATTCTGGTTATTTCAACTCATTGTTTAGAATCAAGAAGATTATAAGAAAATGAACACACTACATTCTTTAGAGTAGTGGCTTGTATATTACTTCTTGTTATATACTTGAGTGTTTTAGAACTCTCCACCGAATTATAAGAAACATTAGAAGTGATCAGATTATTGTTATCCTCACTAATAAGTATTGTTAATTTTGTAAAACAGTTTGTATGATCTAAGACAATGTGATAACATGTGGTAACATGGTATTATGATTTTGTTAAGAATCACAGTTTACTTTCAATACTGAGACAGCAACTTGCTCCAAAATGTTGGCAAATTTCAATCACTCTACTCAGCATTACACGCCACATTTATAGTAAATTAAAAAATGATCAAATGAGACTAATAATTCTGAGATCATCCTCTCAAATGCTGAATGCTTTTTGAAGATAAAATTTTTCTGGAATACGATGGATGAGTGGTTCGCAAATGGATATTTTACCTACATCTTCAAGGGTAGTCATCCTATGAAGAAGAGCCAGTGGTTGCCCTCAAAGATGAAGGCACAACAATCCTTTGAAACATCAGGAACCACTTGTGCAGAGACACAATGTCACATCCAAGAAGAACTGAATACTAAGTCACACTGCTCTGAGAACCTCAAATCTTCCAAAGCTCTTCGGCTACCACTAGTGACAAGACCATCATATCTCCAAACACTGTGACAAATCGAAGAATATATTTAATTAGTCACAATGTCTGCAAGTGAGACTCACTTTAATGTGTGGTGGTTAAATGAAGTTACTACTGAAGCTAGGAAAACCCTGTATTTTCTGATTATGCAGCTCCACGTATTTTGAAAAGCATGGCGTAACAAGAATGGCAGTCAGGGAAATGTAATGCACAGTGTTTTGTTATCCTGTACATGTACAAGTATGCAAGACTTATTACTGCACTGCTACTTATTACACTTTGTGAAATAGCGATATTATTTAAATTATCTTAAATTTGTACCAACCAACAGGAGCCAGTGTAGCGACTAGGCTATGGACTGGATGGTCCAGGGTTCTAATTCTGGTAGAGACAAGAAGTTTTTCTTCTTCAAAACGTCCAGACCGGCCCTGGAGCCCATCTGGCCTCCTATTCAGTGAGTACCAGAGTTCTTTCTTGGGGTTAAAGTTACCATGAGCATGAAATTAACCACTCACCTGCATCTAGTGGCAAAGTTGAAAATGAGTTGATCTGTACCTCCACCTCTATGAGAGGTCTCCATGGCATGGACAGGAAAAGCTTTACCTTCTACAAACAGAAGAACGTAATATCAGAACTGACAAAAGTTTTAACCACACTTAGATAAAAATGCAGAAGTGATGAAAGTTGAGCGTCTTGGCTTGAAATGCAATACTCACAAACACTAAACTTTCTCAGAAAGCAGAATTTTTGCACCCAAGAGTTATTTTTATGTTACCATACGACCTTGTTGAACGGTGTCATTTGTCAAAAATGTGTCAGAATATGAATGAACTCAGACAAAATTAAAACCTATGGACTCTTACCATGTAATGTTATCACAATGCCTTAAGTCACTCCTCCTAAGATAATGTGTATATGTATGTGTACATATTGTATGCTTTGAAGATGTTATCTTCCTAGCTTTTCGGTCCACCTGTGCCTTGTCTGTCCTGTATGAAAAACTTCTCTCTCCTTACCCATTAATGTCTGATATAACCCATTTATATTCAGACTTCTCAACTTAAAAAAAAATAGCTGCAGGTGTATGTGCATATTTTGGTTTGTAACCTGAGGTAGGTGCAGTGTCTGTTTTATGGGAACAATGTGAAACAAACATAAAATAATTGTGTGAAAATGAATTAAGTAACAATTTGGCCCTTGTAGTGTAGATGCAGTGTGTTTTCTGTGATGTATGGTTTCAGTTTTTATGCTTTAAAGAGGTCTAACCAGTTACATAAGCTCTACACTGCAGTTGTGTTAGTGCTCAATGACAAACTATGTGATATATGGCTGTGTCACTTGTCTGACCTCTATCGATTGTATGTTGCACTGTTGAAAGGGTGAGGTGCACATTCAAACTGGCTGAACACTGCACTTTTAAATTGTAATGATACTACCCCTGTGATAAAACTTTGCAAATCCCAAGGAGTAAGTAAATTCATGATTAGGTCCACAGGCAAGCTGTGGTATTAGTTCACTTATTTGCTACCAGAATTTGCAAGTAAAACATTTTCTTCTGACTCCTAGTATTAAGTCCTGGCTGTTAGTTTATTTAAAGATGTGTTCAGATATCTCAACTTTCCTGCGTAAATGTTGATAATATCAGTTCATAAAAATCACTAAGATAAATTAATATGCTTATTTGTTTCTTGGATATTATTACTTGTATCCCAGTTCGAAAGAGATTTGACTGTTTAATGTTCTTTCTTATAAAGTCGTGTTTAGAAATGGGTTAAGACCCTTGGTACTGCAGCCTGAAGTGGATATATTACCGTCCCCTGATGATAGATTAAAATGGTGGAATTATTATTGGATGGGGAAAACTGAAGTGCTATGAGAGAAACCTACACATTGCCATACTGTCCACCATAAATTCCCCATGGACGACTCAAGGATTGATCCAAGGCATTCATTGTGAGCAGTTGGTGGCTAAGCATTTGAACTTGGACTGTCAGACAGTGGCATGGCTGAAGGTTCAAGTCTTGTAGGGTGTGGAGCAGTGCTGTTGGGTGAATAGTTTTCTGACATTTCAAAGGGTTTTAGTTCCTTTATCTACAGGTTCATTCAGCCCAACAATCTTGGACTGCTTGACCCTGCAAATACAACAATTCTTTGAAATATCAGAGACTACGCATCCGATGACCCTGTGTCAAATCCCAGAATCTTTGCCTCCTGTATTCCTTGCAAGGTAATGTTATGAAGAAGGTGAATACTGAGGCCACTGAGAAGAGTGTCATATCCTTTGCTTTGTTGAATCATAAAATTAAATAACAAATCCATATTTAATTTCTTCAAAAAAATGAAGAATGGGTTGTTACATCTCTTGGTAAATTAACGTGGCTTACCCAACAAAATGCAGACCTTCTAACCTTTCTCATCCTAGTAGATGACATGCTGTCTCTAAAATGTACTGGTGAATGGCATAACTTGCCATATGCTGGTCTCTTTGTGTCTGCTTGATAGCAATTTAAATGTCCACGAAAAGTACAAAAAAAATTAATATACTAAGATAAAATTAACATTTAAATCCTAGAACAAGAGCAACACTGGCATTTTCATTGGTCCTGCTGACAAATGTCACATGATATCAGTTAAAACTTTGGACACTGTACCTAGCAGTAGGTGAACCTTCCGGCTTTCATCATTTCCATGAAAAATGTTTTTTTATAACAATGCTTATGGCCTATATTTTGCATTATTTTTCAGTACCAGAGATTATGTCAATGCTGTTAAATAAGTCTGGATTGAATGCAAAGCAAAGCGCCTGGTCCCGTAATTTAGTGTTACCCAGAACTTAAGAAAGGCATCTTTTCAGGAAAAAGAAAAGCAACTGAGCTTTTATGATAATACTGTACAGCGACATGTACCATGTTTAAATCATATATTCTAAATAGAGTAATGAATTTTATTAATAGGGTTGTCATCTGTAGTATGCTACTGTGTAATTTGGTACATAGGTATCTCTCAAATATTGGGCCCAGTTTACCAGTTTGTACAGTTTGATGTTGCAGAAGACTGTAATCTTGATTCTTCTGTTAGTATCTCAGCTGTCACAATATAGGGCTACAGAATTTTAGACTTTCCTAAATAAACTGATTTCATGCATGTGAAATGACATAAAACTGGTTAAAGGTGTTAGCACTTACAGACTGAACGAAAGAGGCAGGCCATGACCATCTTTATCACTACATTTTGCATAAGTGCTTAAAAATAATAATAATAATAATAACAACAGTATAAGTAATTTCATATTCAGATTCAACTAATGAACATGCAAATCATGATGATGAGATGGATGGGATTTTGAGAAATACATACTAAATATTAGTCAGGAAACCTGAAGAGAAGAGACCATTCCAGAGACCTAGGCATAGATTGGAGGGTAATATTGAAGTGGGTCCTAAACTGTGTATGGTATTTGAGAACATACAGGGGGTTAAGGTGAGTCATTGTAGGGTCCTGTGACAGACAGTTGTGAAAATGATAATGAGCCTTTGGTTCAATACAAGACAGGGAATTTCTTCAGCAACCATGTGATATACCATTTTCTCCAGAGAGCTGTGCTTTGTGCAGTTGTTAAGTCAGTAACAATGAATTATGTGCGTTGCTGCATTCCTGAGCAACAGAAATCAAAGCAGTAAAAATAAGGACCAACTAAATAAGTGTTTGTTTCACAATGAAAGAAATGTGTAATCCTTTAAAGGAGAGTAGTTACTGTTTATACAGTTTGTTTTTTAACATTCAGAATCTTCACATTTTATGCACAGAGTGTATTTAAGTGTGTAATATAATCCTCAGAATAGGCAGTGATTATCTTCCTAAACATTAATTTGTTAGGCTTAATAACAGAGATGCAGAGTGTCTTCTGTCAGGTGGGAACTGAACTTTTCAATATTATTTAGACAATTTTCAGACACTGAAAGTTAATACAGAAAAAAATTCTTCATCTGATTTCTCTGTGCCATCTTGTTAGTAAGTGCTGTGATTCATCATATTTACAGATTATTTTTCTGTACCATTACTGCCTTCTAAGCATAACTGAAATGATCACAGAACAGTTTATAAATGGGTTATACATTACTACTCCCCACTATTATTCTCCAGTAAATTGTTGAAACACAAAATTTTAACCTCACTCATGAACTACAATGTTACTACAGTACACTCAGCCGTGTTTAGAGACAACTAGTCAAATATGATTGCATGTGATGGTTAATATTTGATTCTGGTGCCAGACACTGCAGTCATGTGGTGGCTGATATTTGATTCTGGTGCCAGACACTGCAATCATTTCACTGTTAGTACGGCTGCACATGTATAGACTATGTCTAAACTGAAAAAAAAGAAAAGAATTATACGAAGAAATAAATAGTCATTTCAAATAGTGTTGGGTCTTTCTCATTCTTTTTATTTTTCCAGTTTCTCAGAAAATGTGCAATAGGTACAGAACCAGTCTAGGCCTTACTGAATAAACTAAATCATTCAACTGTACTAGAGTTGTCATTCTTGTTTCATTATTTCTGATGACATTTTAATTTAGGTGAGTCTTTTCACATCCAAGCCTCTCCACCTGTTCTATCTTCTGAAAACTCCTCATTGTCCTCCCATGTTCTTTCTTCTGCATCATGCGCTTGCTATCCAGTTTTTCCCATCTTAATCTGGATCTTCTCTTGCTCAGTTTCTTTGTGCTGTCATTTTGAAGCCACATGTGGAATTCTTTCCTTCTTTTGTCTTAACTTATTTACTGAGTTGCCTTCATAGCACTATAGTTTTTATATTTCATATTTCTTTTTCCTGTTATTTTTCGGTATTACACTTTTCCAAACTCTCATCTCAACATAGTTGTCAATCTTTACATTCAATTAACAATTTTATTAACAACCTGGCACATTCATCAATAAATGAAAATGTGATTTTCTAAAAAGATGCAGTAAGTATTTTTTAATATATAACAACTGTAGAACATCTTTGAAATAAATTGAAGCCATTCATTATCACAGATTATAATGTGGACTCAAGAAGGCTTTGTTAATAGACAATAAGCAAATAATAAATCAATGTTTGCTACTTATTTAGTCTAGCCATTGTGAAGTTTCTCAAAACTAGTTTACCATTCTAAGAGAACACTGCCTTATCTCCTGTTTCAGTACTATTATACTTGGGTTGCTATGTAATCTCGTTAATAAAGTCTGCTAACATAATATAGCCATGTGACTAACAAAATCTAGAAACAGCTTCTTGTTTTTTGGTAAATGTAAGTAACTGTACTTAAAATATATAATGTTGTACGGTTATGTCATATTGAACAGACTTTTCCTACACCCTGTTCTGTAGTATGCATGGATTCTTAGTCACTGAATCCTGTTCTAACTAACCTTAAGGCACTTGGTGAAAAGTGTAGAATCTCAAGCTGTCAAGCGGGCTGTTTCACTCCTAGCATGCAATTATTTGTGCCAGTACGATCTAATATAACTTATGTGCAGAACGATCATCAAGTGATCTGTCGTACGACAGGTCCACAGCCTCTTCCAATGTGAGTTCCCCAGTGCTCATACAACACATTTTCAATTTTTAACTTCCGCGCCAAATAGTTTTAGATTCCAATTTGTGGTTACGCAGTCTGGACCGACCACATGTTTGTATGATTGTTGGGAACATTCCGTGGCTTAGGTTGGACGTATTGTACGTACAGCAGACGAACGAAAATGGTCGCTGTAATACACAGTGGAAGTGGTGATAACGTGAGACATTAGTTAGTCTGCCTCGTTGTTTGGTGTTTACGTGTTATTTTGAGTGCCGTGAAGACTGTTGGTCGCAATGTATTCTACGGTTTTCTTACTAACGTGGCATGTTTTGCGAAATTTCCTTACGTCGTGTAACGAAGTGAATAGATAATTATTCCCGTAAGAAATTTTAAACCGAAAATGTACAGAAATTGTGTCTTCCGTTCATTAGCCCTTTGCGTGCAATCTGGAACGATGTTACAGTGGCATACGACCTGTACATTCTCAAATTTTAGAAGCGTGGTTATAAAACCGTGGGTAAATGCAGAATGGGCTCATATTAGGCTAATACATCCATGTAAGTGCCTGAATGCAGAAAATACGTTAGTGACAAAAGACTTTTTTGAAAATATTAAAGACAAAAGTAAAGAAACGTTTTTGGATATGATACATATATTTGAATCTAAAGGTATTCATAGACGTGGCCACGTTGAATTTATTTATGCAGCCTTACGTCACATGGAAGAATTTGGTGTTAATAAAGACTTGGAAGTATACAAGTCTTTAATTGATGTTTTACCGAAGGGTAAATTTATACCAACCAACATCTTCCAGGCAGAATTTCAGCATTATCCCAAACAACAACAGTGCATTATTGATTTGTTGGATCAAATGGAAGAGAATGGCAAGTATCTTAAAAGACTCCGGTTCTGAAGAATCGGGCAGGTTTACATGTTGATAACAGTATTTGTCTGTTGTGTAATTTCAGCATGCTCAAAATGAACACATCTAAGACTATCCTATAGTAAGAAACAAATTAGGACTGCCTTAAAAAACTTTCTTTTGTCTAATTCTTTTTATTCTATGGAAGCATATTTTAGTAATAAATTCATATAAAGATCTTGGCTTCCTAATTTTAAGTATTACAATTAATGGATTTTAATAATATCTAATAATAGTTATTTAACCCAGTAATATATTTCATATTATGAAACATAGTAACTTAATGTCAGTGGGTAATGCAACTTAACTTATAAAACAGAATGTAATATTTACTTATTTAACTTGTATTACTTTCTACATCATATTACTACTATTACATGTAATTTTATATGACTGATGCTTTCCTCTACATAGCATCTATATTTCGTTTATATATTTTTATTTATGTGTTATTATTGTTGTATAAGCTTGCAACTACTTCTTTATCCCAAAGGTTGTTTTACCTAGCAGTTTCGATGACATTGTAAATGAGCAATAAACAGTAAACTAAAATTTGAATGTTCACACCAAAAATGCTCATTCCTACTATCATTCTTGCCTGGAGGATCAAAATTATACCCAGAGATGTAAGCCACAGAATTATAGAAGAGTTATAGGAAGTTTCTGTCAAACATCACTATTATTTGTAGTTTATTTAAGAATATAAAAATGATTTATTGAAAATACATTTGTCATCAGGTAAACTCATAGATAATGTCCAGTCTTAATAAAATTATCCAGGATGATATTCAAACTATTGAGTATGAACACTATTCATTCATCTTAATGGACCTGAATCCTACGTTTAAAATATGTGGAATGTTTTTGCTGGGATTATGTAATATTTTTTGGTCTCTTAATCTAAGGTGTGATGCCTGACCCAGATATGGAAGATATGTTGATCAACATCTTCGGAAGACGAGGCCATCCAGTGCGGAAATACTGGCGTATGATGTATTGGATGCCTAAGTTCAAGAACATTTCACCGTGGCCACTGCCAAATCCTGTTCCGAGTAATAGCTTAGAACTTTCAAAGTTAGCACTAGAACGCATGAGCAGTATAGATCTCCAGTCCAAGGTGTCAGTATATCAGGTGTGTTGTAACATATTTTCTTTCTTTGTTTATTAATATCAACAGTGTAACCCTTTGAAGCCAGAGGTTCATCTAAATAATATTTAAAAATCCACTTCCTACCTCACAGAGAACAGAGGCTATCTTCATTACCAAGAACAGTGAGCTAATGCTGTACAGGGAAATAATTGCTGTTTGTTCTGAGATCCATACAAAACACCTAAACACACTGTGTTGGCTGAATGTAGAATGTTTTAATGTTAAATAAGTTCTTACATGAAATAACCACTGTGCTGTAAAGGCTTAACCCTTGATAGCATAGTAGTTATTAATGTGTACCATCTATTTTTACATGAAGAAATTTTGCATTTTCCCATACAGTGTATTTAGTGTTTGTATGATACAATAGAGTGATTAGTACAAACACTGACATTTCTGCTGAATGAATGAATGAATGGTGTGTCTCAAACCATAAAATTCCCTGACTGTCTGGAGACACTAGAAGCAAAAGTCTGTATATTTACATTCTAGATCTGTTATTCTATAAATTTGATTCTTTGTTTCAGTTTATATATATATTGAAATGCAGCTGTAGTTACTTCATTAAGTAAAGTAGTTTTAATGAAAATTTTTTCCATCCTGGACAGACCGTCCAGTTAGATGTGTAGTATTTTTATGTGAAGAACTCACCCGTTAGCTGGTGTACCATACAGCAAAAAGATGATACAAAATGGATTCTGTTATTCTGGGATATAATGATGCATCACTGGGTGATCAGATCTTGACATTTTGACCCTTTAATATAGTGACATTATGTTGTGTGAGAATATCAGGCTCTGATTATCCAATCACACAGTGTCATTCCAGAAGAATGAAGTCCTCAGCTACAATATTGCCAAAACCTCAAAACTCACACTAGTGGTAAAGAGATCAGACAGGCAGGATTGAAGCACGTTGCCTTTGTACAGTAATACTTAATGTAATTAAATTGCAGACATCTGACATAAAGGACTCCATAGACAACACATGGATAGTGAGTGCACAGTCTCCCGTGCAGAGAGAACTCTTGGATATACATCCACATGATGTTTCGATATACGTGGAGGGAGCATTCAGAATATGGTTACGTAATGCTTCAGTGTCCTACTTTATTTTGCGTGCAGATCCAAGACCTAAGCCACACCTGCCTTCACAGGATCTTGATGGTATATATGATGTCTTCATTTGTAAATTGTAATGATTCTCAAGAACTATTTTAGTCTGTGTCTTCAAGGTACCTACTAATCATTAATTAAGAGTTGGTATAGTTTACTTTGTAGGCCTTTCATATGAACCAAAAGCAAGAATGCCTTATGTGGAAACCACGTACGACAGCATAATTTGGGTCAGATTGCAAACAGAGGAAAACATTTTTGTCTTTGGCTGTGACAACAACCCAGCCTGCTAGAGCTCTATTCCCCGGGAGTAAAGTAGCTGGGGACTGAATCTGAGAACTTATTGCCATCTAGTACTGGGTTAAGCATGCATGAAGCTACACATCTATTCCTCATACATCTTCCGGTTGTGATGTCTAATGAATGCAGTTCTAATAGTGTAGTTTTCCCTGAAATTGCTGAATCACATTTGGTATTTTTTAAATTGCTCTGAGCATAAATCAAAGTCAAGTCAACTTGTGAAATAAGCGAGTAGCAAATGTGATAGCAAGGGACCAATTGTAACTGATTGTAACTGGATTCTCACAGGTTTCACCATGCATCACCCAACATTCCATTGTCATTCTGTTTGAAGGAGTAACTGTAAATGTGAGCGCTTTGCATTTCAGTACCACCATCCTTGAACAACATGCTGTGATACAATTTTTGGGGGGGAGAAGGAGTCAAACCCACTGATTTTCACCATAGAGTCTTAGCACAGTATGGTAGTATTAACTGTAGGAGTCAGACAAAAGTTTATGAATGGGTAGAAATGCTTAAATCTGGAAGAACAAGTGTGTGTGATAAAACTCGATCAGAGCACCCATCAACACACGCTGAAGACCACATCGAGCATGCTGTTGATCTCATTCAAGAGGACCAACAGAATACTGTGTCTGAAGTCGGTGAGGTGCTAGACATCAAATTGAAACCTGCAGTTCACAACAAAAGAGGGCTGCCATAAAAAACTGTTCTCTTGCACCATGACATTGCTCGTCCCCATGCATCGTCCACAACACTACAGACAATTCAAAACCTCAAGTTCAAGGTCCTGCCACATCCACCTTACAGTCCTGACCTCACACCTTGCAACTTCCATGCCTTCAGTCCACTTAAAAAAGCATTACATGGTCACTGGTTTGGCAGTGATGAAGAAGTGAAAGCAGAGGTGTACATATGGCTTCAAGAACAACCTAAAACATGCTCTTCCAGTGGAGTCAGGAAGCTTGCGGACCAATACATGGTCGGACAGTAAAGTTCACGAACTCATCGCGGTAAAAGTGCTGCATACCTCATTGCTGAATACCACCGTGGTCGCCTTCAAAGTACTCCCCTTGGGAAGCTATGCACTGATGCCAGCGCCTAGTCCACCCTTCAAAACAATTTTGGGACTGGTTTTGTGGAATGGCCTTCAGAGCTGCCATTGTATTACTTCTGATGTCATCAGTGTCATCAAAATGCCTTCCTTTCAATATTTCCGTTATCTTCGGGAACAGAAAAAAGTCACTGGGGGCTAGATCCGGTGAATAGGCAGGGTGTTCCAACACATTTATTTGTTTAGTAGCTAAAAACTCCCTCACAGACAGTACCATGTGAGCAGATGCATTGTCGTGATGAAAGATCCATGAGTTGTTGGCAAAAAGTTCAGGTCGTTTCCATTTAACTTTTTCACGCAGCTTTTCCAGTACTTCCAAATAGTAAACTTGGTTGACTACTTGTCCATTTGGTACAAATTCATAATGAACAATCCCTCTAATATCAAAAAAATTCAGCAACATTGTTTTGACTGTTGAT
>Ga0123353_10004128_pt1 | contig 18623 bp, 6 predicted proteins | sample TergutLab28metaG_3_FD_92763 | JGI IMG/M metagenome (GOLD analysis project Ga0123353, IMG submission 92763) | Labiotermes labralis P3 segment gut microbial communities from Petit-Saut dam, French Guiana - Lab288 P3 | ecosystem: Host-associated > Arthropoda: Insects > Digestive system > Gut ... | reverse complement strand
TCAATGTTAATAAAAATCCAACCAGATGCAAAAGTATGCAGATATTTATTTACTGCAAAGTCACTCTACATGTTTCGGGTGTCACAGCACCCATCATCAGGAGTACTAAAAACTGTAACCGCAAACTCCGGTACAGGTCGTGGCCACGTTGGAGGGAAGTAGCTGTACCAATATTATGACCTGTACCGGAAGTTGCGGCTACAGTTTTTAGTACTTCTGATGATGGGTGCTGTGACACCCGAAACATGTAGAGTGACTTTGCAGTAAATAAATATCTACATACTTTTGCATCTGGTTGGATTTTTATTAATCAGGAATCATTTGACTAGCTCCACGGACCACAACCATTCTTGATAAGCAAACAGCTCCTCAGTTACGCGAGAATTTATCGTCACTTTATGAAACTCGACGGTTCACCACCCTGTGCAAAAAACCACCACTTTTCACTATCCTAAGCCACACAAATTCAGTCCACGCTCTCCGTCACAATTCGGATTTCTGCAAGATGCATTTGTCCTAATAGTTAAGTCTGGGTATTTCAAGTAGTCTATTTTATTTCGGGCTTCCCTACCAAAACCCCGTGTGCATTTATTTTCTTCTTCACACCGTCATGTGCCCCGCCCATCCAGCCTCACCCTCACATAATTCGGTGCGGAGTTCAATAGTGCAGATTCGCAATGTGTACAGAGAGCGGCTATGCAATGTTTTAATTACTCGAAATGGAAACAGCGAGGATTATATCCTCTTTCAGTGCCCAAAGTTTCGTCTTTTTTTTTTCCAAAAGAATAAAATCTTTCGGGGTTATATATATATGGCGTCTGTGTTTTTGTCGCCAGGACTATATGAGCAAACGCGCCGATTTTAATAAACGCTGCATAGGAGACTTCCCAATGGAAATCACCCTGAAGTCATAATATTTAAACTCCGTTTTCATCAACAGCAACATGGCAGGCCGCAGGAAACCTATGACGTAGAAGTAACAATGGAGCTACTCAGTACAAAACCCTGAAATACTCTTACGAATCTCTGTATGTGGCAAAAACGGCTGCTTAAAGCACAGTATAGGCAAATATCCAACATGAACAGTCGTTGTAATTCTGCTTGAGAAAAGTGAAAAGACAAGATACTACAAATCCCTGTGACTTCATACGACAGAGTCCTTTCCAAGAAGCTGATAGTCGTTCAGCTAATCAAGATATTCTCTGTCTTCTACAGAAATTGGAATTTCATTAACTTGTGCTTAAGTGTTCCACAAATCTGAAAGCCTGTGCAGCATTTCGTAACATGTAGTCTGTTTTCACTGCGATGGGCCGTCGCTCCGTCCAACCTGAAATCTATAGGGTCACCCCTTATCAGCTGTCCGTGACCGTATTATTTAATAATTTATATTAATAGTCATCCAAAGTATGTTGAAGCAACTTGTGGTCGCGTCACGCTGTGGTGGCAACAAACAAGGTTAACGTGGACAGAAATTAACAACTATGCATAAATTAAACAATCTCGTCATAATACTTGTTTATTCTGGCAATAAACAATGACGGTGAAAGCAGTGGATGCAATGTTAAAATGTAAAACCTTCCGTAAAGGCACAGACGGGGAAGTAGATGTATAGCTCTACTCTTTCTACAACCTCGGCGCTAGATGGGGTGGGTAGTCAACGCAACACCCAGACCGCTTTAACTCGGGAATAACCCGTGCCCGTTGTACAGGAGGCCGGATGGGCCCCAGGGCCGGTCTGGAGGGTGCAGAAAATCTCGCCTCACCCGATATTCGATTCCCGGACCGTCCAGCCCGCAACCAGTCGCTATAACGACTGCGATATCCCGGCCCTGCACCAAGCAACGTTAATTAGTCATGCCGACTTCAGCTGTAAGTAGATCACATGACAGAGCTCAAGAATGTTGAACCGCCCAATATCTTGTCTAAATTGGTTCCATTTTCCGGGAATCAGTTCAGTAACCGATAACATTAGACATATCGCAGTCGTATCTATTTGTACACGGCTGACGTCCCAAACACCTGGCACAACGCGCGTGCAAAGATAATGCAGTCGTTGCAATGATATGGTTATGAACTGTACGAGATTACGAAGAACCGCTGTAACCTACCTCAAGACAAAACATATTGTGATTACACGTTAAAGAAGAGAAGCTACAAGAAATCTTAGAATCGATTCACAGATTTCTGAAACGTGAATGCGTAGTGATCAGGACACGTAGTTCAAGTATTCCTGTAGTTCTATTAGTTCCTGTAGTTCTGGTCGGAACAAGTTTGTGTGAACAGAGCATGGCAAGGCGTAAAATATAACAACAACAATAACAAAAACAGACAACAGCAGTAACATAATATAATAATAATAATAATAAAGTCAGTTCCCAACTGCATCGGACAATTGGACTGATCCAAGCCCATCATAGAAATACATTTTGAAGTAACAAAAATAAAGACCCGAAGTCGCCGATATCAAAACCCGCCACTGAACAAGGACCTGAAACAATTTCAAGCATTTCTTTTTCCAAATTCCTACCTCTCTCATATCAACCTTGCTATTACCGTCGCATTTCTTCCTTCATCTTACAAAAGGGCATCTTCTAAGAGGTGGTCCCATTTGTGTCTCCCTCATTCTGGAAACTACCGTGACAATCTTCGTAGCCTGAACAAAACACAAAATGCCCCAGTATGTGGCTTTGCTCTTTCTTAGTTCAAAAACTCCTCTCAAAACGAAACCTTGATAATGACCTTACATAACAAATTTACACCACAGATGCTCTCTGCAACGTAATACGTAGACTTCTACAAGGTGTTTTCTACTTTCAAAGTATCATACGGTTTGACGATACTCATTTTAAAGTAATTTTGTTTCCCTCAGTACAGCTACAGTGGTATCTGGTTCCTTCGGAATGACCCTTTCGAAATAGCATCACAAGTGAGCTTCCCTGCTGACACACAGGTCCACAAGCTTCTTAACAAACTGAGTCCTCCCTAAGAAGCTACCAGGTCCTGAGCGAGTCAAGTAATTCCCCGCGTTTAATGGCATCCGAAAGTTCATTAGCGCATTTACAAGCGCCCACCACCTCCCATCCCACTTCTTGAAGGCCAATTTTAATATTACCCTCCAAACTACGCCTAAGTACTCCAAGCGTCTTAAACCTCGTAACGTGGAAGGCTACAGCACAACGCCCCATATACGCTCTGACACGGTTTTTTGACTATGTTCTTACGTTCGCTAAGTTTAGGGATGTTGTATTTTACCGTTCTCCGCGTTTTTGCGCTAATTTTTTTTTTTTTTTTTTTGGGTATAACAGAGGCACTTTCCCCACAGTACTGGTTGTATTTCACAGTTGTGTTTATCACTACTACATGCATGACCCTGTCATGAAACGTTAAATCTAAGGGTGAAATGCTCGTACGTTCCATTGTGAGTGTAAGGTGCACAGTTCGGGACCCAGCTTTGCGTCTAAACAAAGTGTGTCAGACTTACCCATTCCAGTCTTCCTGTCCACCTCATCATCGCAGATCCGAGTCCCAGATTACCGTGTACATTTCAAAATGAGTTGTGTCACTAAACTGGTAAAGTTTACACTGTATGTAATTTAAATGTGCCTCATAATAATGCCGAGAGGAAAAGGAAGTTTACAACGTAAAAAGCTAAATTTGTCCCTCTCCACGCCATCAAGGCTTATAGGAGGAGTAGTAGTATAACTCCACTTTTTTTTACCTCGGCATGAGGTTGTGCCGTGTCTCCTCAAGGAAGAAACCGCCCCGCAGTAACCTCGGCCTCTAATCCTTACCTTTAATGTCGACCTCGTCCTTTCATCTCCACCCTTTCCCTTAATCTCAAAACCTCCCTTTCTCCTATTATTGCCCCGTTGGTGGAAGAGCAGTCTACGATCAACCGGCCTACTGGAAAGTGTGTATTCTGAAATTAGTCTCGGCCTGAAGTCGATAAGAAATTCTGTTTGGCATTATTGGGACTCCACGATCACAAGGTGGAGAAGAATGTTCAAATCCACACCCCCGCCGATTTCTCCCTGGGAAAAATGCCGGACTTGACGGCTTTGGAGAAGAGATAACTTCTACTTGCTGTCGAGATCCGAACCCAGGAGCGTCCAACCCGTAGCAATTCTCTGCACCTAACAGACCCCAGCAGTTCCCAAAGTTTACAATGTACTAACACAATTGACAGGAACAGCTACAGGACAAAATGTATAGCAGAATTTCATCTGGCTCATCAGTTCCACTACAGACTGTTGTGGAAAAGGTTATGAGCTTATGGTTCGGTCCCCCAGTTCAGTGTTTCTTAACCGCCGGGCCGCGGCGCGGTACCGGTCCCTGGCATCAATTATACCGGGCCGCGAGAGATTCCTAGTTTAAACGTAATTTTTTATTTGTCAACATGCCACACCTTATACACAAGTGTACTAATACTCTTTATGGTTACGCAATAAATAATTATTAAAACTTACGTTAGTTTAATGCATGAACTTAAAAAAAAATAGGGAATGTACTGACGAGTAAATCTGTTGGGCCCGGGCCCTCGTCTTATGAAAAAAGAATTTACCGGGCCGCGGTCTCACAAAGGTTGAGAAACACTGCCTTAGTTGATTACCTGAGCGACTACTGGATTCTAAAGAAGCCATCTCCTCCGTGGTTTATTAAGTCAGCAGCAGTGGCGTCTCGGGGTCTCCCTTTGGACCATCCAGTCACCAAATTATGCTCCATAAAACAGGAAGTTCATTGTACCAGTCCAACTGGCTACACAAAGAATCCTGCAGTGGTCAAGATGCAGAATTCTTCCAAATTTCGAACAATCATACTTCGCTAAGTAACTTCGTTTGGGTCCATGGAAAGGAAGTGAGGAAAGGAGCATTCAAATACTGCAGCAGTTCGGTGGTCTATCGTATGCGTGAGTGCATTTACAATGAACAGAGACACGTGGCAGGTAAACAGGTGTCTACCAAACAAAAACCTGAAACTGGCTTAACCACTCATACAGAATAATCCGCGTGTCTATGAATGTAAGCAGTCTGGCCTTCGGATCCCGGAAGGAGGCAGAGAAGTCTCTCTTCACCGAAAGGTCCAAACTGGCTCTGCAGCCCACCCGTACTTCTACTCAATGGGTACCAGGGTTCTTTCCCGGAGGTAAAGAAGCCGGGATGTGATGTTGACCACCAACTTCCTTCTAGAGCGGAGGTTAGGGTTCAGCGTCTCTACCCCTGTGCTTGCTCTCTATGCCTTCATGGTGTAGGCAGGGACAATTATATGGAAGTAAGAATGTACTTGTACACATAAAGTAAATGAATACTATTATGTACATTTGTATAAATTTGTATACATGTATATATGTGTGTGTGAACCAATATATGCATGCTAGCTTCACGTACCTACGTGATTATATGTATGTATTTGTGTATGTATGTATGTATGAATGAATAACGAGGGTCAGTCAGAATATAAGTCTACATGGCGTATAATACGGTAGTAACTAAACAACCCATACCGTTTAGATGCGGCAGATTCGTCGCCACGCGATTATCATTGTATGTAGCGCTGAAGCAAAATCTTTGATGGTCATAAATGTAAAGAAGTTCCCTAGATGGGAACAGCTGCGACACGACGGCCGATAGCACAGTACACGGACTTGTATCCACAGTTCGTCCCGCGATGTAATAAATGCCTCAGTTGTGGCGAGAACCTCGTGGGAAAACACTGGGATAACAGTAGAATTATAGCAGGATTACTTCCTCGAAGTGCCTGTCATTTTGCATGGTGACCTGCAAACGAGTCTCACAAACCTTACCGCCCTCCTGTCTCAGTCACATGATTGTTGCTCCTAAGCGAGCTAGACGAATACTGGCACCCTCCACCCTCTGCTTACAGAGAGACGCCGATCTGCGAGCAGAAGATTTCCTTATAACCGCAGCCTAGGCTCGCCAATGTTACCCGCGTCTGAAGTTGCAGACTTTGTGGAATTAATCCTGCTATACATCATAAATGTTGTTAACAGAGGTGACAATAAATAACGTAAATATATGCATCGCAAACTAGTGTTCTACCGGACACCCTTATAAATCTTAGTAATTAACCAACTTAATGCACAAAATCTTTTATAATAAGTTTATTATATGCCTCTACATGTTTCGAGCACTATGTGCTCATCATCAGGTCAAATTGTATTATACAGCATCTGGTATCATCACACTCTGTAGGTGGCCTTCCGGTGCACAGGCAGACAGAGGTCCTCTCCAACCTGTGCACCGGACGGCAACCTACAGAGTGTGATGATACCAGATGTTGTATAATACAATTTTGACCTCCTGATGATTAGCACATAGTGCTCGAAACATGTAGAGGCACATAATAAACCTATTATAAAACAAGATTTTGCGCATTAAATTGGCTAATTACAAAGATTATACTGAGATGCACGGTAAAAGAACCCATATAAATGTATATTTATATACATACATGAACGTAAGAATGTGTGCTATATGCACGAGGCATGCACATTAATGTGACATACGTACGCGCAACGCGCAAGCGTTTGCTAAAGCATGTGCAGTATATAGGTTCACTTACGTACACACACACACACACACACACACACACACACACACACACACGTCTCACGTCGTACTGAGTCCACTGATTTCATTTTACTTCGTGATTGCATTCTTTCAACATTGAAAGCTATGGTATCCGGGCGTATGATACAACGTAGATACGCAATTACATACAAACGTTTCGGCAGAACCTTCTGTAGCCATGTACAGGAAAGATAATTGTTGTGACAGTTTTCTCTGACATGTTAGCACATACCAGGTTAATCTGCCAAATTACACTGCGTCACAATACAGAATGACCGTAATATTACTGCAGTAACGAGAACTTAAATTCCAGCATTTCAACAGGTCATTTCACTTCTTCTTAGACCACACAATTCTCTCTTTCCTGTGGCGCTGCGGCCCAACGCCGGCCATGGTCTCCTCATTCTTGAGGTTTCTAGATCACACACGACGCATCACAGTCGGTAGGACTCCTCTGGACGAGTGATCAGCTCGTCGCAGAGACCTCTCCCTGACAACACACAACACTCACAAACAGAAAAACAACCATGCCCCCGGTGGGATTCGAACCCACGATCTCAGCAGGCGAACGGCAGCAGACCTACGTCTTAGACTGCGCGGCTACTGGGACCGGTGGACCATACAATTAAAACTGATATTTAAAAACTAACGTCTGCTATGGACAGGAACAATTGACACGTTCTTTAGAACACAGCCATGAATCTTCTGCTCTATCTTCTATCAGCTTCTCAAGAAGGACTCTGCTGTGTGAAGACTGTCATGTAAATAAACATAACAATAATACAGCTGTCCAATGCTAAGAGTCTCTTCTGACAAGCGGCTGTGTTGCGGTCACTCTACACATGCACATGAACTTTCGTGCTACTTTGTGAGAAAGTTTCGCACCTACAGTACCTGTGCTAAGCCGTTTCCTAGAACGTCTCTATGACCTAGCAGGCAGTCTTACAGTAAAAATTGCCTTTTGTAGTCCTGAAGTGGCGTTGCGCCGTGTACCAACGGCAAGTTTTGATCGTTAGTAAGTCTACTGTCTATGAATACATATCTACATATTTTACTAAGGCAGGTTTAAAATAATTATTAAAATTATAGAGAAATTGTTTTGCTTCATCCTGACTAGGAATACTGTTTAGATTTGGCATCTGAAATGTGTGTCTTATAACATGGAAGATAAAAACCAATATTTCGGTGAAATCTGCTGTGTGCATCATGAAGGAAGAATTCTATCTTGAAGAAGTGGAGAGCAGATGTTTCAAAAACAAAACTGGTTGGCTTCCCTGTCAACCAAACCGCACAATTTTATTCCATAAAACCCCAAGTATCAACAACACCTCTAGCCACAAAGAAAAAATTGTATCCGTACAGCCAGTGTTCTCTGTACTTGGAAATTGAGCGCCCTTTAATAGAATTCAATCTAACTGAAACACCAATAACTGCATAAAATTCTCAAAAGGTAGCCCTTTTGCTAAGGTCTCACGCTTTTCGATTCTCTATAGCTGTACTTACTGTTTTTGTTAATCACTCCCTATACTTGATATCTAATTGCTTTCTCTTCTAGACCTTCTTATATTACTGCTTCTAGTAACAAAATACGTTCATACGCTTGTACGAAATCCTTACACTGCAGACCGAGGGACAGAAAATGAAGGTGATTAGGCGATAGTGCCTTCCGAAGACATATCTACAGTCGCATTTTAGTTCGCGTGATGTTAACTGTAAGAAATGACACGGGAGGGTTGTTGCTGTAGGTCAGTTTCTAGCACATTGTCCACCTCACTGATTCCTGTGTACAATATTCTTACATAATCCACGTGTTGTGGACTTACAACACATTTCTGCTATGAAGTCGACTCTGTTTTTCCTCTTTCAGGAAGTCTTGTTTCGCAAGGCAGACGGCACTAGTAGATATACGCGATAGGTCTCAGTATTATTGTTTTTTAACTACTGCAGATGACCCGTCTGATTCACTGGACCTACAATTCGATATATGGTGGCTGATGAGGATATCAAATGCAAAGGATATTCGCGTCGCTCCATTGATGTGTGGGTTTATTGCTTGCTTGGTCAATGACCGATAAAGAATACTTGAAATGTAGCTTGTGGCAGCTAAACTGAGAACTTAACACACTTTCCAAGTGCACTAACGTGTAAGACTTATTTATACCTATTCGCGATTAAACTAATAGCATATTAAATATGTAAAAAATTAAATTTGAATGTTCTAATTTTCTGGGATATGACGTCTTGTCGATTGGTACGTTTTACTGGTGTTTTGGAGTAGTGCACTGCCTCCATCTTCAGGTTCAAAAAGTTTATCCCCCTTAACCAAAACGCGCGGAGACTTGCAAGTTCACCACATCCGCTGTATGAACCTCAAACATCACGATATTAATTTCCATTCAGTTCCGGAATTCTCGTCATCCATGTTTTGTTAATGACGCGAGGTAAAGAAAATGCATGACGTTAAGACATCCGGTGGGCGCGGTGGCATATCTCATTCTTAACTTCAGCATTAGGTTGAAGTAGTCAGCTCCACGTCCCGGCCGTTTTATGTGTGGGGAAATATCCCCAGTATGCATTGAATAGGACACTGGCTCGGCCCCAGACCCGGTCTGGACGCTTTTGAGAAGAGAAAAAATCTGTTGGTCCTGAAGTGAACCGAATCGAGATTCCGTAGTTGTCCAGCCCGTAGCCGATACAAAATGCCGATGCACTGTCTTGGTTTGCTGACCACGTCAAGACTGCTGTATACGGAAACTGCTGTTTTAACTTAAGTTTATACTATTCTGACATGAAATGCCACATTATCTGATACACACATACCAGACTACACGGCGTCACATCCTACAAGAACGTAACATTAATAGTCATCACCTCGTAGCCTTGTATCCGATGTAAATCTACCTGCTGTTTTGTATGAGTGTGAAACTGCAGAAGCAGGCAATGTATTTCTCACCTCTAACGGAAAGGGAGCAGGTAGGATGGCATATTGTGCTGACCAGCTACGGACTGGGCAACCGAGCGATCGTGGTTGCATTCCCGGCGGGGAAAATACGTTTTCCTCTTCTTGTCAAAAGCTTCAACAGCGGCTCTGGGGCCCAACCAGCTTCCTGCTCAAGGGTGACGCGCGGTATCTCCCCAGGGGTAAAAGCGGTCGAGGCGTAAATCTGAACACTCACCTCCGTTTGTTACCGGAGTTAATAACGAGCAACTTCATGTTGTTACTATTCCATGTCTTCGTGACACACGCTGGGACAGCTTTTACTTTATCAGAGTATGCGAAGATTCATTATCGCGTTCAACAGCCCGCCAGAGAACCCCACAAATAAAACGTACTTGAGGCACAATTTCCGATACAAGCTGCGTCAATGTTAGTTATTAATACGGCTGCAGTTATGTACCGATTTGTCCATTCATACACAAGACTCCGAAGGCTTCATTATGGGGATGAATTTGTTCACTGGGGCCCTGTTTAGGTTATGATATTTAATTCTGTATTCGGTATATTAGTACAGATTTAAACGAAAGCGCTGAGTCATAACCCTGCCATACTGGTCTTATACAATTTTGATACATTTCTCTACAGTTCTGAAAGTTGCCACGTACGAAGCTGTGTTCACTGACCTTTTTAGGCGCGATTCGGCTGTTAACTTCGTCAGCTCCACGTCGTTTCAGGCTTCATCCGCGGTGTAAACGAGATTTGCTCTCTTTTTGGATAACTCGCAGGGTAGGATGGTAATTCCTTACCTGATTTCTTGGCCCTTGAAGATGGGACCGATAGGTTGTCCCGAAACGTCGGTAAGGATTAACAAATGCACGTCGTGTAATATCCCAGATGAGCGCAGATTCCGTCACGTCTGTCTGTTGTCTGTCCGCACGTTAGAAGTGCGACTCCCCTGGGCAGATTTTTATCGAAATGGTGACTTTCATAAAGAAAATCTTTTGAGAAACTCCAAATTAACTTAAAATCGGACATGAATTTCTGGCAATTTGCAATAAAAACCTAAGTGTGTTTCATATTGTTGGTCGCGACATATGTAGCGCAACAACAGTGAGAACGCATTGCTTTACTTCCTTGGCAATTGTTTCAATATTTACTACGTTGTTGACGGTGACCTACTTTCATCAACAATACAGAGGGAAGGCACTGTAGCGTTTCCAAGGCAACAGTGGTGCCACGAAGGCACCACAATATTACGTTATACGTGCTTTGCCTACCTTGTTTGGTAGTGATTTGCTTCTTCTTATATCGCTTCTTTTAAGTCCGTCTTTAGAAAATTTACAGTTAAAATCTTCAAGCACGTGTGTGCCAAATTTAATAACAATAGATTTTACGCTTGCGTTGCAAAAAATCTCCGTTAATTAACACTGAGAAATGAGTCTTATGACGTATCTTAAATATGTGTACAGTACAAAATAAAACGAATAAAGTAAACGGCACTGTATAGGATGGAGGGCGGGGGGGAGGGAAGCGAACGGGAATCCCGGAGTTTGCCGAAGCAAGTCAGCACGGCTCGGTTAACTGTGGAAGTGGGTCAGTTGTGCGAGGCATGCGCAATGCAGACCAATGGCCATTGACCTGGGACATGCAGTTGTTATCGCAACGTAGCTACTAGTCAGCTCAAAGACACCACGCTACTTTTCTGCGTGAAGTTCTAACCAACTTCATGAGTCGTGTTAGTAATTTCTTATCACCAAAAGTGTTTTTTTTTTAATTTTCCTTCTTAGTCGGAAGTTTCATGTGCGCTGTCCCGCGTCACAGTCAGAAAACAAATATCACTGTTTCCGAGTGTTCACTGAACGACACTAAAATTGCAGAGGGTTGGTGATACATGAATGAACGAGTACTAAACATTAATAGAATGATACTGACAAGGTTAAATCGAAGTACTAGCGAAAAACCATATTCCAGCGCCACTTTGTCCAACAGAAATGGCCTGGGATTGAACCGTGGGTATGCGGTGAGAGAGAGAGAGGTCGGCGACTAACCGCTTTGAGCCATGGCATAGCCAATATTTATCACAAATTCATGAAATTTTATTATGATAGATAAAAGTTACAAGATCTTTAAACGTTTTCTTGTTTCTTAGTCTGAGCTCTTGTACCCACTCATTTTAAAGTTATTGTTGCACATTATTATACCCAGTGACACACACACACACACTGTAGGACTCCCCTGGACGAGGGATCGGTCCGTCGCAGAAGCACGCTGTTGATGTTACTAGATTCATTTTAATAGTCCTTGGCATTTTTAAAATCGCCGTTTGGTTTTACCGCTGTGCGCACAGTAAATTATTTTAACACAGTTGCAGTGTAGCGATTCAAGTCATGGTTTAACTTCGAAACTTAATAAATCAAAATACAATCACTTTTGTGGAAAAAAAAAAAGCGACGTGCATAGTTACGGACTTAAACACACTGCTTAGTTCTGTGGCGCAACGGCCCTAATAGGACCTAGTAGGACACCTTATCTTTGAGGCTACTAGATGACATGCGGTTATACACACGCGCGCGTAAATCAGGAATTCTCTGAAATCGCAACGCAACACAGCGATCACAAGGCAGGAGTGCCCATGCCCTCAAGGGTATTCGAAATCACGATCCCAGTAATCAATTTGCCGAAGACCTACGCCTTAGACCGCACCGCCAACGGGATCAACCACACACTCACACACACACACACACACACACACACACACACACACCTAGGTAGGCCGACGCACGCACACATACATACATCTCGAGCAAGACAGACGAAGCGGTGACGCTTCTGTCTGTGTTTGTGAGGTACCAGTTTCGAATCTCGCTCTGATGACCGGCTATACTGAGATTTTCAGTGGCTTTCCTCAGTCTCTCCAGGCAAATTGCCGTATAGTAAATTAGGTCACGACCGCTTCCTTTCACGCCATTTTCAGTTTAACGTACCCAAACACTTGACGCCATATTGTGTTGAGTTGCAGACAGCTTCGTCGTTAAATACACAGCAAATATTACTACTGCATGCATGTACTGCTTACTGCATAGGTATGAAAGGAAATAATTATCCCATTGAAAATGATGTCAAACATGACTGTAACAGTAAACAACAGTCTCTACTAAAACACAAACACCTAACTTAACCTAACCTAAACTACACATGCATTCATTCATATATGAAATATGCAGCAAAGTGTTTGAATTAAAATGTTTACACAGTAGTTTCTCCTATATTATATTTGTGAGTTCCACGACGTTGAAGAGCCTCGTTCTAGTATTGTGTGTTTTGACACAGAGAATGGTAGGTTGGTACCGACGTTTCGGGAGAACATACTGTTACCATCTTCAGGCTGTAAGTAGGTTCCTTCAATTCATTAGTACCATCTACAAAGTCACAACCTATAGTACCACATTATGAAATTCGTAACCATTTGTAGGTGGCTGTAACCATACGGCATCATTTTTTGAGGATGTCACATGGTTTGCTGTGAAACGCGCAACCATTGAGTAATTCCTAGAAGCCAACCAAATATCGCACAGTTTAAAACTTCAGAGATTAAACTTCTACAGGCGATGACATTAGGAAAGGCGGTACAAAAATAAGTACACAACGCGTATGTTTTCAGTTTACAGAGGGCTAGAGTGACCTGATCTTTTGTACGGGAGTGTAGTAGTGTTGGTTGGTAGCGCTGTGTCGGTTGGCAACACATAGAACTTTATACAACGTGTCCGCTGATAGTTAAAACGTGGCGACTTGACTGGAACAGTGGTCCAAAGAGGATATCCCTGCTGTAATTTTTTTTTTACAGCTAGACGACGGGGAAGAAGTGATGAATCGTCAAAGTGTGGCGAAATGGTTTTCAGAATTCAAACCCGGTCGAGTTGGGAAGGAAGTGGCAGAACGACAACAACAAACATCCCCAAGAGCAAAGCACGTGCTCAAGCAGCCATCTTGGATAATAGAAGAGTGACTGTGAGTGAACTTGAGCACGATTTGGGTCTTTAGTCAGGAGTGTCCAGGAGATAGGCTTCCACATAGTTTGCGCGCAATGGGCTTCGCGAGCACTATCGGCAGACCACAAGGTACAACGAATGGTTAGTGCTCTTTCATTCCTCTAACAGTACGCCATTCATGGTCATGAATTCCTCAAACCCATTCTCACTGGAGGCGAGACGTGTTTTCACCACCACTCCCCCACGATAAAGCGTGCAAGCATGTAGTGGAAAAATCCCCAGTCCTCGCGATCTAAAAAAATTCAGGATGCGAAAATATGCTGGCAGAGTGATGGCTACGGTGTTTTGGGACCGCAAGGGTGTGCTGTTCGTGGATTTCATGGAAAAATTTGCAACAATCAAAGCAGTGTCATATTGTGCAGCCCTATAACGGTTATGAGCAGCCATTCAACGACAACGCCCCGCACTGCTCACAACAGGTGTTGTTTCTGCAGGATAACGCACGGCCACACGTAGCGACTCTTATCACAAGTCTTGCAGCGCTTCGGGTGGACAAACTTGGAACATCAGCCATACAGCCTAGACCTAGCGCCGAGTGATTTTCAAGTCTTTCCCGCTATTAAGGATCGTCTTTCTGACCACAAATTAGCAGGTGAAGAAGACGTGAAAACATCTGTTACCAGGTGGTTTATATCAGGGTGCCCAGAATTCTACGAAGCAGGAATTAACACACTAGCCCCACGGCTGGACAAATGCCTTAATCTTGGTAGGAACTATGTTGAAAAATAAAGTGGTAAGTACAGATAATCCATACTGTCTCTTTTGTTCAAAATGGCATTATATACATTAGAATATATGCCTTGCAAACTTATTTTTGGACTGTCCTTATTTCCATTATTTCACACTTCGATTACTTTATTACTTTCCTGAATCTTATATGACGGACTGGTAATTATTTATACCGTTTTATTAACGTTAAACAAATTATCTCTCGCAGTTTACTGGGTTCTAAGAAGAGTGCTCGTTTCTGTAAACACCACTTAAACAAATGTCATTTGTAACGCAGCTGCAGTTTGTTTTCTGGGAGGTAAGAACATGTTATTAATGTGGGTAGAAGGCTTTGTGGTTTTATACAAAGATATAGACATTTCAGATGAACTATCTACAAGAATACAGTGCGGCATATCCTGAAGACACAAGTCTTCACAAACGCTGCTGTCACGATTTCACATTACTTGAACACGTTACTTCAAAAGCTATGGACATTACAACCCATAAGTTACCACAAGCACCGCCTGCTTTGTCATGAAAAAGCTTTGCATTTTGTCCACAGAGCTTAATTGTGTGCATCTTATGAACCTGTCGTTTTAGGCGCGTTCAGAAACTTGCGAAAATCGACTATTAGCTTTGACATGACTATACAAGAGTTCTGTATGTGTGCAAGCCCATATTTAAAAGTCCTATACAGTGATACCTCGGCTAACGAAGATAATTTGTTCCGGAATCTCATTCGTTAGCCGAAACACACATACAGACGGAAAAGATGAGCTCCTGGAAAGGCCCGACCGTTCATGTTTGCTGCTTTACGTTAGCGCGCGCACCCACTAAAATATTCGTTAGCCGAGTCCGAAAAACAGCGAAAAAAATCTTCGTCAGCCGAAAAATTCGTTACCAGGGTCACTCGTTAGCCAAGGTATCACTGTATCTGCACACGGGGGACCGCGGTAGCACAGTGGTTAAGGTGCTGTGCTACAAATCGGAAGGTCGCTGGTTCGATCCCAGCTGGTGTCAGTGGATTTTTCATTGACATAATCCTTCCGGTCGCACTATGGCCCTGGGGTCGACTCAGTCTTTAACAGAAATGAGTACCAGGAGTATTTCCTGGGGGTAGAGGCGGCCGGTGCGTAAGGCTGACAGCCTACCACCATCCTGTGCTGTTGTTATGTAATCTGGGAACCTTAACTTCCTGGAAACCTCTGGGCTTGTCCAGGCCTGTAACGGGACTGCTTTACCTTTATATCTGCACACGTTTACATATGAGTCCTGTTCTGTGCCAGCCGATATTGAAAGTCCCATATCTTTGAGCTTCACCTTACAAGTCTTGTCTGTACAAAGCCATATCAGTTAAATCCAATAGATTTGCCGACGTAACTGAAGATAATCTGGCTAAGCCTCGATTCAGTAACATTTAGACATTAGCCGTACTCACTGCACTAGTTTTATCTGGCAGAAGACAACGTGTCTGCTCAGTGAGGTTCCGGATGTCGGATGATACACGATCTACACAGTTCCCTCTCTTCACTGACCACCACAGTGTGTAGCTTATTTGGCGCTTAGAATATGCGGGCTTCATTGAGCACAATGTACTGACCGAAGGTCGCCTCCAGGTTCGAAGGACGAAGTTACGATATGCTACTAAGTGGATTACCTTGACAGGTTCTGAGTTCAAAGGCCTGCACAGAAATACGTAATCAGTACTTGTTGTGAATTTAATATGTTTATTCTTATACAGGTATAGCAGTTGATGGGAAAACGCATTCTTTTAGCAAGTGCAGAGGAAATTTATTTACGAGCATGTAAACATCTAACACTGTGCAAAAGAAATTGAAATACTTGCAAAAAAAAGTGTCTAAACTGATACGATCCTGATTTCCGGTTCTTCCTATCAAAATGGAAGTCACGGCTGTTAAGGCAATATGCAAGGACTGTTTTAAGTTTCTTTTTGTGATGTTGAATGTCCATAAACAGCCTTTGCCTGAACCGCAACAACGAACATAAAATTCTTACTTTGATTGCTGGTGATTCTGTCAAGCTTCAGTTGTTGGATGTATACTGAACCGTAGTCAAAGAAAGCACCGAAGTCTCTGGGAAAGTGCAGCCACTTCTGCCTGTCGAAGATGTCATGGCAGATTTATTGCTTAAAAACGGCAGATCGCGACGCCGCAACATTACGGTGATAGCCACTCAACTCGTCAAGCAATTTTCCTAAATTAATGGAACCCAGAAAATCAATCCATTCGCCACTAACCCTTATCCTGAGACAGGAAAATCTATTCCTCATGCTGTCACTCTAATAATAGAAATTAACACATCTTTACTGCCAGTAACCAGGGCCACTGAGAGCGGGCTCAGGGTCCGGTGGAGTTATTTTCTCTGGTCCTCCCTTTCCAAGCAAGAGCGAAAGGGCTAAAAATCTTGAAAATAAATCGGAAAAGATTAGGTAGACAGACAGACAGACACACAGATAGACAGACGGACAGACAGACGACAGTTAGATAGATAGATAGACAGACAGACAGATATAGATAGATAGATAAGATAGATAGACAAGATAGACAGATAAGATAGATAGACAAGATAGACAGATTAGATAGAGATAGATAGACAAGATAGACAGATTAGATAGAGATAGATAGATAGATAGATAGATAGATAGATAGATAGATAGATAGATAGATAGATGGATGGATGGATGGATGGATGGATGGATGGATGGATGGATGGATGGATGGATGGATGGATGGATAGGTAGATAGATAGATAGATAGATAGATAGATAGATAGGTAGACAGACAGATACAGAGATAGGCGGGCAGACAGACAGATAGACAGATACATAGATAGGCTGGCAGGAGGGTGGGCGGGCGGTCAGGTCGGCAGGCAGGCAGACGGCTGGACGGACGGACGGATGGATGGATGGACAGATGGACGGACGGACGGGCGGACGGACGGAAGGGCGGACGGGTGGATGTTGGATGGGTGGGTTGGTGTGGATGGATGGATAGATGATAGATAACAGACGTTTCGATATATAAATACATAGATATACGAGTTACCGCTCTGATAACCTCCAAACGTACAGTAACTTAATTTTAAATAATGGCTTAGATTCAAACACGATGCACCTGTAATTATTTTCTTCTTTGCTCGCTCAATCTCCCACAGCTCTTCCCACGAAGTCTAAACCCCACACCAGTCCTATAGGCCCTTCTTGCCGGTGTCGCCCAGCCTGATGAACACGGCTTGACAACCCGATTCTGTGCTGTCTCCGCCGTATTGCTTCTACACCACGTTCTCTAAACGTCCAATTTACTTTTTCTCCCATTGTCATACTTCTCTATTTTTTTCTTTTTTTACTTTCCCCTTCTTCATTTCCTTCTCTTCTATTTTTTAAGTTCCTTTGATTCCGCCGCATTTCGAACTTTCTCAGATATCGACCGCGTGTGCCCTCTATTGCTGAAATGTGTGCACGTGACTGCAGAGAACCGACCGACACCAAGTAAGATCGCCATAACTCAATAAGGAAGTTGTTCCCGTCACTATACCATTCCATTACACATGCGATAAAATCCATTCTGAAAGGTGGAATGTATTTCTTGTGTAAGGAAGTGTTTATATTTGCTCTTACGATTGGTCGTTGAAATACAATTCTTCGCTTTCATCTTCACTTATTTTTTTTTACGTCTGCGCCTGTACGCTTCAAATCTGCTTAGAAAATTTTTGAGACTATAAAATACAAAAATATACAAATAAGAAGCCAAGCAAACAAATAAGCAAAGAAACAAACAAACTACATTTATTAACCCTTTGAAGTGTAAAACTTATTTAAACTTTTGGCGCCGGAATTATTTTTTTTTTAATTTTAGCACATCCTGTATATAAAATGTGAATAATACAGGAACCAAATACGTTAGAATTACGAAACAAACTGCATTTTGAAAAAAAAACGGAGAGTATAGAGTGTTTAAAACATTCGGTACCTATATTTGTTGAATAAATATATAAAATGCAACTTTAGAGGTTAGCGTTGCGGTACGACCACTATAGTTGACATTAGGCGTCAAAAGGTTAATAGAAAGGCATAATTAGAATGTCAATTTCTACCTCAAATTAAACTCTATATCTCCAATACAAAATAAAAATCAGATTAAGAATGTATGGACCCGAATGTTCTTCCCCCCCCCCCCCCCCCAACCCTTTTTTTGGGGGGGGCTTAATAAAAAAAGGGGTTTTTTTTTTTTTTTTTTTTAAACCTCCCCACTTTTAAAAAATTTTGGGAAAACCACAAAAATATTTATTCCTTTTCTCTCCCCATTCCCCCCCCCCCCC
>Ga0123353_10004127_pt1 | contig 18623 bp, 16 predicted proteins | sample TergutLab28metaG_3_FD_92763 | JGI IMG/M metagenome (GOLD analysis project Ga0123353, IMG submission 92763) | Labiotermes labralis P3 segment gut microbial communities from Petit-Saut dam, French Guiana - Lab288 P3 | ecosystem: Host-associated > Arthropoda: Insects > Digestive system > Gut ... | reverse complement strand
CTCCCCCGGACGCCTCTCGCTCGTTGTGGCCGATGGTGCGGCGCTTACCGAAGCGGATGACATTGAAACGGGAAACCTGATCCCGCGCGATCTTTCGCAGTTGATCAGGCTTATAAACAATGTGCGAAAGAACGACCGTATCTACGTACGCCTGTTACGCCGGGAAACGGGCGCGATAGTCGGCGGAGAGGGGCTGCCCGGTCTGCCGCCGTCCATTCTTTCAATTATTGATTCAAAGCGACGGGCGGGCGCGACGGGCGCGCTTCGCACCTCCATCCTGACAGAGTACGAACTGCCTGAAACAGAACACATACCGACCGGTTCCCGGACGCTGGAAATTACTGTTAAGCCGTAACCCGATTTTGAGCGTCCGGCTAAAAACACGGCCCGGCAGGGAACGCGTGGTTGATTTTTCCTCATTACTCCGTCATAGTTTCGTAAAAGGAGAAACGGGAGGGGGGCTATATGTATAAAAACATGGATTTTCGTAAAAAAATTAATACAAAAATCATAGCCGTCATGCTCTTTCTGTTTACCATCACCACCGTTGTCGTAAGCGTATTAAGCCAATATAATCTGCGCAGGATTTATGAGAATAATTTTACCCAGCGCGTTCTTCTCTCCAACGGCCTGATAGCTACAATGATTAACGTCGACGATGTTGTTTCTTATGTCGACCTGTTGCGGAATCAGGACGATTCTTTCAAAAAACGGCAGGTTCAGTTTTTTAACGACAGGGAAGAACTCTTTCTGCTCCAGGAAAAAGGCGCAGCCAAAGAAGAACAAAATATTTACTTAAACCGAATGAAGTCTTTCCACGATGAAATGCGGGAATTAAAATCAGACCGGTACTGGGCGGTAGTGAAAAGCCTCAAACATTTAAGAGAACTGAGCCGTACAAAATATGTATATGTCTTTTCCGACACCGGCGTTGCAGCCGATGACGGTACGAAACTATATACCTATATATTTGACGCTGAAGACGACGACGAGTACAGCCGCCCGGACAACGACGGACTGGGAACGGTTAACACCGGAGTTGAAGTCGTAGCTGAAATCTACAGAACAAAAAACCCGATGAACACGGTTATGTATTATAATGGCGACTACGGCGAACTTTATTATGCCTACGCTCCGGTGCTGGATGAAGACGGCAATGTAATTGCCATTCTTGGAACGGATGTAGATCTTGAAGAAATGCATCGTGAAATTTCAAAATCAATGATTCAGCTTAACATTGTTTTCAGCTCATTTATCATTTTGATCATTCTGGCAATATATATTTTTGTCAATCGCTATATTACAAGGCCGTTGGGCGGATTGACCGATACGGCTCAACAGCTTGCGGACGGCAATGTGTATGCTCTCGTTCCGGCTCCCATTTTAAAACAGAACGGCGAACTCGGAATGCTGGCTAACGCTATCAATGCTATGAGTTCTGTTTATCAGAATATGATTAAAAGCTCGGAAGATTTATTTGACGCCACCAGAATCGGCAAGCTGGATGTTCGCAATGATTCTTCAAAATACAAGGGCGACATCAAAAAGGTTATTCAGCAAATTAATGATACTCTTGACGCCATAACGATATACCTGAACGGCGTGCCTGAAGGCATTTTCATTATGAGTAAAAATTTTGAAATGTATTTCAGGAACAGGCAATATATCAAATTTTTCGGTAATATGCCGTTATCGGAATTTCTGCGGAAAATATTTCCCGAAGGTTCTGAAGTGACGCCCGAACAGTTGGGAAAAAAGTTCACGGAACTTTTGGAACAGCCGAATAACAATACAACGATATGGGTAAACGATTTTTGTTTTTCAATAACCCTGAAGGAAATTAATTTAAGCGGACTGACCGAAAACAGCGTACTGGGAATTGCAGTTGACATAACAGACCTGATTACGGCAAAACAGAACGCCCAGGCCGCCGCAAAAGCCAAGAGCGATTTTCTCTCCCGAATGAGCCATGAGATGCGTACGCCGATGAACGCGATTACCGGAATGGTCAGGATCGCGGAAAAAACCGACGATTTATCAAAGCTGAAATACTGTCTTTCAACCATCGGCAATTCGTCAAAACTGCTTTTAGGCATTATCAATGACGTATTGGATATGTCGAAAATCGAAGCCGGCAAATTTGAGCTGGAAAACGCTCCTGTGAATATTAAAAAAATGCTGATGAAAATTATTAATATTATCAGCGAAAATGTGGAGAAAAAAAATCAAAAATTCGATATGCTCCTGGATGAACGCCTGTTCCCTGAATATGTAGCGGATGAACTCAGGCTGTCACAGATAATTACCAATTTATTGTCAAACGCGGTAAAATTTACGCCTGAAAACGGAAAAATAACCCTGACTGTCAACGAAACTGACAGGCTTGGGGAAGAAATCACCCTGCGCTTCTCTATTTCCGATACAGGTATCGGTATGACAAAAGAACAAATCGGACGGCTGTTTACCTCATTTGAACAGGCTGACGGCAGTATAACACGCCGGTTTGGCGGCACCGGCCTCGGTCTTGCCATCTCCAAAAACATTGTGGAAAAAATGGGCGGACGTATTTGGGTGGAATCAGAATACGGATCGGGCTCCATATTTACTTTTGAGGTAAAACTCAAGCGCGCATCGAGCCGGGACGCAGTCGGCGTGAAAGGGCCGGGGTTCAAGAGCGTAAAGCAGTTAATTTCTACTAATAATGACGATATTACGGAGAATGCACAGCAGGAAATTCCAGATTTTTCCGGGATAAGCGTGCTGCTTGCCGAGGATATAGAGATAAACCGGGAAATATTCGCCGCGCTTTTATCTGAGACTCGAATCTCCATAGATACTGCTGAAAACGGATTAATCGCCGTTTCGAAGTTCAGAGAAAACCCCGATAAATACGATCTGATAATTATGGACATTCAAATGCCCGGGGTGGACGGTTATGAGGCGACCAAAATGATACGCGCCCTTGATATTCCCGGAGCAAAGACAGTCCCGATTATCGCAATGACGGCGAACGCATTCAAAGAAGACATGGAACGCTGCCTTGTCAGCGGCATGAACGACTATCTGTCAAAACCGATTAATGAAAAGGCCGTACTGGAAAAAATCATATATTATTCCACTCTTAATAGTTAATTAATAAATTCCCAATGAGTGGCCGCCGTCAATCGTAATGATATCTCCCGTTATATGGCCGGCGGCGTCACTTGCCAGGAATACCGCCAACGCGCCCACTTCAAACGGAGTTCCCAGTCTGCCGTCAGGCGTTACTCCCGCCATCCCGTCAACAGTTGTTTTATCAAGGGCGGTCATAATTTCCGACCATGTATACCCCGGCGCAATCGCGTTTATCTGAATATTATACCTGGCGAGTTCAAGCGCCATCGCTCTTGTAAACTGATTTACGCCGGCCTTTGCGGTGCAATAAGGCACAAGATTTATCAGCCGGTTCGCCATTACCGCCGAGTTTGAGCTTATATTTATTATTTTTCCGCCTTCGCCTTTGTCGCGCATGTGTCTTGCGGCAAGATATGTCATGCGCACAACGCCGTGTAAATCAATATCGATACACTTGAAGTATCCGGAGAGTTCGCCGTCCATATCAAGCAGGTCGCCGTTGGGAGTCGTGCCTGCATTATTAACAAGGATATCTATCCGTGTATAGTCATCGATTATTTTGTTTACCGAATCCCTGCATTCCGACATATCCGTGATATCCGCTTTGTAAAACCTGGTTATGCCGCCGTATTTATCGGCGAGTCCGGACGCCGCGGAGAATCCGCCTGCTTCATCGCGGGCAATGATGGCGACGTTTGCTCCCTGTTCCGCGAACGCGGCCGCAATTCCGAATCCTATACCTTTATTTCCGCCTGTGACGACAGCCGTTTTACCTTTTAACGAAAAAGCATTTTTCATGGATGTAATTGTCTCCAATAAGTATTTGCGTGTATGGATCTTTCGGGTATTCAAATATTTGCCGCGCGGGGCCGTGTTCCACAATCCGCCCGTGACGCATAACAAAGATATAATGACTAAGCGCCCTTACCGTTTTCATATCGTGACTGATAAACAGGTAAGCAATATTATGCGTTTTCTGAATATCACGAAGAAGCTCTATAAGCCGCACCTGTATGAATCTGTCAAGCGACGATGTCGGTTCATCCAGCACAATCAATTCGGGCTTGAGCGCCAGCGCGCGGGCCAATGCCACCCGCTGACGCTGCCCGCCGGACAATTCATGCGGCAGCCGATCCAGCAATTGCGCGGACAGTCCCACGTTACACAGGGTATTGATAATTACGTCCTGCCGCTTATCGCGCCGCGTTTCAGGATAGTGGAGCCGCAGACCTTCGCCGACGATTTCCTCCACCGTCATTGTCGGATTCAACGCCCCGAAGGAATCCTGAAAAACAGGCTGCATGTCGCGCCGCATCCGCCGGATTACTTTTGGATTCAAGTCATGTATTTCGTTTCCCATGAAAAGAATCCTTCCCCTGCTTTTCTCCATTTTCAATAAAGCCATGCCGAGAGTCGTCTTGCCGGATCCCGATTCGCCGACTATGCCGGTGGTCTGTCCCCGGCGTATGACAACCGAGACATCTTTAACCGCCGATATATATCCGGTGTTTCTTCTGAAAAAACCTTTGCGGATTGGATAATTGACGGAAATATTTTCCCCGGTCATTGCAGCCGGCGCGTATAAATTGAAATCCGCAGACATCTTCGTATATTCAGTTCGTACAAGGCGCCGCGTATAAGAATGTTTTGGATTCCTCAGAATGTCGTTCGTTGCGCCTGTTTCGACAATTTCACCGTTTTTCATAACCGCAACCCTGTCGGCGATTTGTCCGACGATGCCAAGGTCGTGCGTTATAAACAGGATGGCCATTTGAGTGCGCAACTGAATATTTTTCAACAACTCAAGTATCTGTGTTTGTATGGCAACGTCCAGCGCGGTGGTCGGCTCGTCTGCGATCAGCAGTTCCGGATCATTGGCCAATGCCATTGCAATCATGATACGTTGACGCTGGCCGCCGGAAAACATATACGGATAATCTCCCAGCCGGGATTCGGCTTCCGGCAACCCGACGATTCGCAGCAGTTCAGCGATTCGCCCCCTGATTCCTTTTTTACTTAATGAACGATGAAGCGCGATATTTTCCGCAATCTGTTTTTCAATGGCATGAAGCGGATTCAGGGAATTCACCGGATCCTGAAAAATTACGGAAATACGATTTCCTCTGAGCTTTCGGACGGCGGATTCAGGTAGCTTCAGAAGCTCAACGCCGTCGAACACTATGGAACCTCCGGGCTGCAGCGCGTTTTCGGGCAGTAAACGTGGAATCGACATCGCCGTTACTGTTTTTCCGGAACCCGATTCGCCGACCAGTGCCAGAATTTCGTTTTTGTGAACAGCCAGTTCAATGCCTCGCACGGCATGGATATAACCTTTGGGCGTGGAGAAACAGACTGAAAGATTTTTAATATTTAGCAGCGGATGGGATGTCATATGTTCTCCTGGGATTACCGGGAAGCGCCGATAAAATATCCGTGCGAGCACCGCGCAACGCAGCGATTCGCCCGCACGGGCATTTTATCAGCGCTTCCCAAAAGAATCGCGTGCTGCTTCAGATATAAAAACAACCAATACAAGAGTTATCGTAATGGACAAAAAACCGGCAATGCCAAGCCAGGGCGCCTGTATATTTGACCTGCCCTGCGCCAGCAACTCTCCAAGCGAAGCCGATCCCGGAGGCAGCCCGAATCCAATAAAATCCAGCACTATCAACAATGTAATCGCGCTGATGAAGGTGAAAGGCAGAAAAGCAAGCGCCGCTGCCGTCGCATTGGGAAGCAGGTGTTTTCTCATAATAGTAAAGCTGCTCACACCAAGAGCTTTGGCGGCTTTAATATATGTAAAATTTCGTGTTCGCAAAAATTCGGCGCGAACGACTCCGGCCAGTCCCGTCCAGTTGAAACACAGCAGAACGCATAACAACAGCCAGAAACCAGGAGAAAATATGCTGAACAGGATGATCAGGATAAAAAGCAGCGGCAGCCCGTTCCACACTTCCATAAAACGCTGAAAAACAAGGTCGATGACACCGCCTGAATACCCCTGCACGGCGCCCGCGACGATTCCAAGCGCGTATGAAAAAAACGTCAGGAGTGATGAAAAAAGAATGGTGGTTCTAAAACCATATATCAGGCGGGCTAAAACATCTCTGGCCTGGTTATCCGTTCCCAGGGGGTTTTCCCGCGTGGGCGGTGATGGAACAGGGATTTCCGGATTCCGGTTAATAGTCCGATAACTATATCTGAACGGCGGCCAGACCGCCCATCCGTGGGCCGCAATCTCCTCCTCGACAAAAGAGCTGCGGTAGTCTGTAATTGCCAGAAATCCGCCGAAAACAGATTCGGGATATTCCGTAAAAATGGGAAAGAAATACTGTCCCTTATATCTGATAATCAGAGGTTTGTCGTTCGTAATAAACTCTGCAGGAAGTGTAATTATCACCAACAGCAGAAATATCCATAAACTGAAATACCCGCGTCTGTTTGCACGGAACTGCCGTATTCGCCGTAATGTTATTTGAGATAACCGTAAGTTTATCATATTATCGAATATTGCCTGCCGACCACTGATAAATATCCGCTTACTATGCGTGAACCGTATCAAAATTGATTCTTGGATCAATCATCGTAAGTATAATGTCGCTGATCAGCTTCAAAACCAGTCCCATAAGCGTGTAAATATACAGCGCTGCGAAAACGATGGGGTAATCCCTGCCTGAAACGGATTGAAACCCCAATAATCCAATTCCATCCAGTGAAAATATTACTTCGATTAACATGGATCCTGTAAAAAGCATGGATAAAAATGTCAGCGGAAAACCGGAAATTACAATCAGCATCGCGTTTCTAAAAACATGACGCAGGAGGATTGTGCGTTCCGTCAATCCTTTTGATCGAGCGGTCATAACATACAGCTTGCCGAGTTCATCCATGAACGAGTTTTTTGTAAGCATGGTTAATACCGCAAAACCGGACAGCGCCATACAGATTACCGGCAGTGTAATATGTCGCAAATAATCCATAATCCTGTCCCATAAATTCAGATCATGCCAATTTGCCGAAACCAGCCCCCTGATCGGGAAAATATTGAAATATGATCCTCCCGCAAACAGCACTATCAGCAATACGGCAAGAATAAATCCGGGTATGGCGCAAAATATATTCATTGTGACGCTAGACCAGGCATCGAATTGAGTTCCATCCCTGACGGCTTTGTAAATTCCAAGAGGAATTGCGGCCAGATACATTACGGCTGTACTCCAGAATGCCAGGCTCAATGATACGGGCAGCTTTTCGATAATAATGTTCAAAACACGCTCGTTCCGGTAATAACTCCTGCCGAAGTTAAATCTTAAATAATCCCATGTCATTTTGAAAAATCTTGCGTATGCGGGTTTGTCAAACCCGAACTGAATTTCAAGTTCACGCACGAGCGCGGAATTTATTGATTCAGTCCCGCGCCGGGCGCCTGTCTGCCCGCCGTCATAATCATGAGAATCGGCATTATTATATGACCGTATGCCGGAACCAGACGCGTACCTGGCAATAATACGTTCAACAGGTCCTCCGGGCGCGAATTGTATAATGAAAAAATTTGCAAGAAGGATGCCGAAAACTGTCGGCACAATAAGCGCCAGACGGCATATAATGTAAGCTTTCATAATTATCTGGATTTTCTGTTCTTTGCGATAACGGCATCTTTCTGCGGATCAATCCACCAGGTGTCCCGGGGAGAGAAAGGATCCCATTCGGGCTGAGTCGCCGGTATCCCGAAGCGATCCCAGTATGTGAGCAGATCCCTATTCCAAAAATACAGATTGATCGAGTAATAGTTCCAAAGGAGAACTCTGTCCAGGGCGTTACAGGCCGCTATCTTGTCTTCTCTGCCCTGCGCCTCAATAACCTTTTCAATCAGCGCGTCGACAACCGGGTTTTTGATGTATTGCGTATTGGAACTCATTTTTTCATCCGCCGCCTGCGAACCCCAGTATTGGCGAATTTCCGATCCTGGTGAAAGCGAGTGAGGATACAATCCATTGGCAATCATATCCCAATCATAACTGAACACTTTGGACCAGAATGTAGTTGTATCGACAATGCTCAACCGCGCCTGAATTCCAAGCAATTTCAGGTTTTCAACAAACGGGGCGTAAATTGGTTCATCGGCAGGACTTTGAAGCATAAAAACAACGACAAAAGATTCTCCGTCGCGAACCAGCCTGCCGTTTATGTTTTTCCATCCTGCCTCATTTAACAATTCGGACGCCTTTTTCAGATTGGCGCGAAGTCCCTGCTGCGTTCCTGATGTATCCGGCGGAGAAAACGGCCGCGTGAAAACACGCGGATCCAGTTGATTACGATACGGTTCAAGCAATGCAAGTTCTCCGCCTTTTGGTATTCCCTGGTGGGCCAATTCCGTATTGGCAAAATAACTGGCGCTCCGTTCATACATGTCGTGAAAAATGTTCCTGTTTGTCCATTCCCAGTCGAACGCATACGTCATGGCTTCACGCGTTTTTGGATCCCGAAACTGCTGCCGCCGTCCGTTCATCCCGATTCCAAGAAACCAGAGAGGACCGCGAACCCGGTTTTCTCTTAACTTTATGAAACCTTTCGCAACCGCGTCTGTTTTGTAGCCTGTTTTCCATCTTGTCGGCGTGGATTCAAGCCGGACATCTATGCTGCCGCCCATAAAAGCTTCATACGCGATATTCGGATCGCGGAAAACATCCATTCTGATCTGGTCAAAATTGTGCCGCCCCGCATTGACAGGTAAATCCCTTCCCCAATAATTGGGATCTCGTTTCAGAATAATGGAATTACCGACATCGACTTTGGCTATCGTATAGGGCGCGCTTTGTACGGGAATATCCGTAGTAGGCCGTGAAAAATCCCTTTCCACCCAATAGTGTTTGGCTAAGACAGGCAGTTGCGTTGCCAGGTTGTATATATTGCTTCGATCGCCGGGTTTTATAAAGGTAAACCGGACAGTGTTTCCGTTAATCTTTTCGGCTTTCTCTATTTCATCAACCAGGCTGCTGAATGTAGGGGCGGATTTGTCGCGTATCAGTTCGTATGAATACAGCACATCATCCACGGTCAAAGGTTTCCCGTCATTCCACCCGGCAATATTGCGGATTTTAAACTCAACCCATTTATGATTATCGGGATAGCTGATTGATTCCGCAATCAATCCATAAGCGGAATTCGGCTCATCCGCGCTTTTCGCCATCAATGTTTCGGCGACAGGCAGGTCGGTAAAAGCAGGCGGCGTACCAAGCGTAATGTAAGGGTTGATACTGTCAAAACCGCTTATATCTGTTACAATCGTTCCGCCTTTCGGCGCGTCCGGGTTGACATAGGCGAAATGCCTGAAACCCGGTTCATACAACAACGGGCCGTAAAGTGTCACTCCATGTAATGTTACAGGTTTCTGCGCCTGTAAGGGTTCGGAAACCAAAAATGTGGTTAACAACATGGAAAAAAGAAAAAATTTCGCAACTTTCTGCAACATAATTTCTCCTGCTATATGCCTGTTTCCCGGATTCGTAAGTCCGGATTTCGTACCAGCTTCGTTAAAAGGACTATGTAATCATTTACCAGTTTCAGGATTGTCGAGCGGTTATACGACGCCGTCTGATATTTAAAATGACCGTTCACTCCATTTGAAGTTCCCGACAAAAACACATCTATCGGAAATAAGGCGAATTCCGACTGTGTAAGTCTGAACGGAAGTACCGCGAGACTTCCCGCCGCAGATTGCGCGGTTGATTTGGGTGGGGGCGACGACGCGGCAGACTGGGATTCATCCCGGGGCGACTGTTCATCCGCAGGCGGAGCCATTAAATCCAGGGATGTCTGCAACTGGAAATCAACGACAGGCCCCTGTGGCGGAATTACCCCTGTGATAAAATGAAAAGGAACATAGTTATCGTAAACATCCAGCAATGTTTTGTGGACTCTTTCAACAAGTTCCATTAATGTCGGATTTCCTTCCAGGTTAACGTGAACGAATTGAAAGTTCATGAAACAACCAATAATAGAATGCGTCTCCTTGCGTACTCTATTTGCTACGGGCATACAGAAAAAATTGCACCGATATCCGCTGAAAGCGTGAATCAGCGCCATGAACGCCGAAAAAAGCACGGTAAAAAGCGTGACATTGTTGTTGCGCCCCAGCAGCAGCAGACGCTTCACCAATTCCGGTAATATAGACACGGGCACGGTATCGCCGAAGTATGACGATGATGCCGACGCATGGTCTACAGGCAGAAACGTGTTGATCGTATCAGGAATATTTCTCCAGTAGTCCAGTTTTTTCTCAAGAAATTCGCCGGAATAATGTTTTCGTTCCCACATTGTAAAATCGATATATTGTATCGGTATTTCAGGAAGCGGCGACGGCGTGTTGTAATAAAACGCCTGATACAATACAAACAGTTCCTTTTGTAATATCATCATCGATAAACCGTCGGCAGCGATATGATTCACAATGACGGTCAGAATATATTCTTCGTCGCCTGTGATTATCAATGCCGCCGTTATCATTAACTTATTATCAAAAAATGAAAACGGCTTTGATGTAATTTCCGTCAAAATGCGCCCGGCCTCGTTTTTACGATCATTTTGCGCCAGTTTGCGTAAATCTGAAACCTGCAGAACGGCATTTGGGGCATCATTTATATTCTGAAATATCTGTTTGTCCACAACAGTGTAATTGGTGCGCAAAACTTCATGCCTGCGCACTATCTCACACAGCGCTTTATCCAGGGCGGATATATTTATGGAGCCTTTAATCAAATAACTCAGCGCCGGACAATTTACCCGCATTTCAGCAGGATCATATAATCCGTTGAGTTCCGCGCCTATTACCTGTTCCTGTATAAAAGAAACGGGCAGTCTGTCCGGTCGCCGACAGGGAGAAACGGCATCGTTATTATCAGCCTGCTCAACCGTGAGACGCCGGAAAAGATCACGCTTATGTTTAAAAGATGATGTCGCGGAATCAGACATTATATACTCCTGTGGTATTTGAAAAAATTATAGGGAACGGTAAACTATACAATCGTTTCCTCCATTACGTCTCCAATCGTTCCGATGTAAATATTGTCTATCGCTTCAGCCACAGCTTTAATCGTCTGCAATTCAAAAATGGCTCTAAGCGGCAGCTCCACGCCAAATACATCCTGAATTTTATGCAATATTGTAGTAGCCAGCAGCGAATCTCCTCCCAGCTCGAAAAAACCGTCGTTACGGCCGACAGGCAACATTTTAAGCGTTTCCGACCAAATATCTGCCAGTTCTTCCTCTATTTCGCCCCGCGGCGACTCGTATACGCCGGTTTTTACCATGTCTTGCGCCTCCGGCACGGGCAGTTCGCGTAATAGCTCACTTTCAAACGTTACGTTATCGGACACGCAATCGTCAGGCACGTCTGCCGCAGGGCTTTCGCCGACAGGCTGCATGACAGATATGTTATTAATATGTTCCATTACCATTACACTTCTTTTTAATTTTGTTGTTTTTCTTCTTGAGCCAATTCTCTTATTTTTTGTCGAAATTTCTTCCTTTGATACCAGATATAGATGAAATAGAAAATTCCACCTGGTATAAAAGCACTGATTGTGTTTCCCAAAAAGTTTGAAGGAAGTATTAATGGACGGATTAAACCAAAAATCATAAATAGAGCCATTATAATAACGAACATAATCATGCGTTCAATACGCTTTGAAAGAATTCCCTGTTTGGCTCTTTTCACAATTTCCAGTTGTTTATCCCGGGATAAACCTTGTAAATCCGGATATTTCCCCCCAATTTTTGAATGGTTCATTACTGTCCTCTCCTAAAAGGTTACATCAGGTTACAAAGAATTCATCAATCACGGAAATCAATTTTAAAATGCACAAAATTGATTTCCGTGATTGATTTAATGATTCAACTTAACTTCCCGTATTCTACGGGCAACTGAAAACCGGTGCGAATAGCCCTCCTTGTTTTCCAGTATAATAGATGTTGGCCTCCCAGTTTTCTATTATAAAGACAACAGCTCCTCCTGCTAAAACAGCTAGTGCACCGGGAAACCCAAGAGCTATCATTCCTACCGTTGCCAACCCCCCGCCAATATAGGTGAGTAACCCATTAAAACTTACCTCAACTCCTCCAGCAACCTCTTCAAGTTCCTGCAACGTTAATTCACGCATAAATACATCCTCCAGGTTGATTGATTGTTAAACCACAACTTACGCAATGATCAGATTCCCTCATAAATATCTTTACTTTATAAAATAAAAATATTCGTAAATATTCATCCCCCCTCTCCTGTGATGCCCAAAACAAGATTCATCTCTGATGGCTTGATCACGTCTGCCGCCGTTTCTATAAAACCATTCAGAAATGTCTCAACTGTCGATTTGTCATATACATCTGTCCGGTAAACCATTGAACCTTCAATGCCGGCCGCGCCGTCGCGGAATTCAACGGCGCATGAAACCGGGAATCCGTGGCAACCATGCCTTACGCCCGGATATGAAAAATTCAGATGGCGCGGCCGTAAAGGATTCTGTAGCTGGTCCGTATCGCCGATCATGAGGTTTATCCCCGGAGCGGAAAACGCGATGCCTTCCTTCGCCAGGGCAGAACGCACCCAGTCAAGCGGAACCGGTTGATGGGAATTGGCTTCGCTCACTTCCCGTACCACGCGCGCCAATATTTCCTTGAAACCCGGGGTTCCGGAAATATCCGTCTTATAGGCTATTTCCAGCGCGAAATCGCCGATGGCGTTCTGAAATCCGGCATCCAGCCGTCCGGCGTGGAGAGCGACAACAACGGGGGCATCCTGTCCAGTCATGCGCCGCAAAGCAATCTTGTACAGCGCCAGCAATACGTTAAACAGCGTCGTTTTTGACTGGATTGCAATTTTCTTTAATTCCCGGGATGTTTCTACGTCAAGAAACAATGTCGCTTCAGCGGTGTCTTCCGAAGCCGCTCCATCGGGAGAACGCTTCTCGTCCGGCAATAACCCCGTAACAGGCGTCGGTTTGAGCCTGTCTTTCCAATATCGTATATGTTCCCCGCACGCCGCGCTGTTTGACCAGGTTTCCATTGACGCCAGATAGTCTATGTACCGAAGACGGACGGGCGACAAACGAAGCGGGGTGCTGCACACAATAGAGCTATAGACGGAAAGCAATTCCTTATACAGTATGCCGATGGAAAGCAGGTCGCCTATCGCATGATGCAGCGCCAGGCCAAGTATGTAGTCGGTGGCGGAGAATCTAACAAGGAATATCCGATACAGCGGGCCATGGTCCAAGTCGTATTCTTTCCAGACTAAATCGTCGGCAATGCGGCAGGCATCATCTTCTTTTTGTTGAGACATTTCTCCCGCAGCGGTAAGTTCCTGAAAAGCCACCGACATTTTTTCACGGCAGACGAGATAGAGCTTTCCTTCCGCCGTCTCAATGGAACTACGGAGAATGTCATGGCGTTCAAGCAGGATGTTGACGCTTCGCAACAGTGCGTCGGTCAGGATTTCGCCTTTGTTTCGCGTGACTATGCGCGTGGCGTTGGCGCTGCTCACATCCATTATGCGATTTGAATAGTCTTTCCAGAGGAAACGATTGAACAGCGGTGCGCGATTCACTGAAGCGGCGGTAATGTGAAAACGCGATTCTTCGAGGCGCATCAAATGATCCAGAATGTCGTTTTTTCGTATCCGGATGGCCGACATGATCTCCTGCGTCATCGCCCCTTTCGCCGCGCAATAGCTCAATTCGCCGTTTTTAACATGCAGGTTAATGCCGTGTCGGCGACAGTGATTCAGCAACGAAACAACATCCATTTGAATATCCGGGTTAATAGAATTTCTAAATCATTCAACTTCAACCGCGCTACTGCATCGTTACTGTTTCACGACCATCGCCGTCATTTCGCAATGGTTCAAATTTTTCGAAAGATTTTTTCAATCCGGACATTTTTGGGGATTCGCCGCGAGGGGGCGCAAACTTTGACGGCTGTTTTCTTGACTGGAAGTTGCAGGCGCGGGCGGGAATGCCCGCGTTCCGTGTCACTGATTAGGGACACGGAACATACCAATGTACCGTGTCCCTTAATTCAAACGAAGGATTTCCGTTCCATTGGGAAGTTTCTGCTCAAACCTGTCCGCGGGAATTTTGCCGTTCAGCTTTTCTTCGGAAAAAGTCACAAGCATATAATCGCGCGTCGGTTCCAGAAATTTGTACTGCGTGGGAGTTCCCGTCGAATTTTTAAACCAGATGGTGATTGATCTAACGGTCGCCGCGGCGCTTTTGTCTTTTGGAACGAGTTCCAGGATTGAACAGGGTTCGCCGTTGACAACCTCGGCGCCTACATAGCTGATCTCAAACTGCTCCCTTAATCTGTCTGACGACTGTCCAAAACCGGTCGCCAGATACTCAACCAGGTTTTTCCGGTTTCCGAGGTTATAAATCTGCGCCTGCTTTATGGCCGGCTGATAGATTACGGCGGAATCTCCCTTAATCGTCTGAATCCGGACGCCGGGCGTACGAGTCTCAAGGCGCAGTTGTAACGCCCTGTTTTTATCCATGGTGTAATAGAATTCACCCGTTTCCGGCGCTTCATATTCTTTCAGGAGAGCCAGATAACGTTTCTGTGTGAATTTTGCTTCAAAAGAGCTGAATTTTTCTGAAACGGCGTCCATCCGGGCAAGCGTTTTCGCAAGTTCGGGATCTTCCCTGTTCTGCGCCCGGGAATCAAAATTGAGGGACAGGGTCGTCAATAACAATATCGCGTTAAGAAATATTTTCCGTAATCGCATAGCGCTCCCGCAATTCGTAATTTACCCGGCGTCCTCCTGACGCTGAGATTCTTCGATCGTTTGACGCCCGGCATCATCAGATGGTTCATTTTTGCCGCGGACGAAACAGCCGCGCGGAAGCAGGAATATAAACGCGAGGATCAAAACGCAGATAATGTCATACTGAATCGACCCGCGCCGGTATGACCAGATGAGAAATCTTCCGGAAGATTTTTTCATGGTTTTCGTGGATCAGTAAAACCTTTCAAGTTCCGGTTTGAAAGAAAACTGCGATTTGGGGCTTAATATCCGCCCGTCCTTCATTTCAATCACCCGATCCGCCGTGGACGCGGCGTCGGCGTCGTGCGTAATAATCACAATCGACTGTCCCAGCGTTTCGTTGAGATTGCGCAGCATTTCAAGAACCGTGCGGGAATTCCGGGAATCAAGGCTGCCGGTTGGTTCATCCGCCAGTATGATCGAAGGTTTGTTGATGACCGCCCGCGCGATAGCCACACGCTGCTGTTCGCCGCCGGACAATTCCAGGGGCCGTGAATTTTCCTTGCCGGAAAGGCCAAGCATTTCAAAAATCTTGCCTGCGCCGATCGGATGTTCTATGCCGTTGCCGTGAATTTTTTTCGCCAGTTCGATGTTTCCGCGTGCGGTAAGCGTCGGAAGAAGATTGAACCGCTGAAAGACGTAACCGATCTTTCTGCGCCTTACCGCCGTGCGTTCCGTGTCGGCAAGGCCGGCAATGTCGATCCCGTCAATGATTACCTTGCCCCCGGTCGGCTGCAGCAATCCTCCCAGCAGGTGTAAAAGGGTGGTTTTGCCGCACCCGGAAGGTCCCATAATGGCGATGAATTCCCCGTTTTTCACGGTGAGATTCACGTCCTGCACCGCCGGAACATCCACCTTTCCGGAACGGTACGTCATATTGAGATTCACGGTTTCTATCGCATTGCCGAGAGATGCTTCCATATTTCCTCAGGCCCGAACGCTCCCCTATTCGTAACTCAGCGCCTTGACGGGATCCATGCGGGCGGCTTTATAGGCGGGATACAACGCGCCCAGCACTCCGGCCAGCACTCCCAGCACCAGACCTTTTCCTAAATCGAACAGGGTCATGGACACCTGCAGGGTCGGAAATCTGGCGATAATAACGAAGCGAATAATCTCACTGGCCAAAATCCCGAAAACCACGCCTAAACCGCAAATGATAACAGATTCTTTCAGAATCATGTCAACTATAAATTGCTTTGAAGCGCCGAGGGATTTCAGAATGCCGATTTCCCGCGTCCGTTCAAAAATCGTGGTGTACATCGCCAGGAGGACAATCATAAACGCCAGCAGCATTGATACCAGCACGATCAACATGCGGAATTCGGCAAGACCGGGCATCCGGGCTTCCGCCAGCATCAGATTGGGGTCATCCGCCCGCAGGATGGAATAACCGTCGAATTTTTCCGCAAGCGCCGCGTGGACTTCATCGATATTCGCTTCGGGATCCGCTTTGATAAACATGGCCGATACTTTATCGGGGGCGGCGTTCAGCGCCTGGAAAGTTTCAAGCGGAACGAAGATGCGGACAATCGCGCCCGGACGGCATATCGCCGTAACCGTAAAATCGTTTCCATAAATATCCATCGTCATGCCGACGGACATCCCGTTTGCGCTCGCGTATGCCTGGTCAATGATAACTTCATTTCCTTCCAGCGAGGGGGTTCCTTCGACAATCTGCAAATGTCCGGGAAACCGGTCAAAGGAATCCCAGTCGATACCGAATATCAGTCCGAAATATTTAGCGTTGAATTTTGAATAAACCGGCGTAACGTCGGCGACGCCCGGAACTTCCTTTACTATGTCAATGTATTTTTCGTTTAAGCTCGGTTCGCTGAACGCGTAGAAGATCGACGCTCCGGGCGGCTGCAGAACAAAATCGGAACCCAGCGACACCGTGCGCCCGAGGTAATCATCAAGCGTCCCTTTAACGATCCCCCCCAGTACCAGCATGAGAATGACGCCGAGCGCCACGGCGAGAACGCTTATAAAAGTGCGCGTCGGGCGCGAACGAATATTGGCGGTGACAAGATTTTCCATTATTACAGATAAAACTCCTTTATATTATTTCTCCCGCAACACGATAATTTCCGTCCCTTCCCGCGGCGGCAGAACAAAACTGTCGTCACCCAGCCCTGAATTGACGTTCCAGCTCCCGTTCGTAAATTCGAGCGCAAGCGAATAACCGTCTTCCGGCCGGGCCAGGTCTATTTTTATCGGCAAAAAAAACCCGTCAACCGGCGTCATTTCGGAATACTCAACATCGCCGGTCAGCCGCCCGCTCTCGTCAAACGATTGTATACGCGAAATCGCAAGCTGCGACCGTTCAATCCATATTCGGCGGGATACATGAATAAGCGGCAGCACCCCTTCCCTGTAAACAGACAGTATATAGTATTTTGCGATTTTGTCAGCCGATTCCTCAAACGAAATGCGCAAACCGGGTTCCGCCAGGTCAATTTCCGCCGGAATGACGGCTCCATAAAGATGATCCGGCCGCAGTGGAATCCCGGCCGGACGATCGTCGGAAACAAGTTTCTTCGCGGAGTTGCGGCCTTTGTAAACCTTATTTGTATCCCGCAGCCACGCGGAAAATTCGTCGCCGTCGGAAACCGCCTCAAAAATCGCCGTCCTGTAAATCACCGGGTTCTGAATGACCAGATGCAGTGAAGACGGCCGCCTGAGCAAAATATAGCCGGGCGCGCTCCGATATTCTTCCTGGCTGCCGCTTTCCCATTTTCCGAGCGTCAGCGTGGCTTTCATGCCGGAGTGTGTAAGATCGGAAATTTTTTCATACTGATTGACAATCGCCAGCAGGTCGTCAAGATCCGCGGTGCGCGCGGCAAGAAGCTTCGGTGAAACGTCTATTATTCTTTCCTGTTTAACTCCGCACCCGGCGGCCGTGAAAACGCAGGCAAGCAAAAAAAGCAGGCCCGGACGCGCCGCGGAACGAAACGCGTTTGCAGTTGATAACGACCCTTTCTGTTTCATTTTCATGTCTGCCGGAGCCCCCACCGCAAGCGGTCTGACTCTAACAGACCGGGCGGTGCAATGCAAGCCGCAGACGCGGCATGGGCGCACGACATAAAAGCCGGCGTGATCTGCGGCAGGTACACGCAACGTAAAAATTTTATTTTTGAAAAATAAAATTTTTTTACTAAACAAAATTCATCTGCCGTCCGATAAAAGATTTCGGAATTTAACGCAGCAACCGGAGGAAACGGATTTCCTTCGTTAGGACACCCAAAAATAAAAGAATTCAAGGAGGAATTCAAAATGGGAACTTTCAGTATCCTCAATAACATCTCCGCCCTAAACGGGCAGCACCAACTTAATATAAACAGCACCAACCTTAGCCGTACCCTGAACCGCATGGCTTCGGGCATGCGCATCAACTCAGGCGCGGACGACGCGGCGGGCCTTCAGATTGCCGACACCCTCAGAGCTAACGTTCTGGCTCTGAACCAGGCGGTTCGCAACGCAAACGACGGTCTCAGTTTTTTGCAGATCGCCGACGGCGCGCTGTCTGAAATCACCAACATGCTTACCCGCATGGTTACGCTGGCCGAAGAAGCGGCGAACGAACCAATCGACGCGCGCGGCCGCCAGGCGCTGAACAACGAATTTCAGGAAATACAGGCTGAAATCGGGCGCCTCGCACTGCAGACCAATTTTAACGGCACGCATCTTTTCAAGG
>Ga0123353_10004126_pt1 | contig 18628 bp, 17 predicted proteins | sample TergutLab28metaG_3_FD_92763 | JGI IMG/M metagenome (GOLD analysis project Ga0123353, IMG submission 92763) | Labiotermes labralis P3 segment gut microbial communities from Petit-Saut dam, French Guiana - Lab288 P3 | ecosystem: Host-associated > Arthropoda: Insects > Digestive system > Gut ... | reverse complement strand
AATGTGACCTGCAATATCTGATTCAAATGCCTTTCAAAGGCACTCGCCTCTCTAAATCTTCTCTTGGCTTCCTTAAGCCGGCCGCGCGCCCTCAGTTTCTTTATGAAGGACAGCAATTCTTCATGGCACAGTATAAAACATCCAAGCAGCAGCAGGCTGCTTATACATCCGCCAATCGCGGCGGCCGCAATTTCTCTCATGCTTCTCCCCCCAATTTCGATAATAAATCTGAAAACCTTGAAAACCGCTCAGAGTCCTCTTCCTCCGCCGCTTTTCGCTTGTCCGGGCTGATTACGCAGCGCCACTTCCAGCTTTCGGTAATCGGACTATATTCACAGAGCTTTTCCATCTGGATCCGATCATCCCTTTGATTGAAAGATATTTCATAGATGCTCTTCAGCCGTTTTTGATTTTTGTCTTTCAGCTGAATGAAATGAAAAATATAATCAAAACTCGCGGCTACTTTTTTTGCCGTAAAGTGTATGTCACCGCCCATGCTTTTCACGATCTCACCCGCAACATCGTACGGAAAATGCAAAGGCTCCCGCAAGTGAAATGTGATTTTCATGCGCCTTGTCCCTTTGGATGCCAGTTTAACGGCTGCATCCAGCGCAATACCCTCTCTGGCTTCCGCGATGATTACATAATCCGCATCACTTCGCAGCAAGCTTTTGGTTACATGCTTCAATTTATCGTTGTCCGCGAGAATTTGGACGATCGGCGCGCATGGCATCAGCTTGTGCAGAGGAACCTCTGGATCTGTTTCAACCATTACGCCCTCCAGGCTTTCATCTTCATAGCTTTGCCAAGTGGATAGAAAGGTCGTTTTCGCAGTCCGCACCGCACCAGAAAATGCGACATTGAATCCAAGCGCCACCATTTCCTTAAAAAGCGGCGCCGCTTCAGGCGGAATCGTACCCCTCTTGACCTGCTCGTCAAAGGTGTACGCCGGGACGATGTATCGTCTGAAAATGATCACATCCTGTCCCTGCTTAACCATTGAACCTCCATAGATGGTAACCCTCGTGCCGTCAAGCAAGTACAATTCATGAAAGTCTTTGTTGATTCGTTCCTCTGGTGTGAGTAGTAGAAAGGCCCGTATGAGTTGTTCCCGTCTTTCCTTTGAGATGCGTTGTTCTTTTAAACACATCTTCCCATTTTCCAGGAAATATATCCGGTCACCGATCACTTTTGCTGAGCTGCTTTCTCTGTAGGCTTCCCCAAACCATTCTGCAATACCCGAAAGCCCCCAGTTTTCGTGATAGATGCCATCTTCCAGGCTCTCATACCAGCGAGGAATCGAAGCCGGTTCGCCGAATTCCTTTAAATACGCCCTGATTTTGCTCTTGAAAAAAGCGACTTCTTTTTCATATCCGATAATTGCATTTTTCTGGATGTCCAGCGCGGTGTGTATGTTTTCCTTTTGTTCATCCCATTCCTTAAAAAATGCTTGGCTGATCAGGCGGCACAGTTTCTCAAAACTTCGGCCGCTCTCCCGAGTTTCACTACTACCTTTCAGGCAATCCTCTAGATAAAACTGGTCCATATTTCTATTTCCTCCAAAGCGTTATTTACATTATTTTATTTTTTTTCTATATTTTGGTATTTATATTGTAAAACACATCCTGCTAGATGTCAAGTACTTTTTTTACATAAAAAACCTTTGACCTTCCTTCATGATTGTGCTATACTTCAATAGATATTTAGAATGGTACATTGTCTCACATGTTTTTGTAAGTCATTGATTCATTTGATGATTTATAAAAGCATGTGATTTTTTGTAGAGAAAAGAATTGATTAGAATGGAGAAAACGATCATTATAAATTTTGAAAAAATGAAAATATCCTCGGAAATAAAGCGGGGTTTAGACAAAATGGGCTTTACCGCCCCTACGCCGGTACAGGCAGCCGCCATCGAACCTATGATGGAAAAACAGGATCTGCTGGTTCAGGCTCCCACTGGAACCGGTAAAACTTGCGCGTTTGGTATACCTGCCATTGAAAGCATTGACATTCAAAACCGAAACATTCAGACTGTCATTCTCTGTCCGACCAGGGAACTTGCGATTCAAACGACGAAAGTGTTGAGAAAGCTCACCGCCTATAAACCAGGAATTAGCGTTCTTGCCCTTTATGGAGGTGAATCAATTCAGCAACAAATATTTGCTTTGCGCCGTAAACCTCAAATTGTGGTAGCTACGCCGGGCCGTATGATCGATCATATCAGCCGTAAAACAACACGGCTTAAACATGTGAATTGTATTGTGCTGGACGAGGCAGACCGTATGCTCGATATGGGCTTTCGCGAGGATATCGATACCATCTTGCAAAGCGTTCCGGATGAACGTCAAACCGTTCTTTTTTCCGCAACTCTATCTGCTGAAATTAAGCAAATTGCGTCTGAATATCAGACGGATGCAAAACGAATTCAAATCAAGCAGGAAACCCTTACCGTAGAACGTGTAGAACAATTTTATTCCGAAATCCGCGGAAAGGCGAAGACGCCTGCGTTGTTAGAACTTTTAAGCGAGAAGCGCTTTCCCATCTCGCTGGTTTTTGTCGCGACCAAATCGATGGCTGACACCTTAGCGCAAAGCCTGACCCAAGCCGGATTTTATACAGAATCTCTTCACGGTGATCTGCATCAAAGACAACGGGATAAGGTGATGGAGAAATATCGCAGTGGAAAGGTTAATATCCTGGTTGCCACCGATGTGGCCGCCCGCGGAATCGACGTCAGCAATATCAGCGCGGTCATCAATTACGACATTCCTGGTGACGCTGAAAGCTATGTGCACCGAATCGGACGTACAGGCAGGGCAAATCAAAACGGCCTGGCCTATACCTTTATCTATCCGAGAGAAAGGCCGAAACTGCAAGGAATTATGAGTCACACAAAAGCCCTTATCCTTCCTTTCCACCTCAAGGAAAACAGTTTTGTGAAGGAAACTAATGTAAAGGAAACTAAAACGTGGCAAAAAAAGAAGACTTTCGGCAGGCGTAAGGGACGGAAATCACTGTAATAAATCGGTCCATTTCCGTTTCCTTTGAAGTGTAATTTCATCCATATGCAACATTTCCATCATTTCATTGGCGATTCTTAGAATGTTTTTTTTGTATCTTTCCTGATTCAATTCAAGCAATGTCTTGCGCTCTAATTCAGCTTGCCGGCCTGATTCGCAAAAATCAATTTTTATAAGCGAATCTTTATTGAGTGTAAGCCTGGAAGCGATATAGCTAAGCGTATATGGATCGTTTTCGACAAATTGATTGATCAAATACCGGTTAAAACCGATTCCCATTCGGGCATAGAGTTCCCGCATTCGCTCATAGCGACCTATGCTGCTTTCTGCCTGCTCCAAAACCAGATACAGAAAGCCCCCCTTTTTCATCGCTCCGAGCGCAAGTCCATTGTCCAGTTCACTCCCCGTGTCTACAACGATTACGTCAAAGGCCCCATAAAGCGATTCCAAGAGCGTGTACGCATTGTCAGGAAAATAATTCCTGGCTTCTTCTTCCTTTTCCACTCCTGCGATAATGTACAAATTCTCCGTTTTCTTATATGGTCTAAGCATGCTTTTTTCGATTCCCATTCCGCTGTGTAACTGCATTTTGTATTCGTCGATCGCCGCAGGCTCTCCATATATATATTCTGTGCTCTTTCTGCCGTTTAGCGCGGTAAAAAGCACATTGGCCTTTCTATGGGTTTTGGCGATCAATTCAGATACGGATTGGGCGATCATCGTACACCCTACCTTATGTTCCGCTCCATGAAAGATAAAAATGTGATTCAAGAAGCCTCCCCCCTTTGAACAATTAGTAATGTTTTCTCTGAGTTCTCGACAAATTGCAGAATCTGCCGATACTCTTCCAGTCCAGTCAATATTTCGATATGGTCGATAACCCCGTTGCTGTTTGTCCTGTCGGGAATCGCACTGTGCGCTTTGACTGGCGGCATATAAGACGAAATTTCTTCTGTCGGCAAAACATCCGATACTTCTTTTTCATTTACGTCTTTCACAAATACGATTTCAAAGTCTCCCAAAAGATAGCTTCCGTCTCTGCTATAAATTCGAACCATATCACCTTTTCGAAGTGAACTACTCCTGCTGTCGATCCATTGCCCTTTGATTACATAGGGCGCATAATCTTCAGAAACGCTTCTCGCAGGTTCTCGTAAGAAGGACGCTGAGATCGGTTGATTTTTTACGATCAATTGTGCGGCCTCCTTTCCTTCTATTTTGTAAAAGTCATTTGGCGCTATCACTCCTTCCATCAAACTTTCCGGCAATACGCTGACTGCGGTAAACATGTCTTTTTTAATGAGCGTTCCTTGCATAATCGTTTCGCTTGCCGCTAAAACCTTTTTGGTCATAAATTCATCTCTTCCATAACCCTCCCAAAAAATCAAACCTCCAATTGAAACGATGATCAACAATATGCCGATTCCATTTTTAATTCTTCTCACAGATGGCCCCCCTTCTTTCTTGTTATTATTTTGCACTCTTTCCTTTATCTGTTAGTTAATTATATGCATATCTCCATAATTTGTCAATCTTTTTATGCAACTTTTATTTAAAAATTTATAGAACAAAAAAAATAAGGCCTGCTTGCAAATCACTTCGTGATTTGAGCAGCGCCATTTTGAGAAAAATTTATATCATTTTAGATCAAGAGCTCTAAAAATGATTTCACATTATCTCCAATCTTCCCTTTCTGAAACACTGAAGACCCTGCTACGATGATATCGGTCCCCGCATAAGTTAGTTGCCCGACATGATCGAGGCTGACTCCGCCGTCAACTTCGATTGCATAGCTTAGCTGATTGTTCGTTTTAATTTCATTGAAGTATAAGATTTTGCTTATAGCATTTGGAATGAATTTCTGCCCACCAAATCCGGGATTGACAGACATGATCAGGACCATATCTACTTCATCCAGCATGTAATCCAGCACAGTCGGTGAAGTCGCCGGATTGATGGCGACGCCTGCTTTTACACCAAAGGACTTAATGTGTTGAAGGGTCCTGTGTAAATGCGGACAGGCTTCATAATGTACAGTGATATATTCTGTGGACTCCGTCACAAAATCAGAAATATACTTGTCCGGATTTTCGATCATCAAATGCACATCGAAAGGCAAGCTGGTTTTCCCTATGAGGCTCCTCATTATCGGCGCGCCAAAACTGATATTCGGTACAAAATGCCCGTCCATCACATCGACATGAATCATATGCGCTCCCGCATTTTCAGCTATCGAGACATCTTCCAATAGCTTAGAGAAGTCCGCGGATAAAATAGAAGGCGCCAGTTTAATCATTTTACTTTCCTTTCTTGTTCCATATTTAAATTTAATAAACTCGTTTTTCTTTTACTTCCCGATATAGTTCTACGTAGGAACTGTACCTGGACCGGTGAATCTTTCCGGCTTCCACGGCTTCCCGAACCATACATCCAGGCTCTGAAAGATGATTGCAGTCGTTATATTTGCATTTTCCGTACCATTTATCGATTTCCGGGAAAAAATGCTGCAATGTTTCCGGCTCAGTATCCACGCCTTCAAAAGATGTAAATCCGGGCGTATCAAAAATCATAGCGCCAAAGGAAGCCTCAAAAATTTCTGCGTGGCGCGTCGTGTGTTTCCCTCTGTCTGTTTTTTTGCTAATTTCCCCTGTTTCTACTGAAATGCTTGGATCCATCGCGTTAAGCAGGGTGGATTTGCCTACACCGGACGGACCGGCCAATGCGCATTTCATGCTGCCAAGCTTTTTGATCAATTCGCATATCCCATCCCCTGTTTCTCCACTTACGTGAACAGTCGGATAGATTCCGCCGTATATCTCATCGATGTATTGTACTTTTTCAGGCGCCGCAACATCAATCTTATTGACACATACGATTACTTGTGTTTTGTTTTTTTCAGCCATAACCAAAAATCGATCGATGATTAAAAAGTTCGGTTCTGGTTTCGTGGCAGAAACGACAATGATAAACGCTTCCACATTCGAAACCGGTGGTCTGACAAAAGCGTTCTTACGGTCACCGATTTCGCCTATGACTGCGCCGCCGTCCTCCAAAACCTGAATTTTGACATTGTCGCCTACCATCGGCGTGATTCCATTCTTTTTAAAAATCCCCCGCGCCTTACATTGATACGTTCCGGATTCTGTCTTTACGTAATAAAATCCTGCGATCCCTTTAACGATTAAACCATCAATCAATTGATTTCTCCGGTTGTAAAGTCTATATTCTTTCGCATAACCATTTGATCATCGAAAATTACTGTGACTGTTCCACTGCCAACGCCGGTCAGCGTAAGCGTCTCTCCGCCATTATCCTTGAGCCTTTGCTCTGACGTGATGATATCGTGGGTACCGGTTTCATCCGTCACATATACGGTAAGTAAAAGAATTTGATTTTGGGCTTCGGCATAGCTGATCTCAAACTGTACCGATCCCGGCGTATTTGAATTTACATTCGATTCTTTACCGGAGCTTATTTTTAGTTTGACGGGAGTGCCCGCTTCGAGTACCTTGCCAGCCTTGTGCTCCTGCCACATAACCTGGTTTATTTCGTAAATTTCACTTGTTTCATACTCCGGTTTGCTATCCAGCTTCAGGCCGGCTTTTTCGATCGCCTCTCTCGCCAAGCTGATGTCCTGGCCAATTACATTCGGCATGATTGCCTCATTGACCTCTTTGCCTTCACTTACCGTAAAGTTGATCGTGGCGCCTGGCTTGGCTTCCGTACCTGCTTCGGGATCTTGGCTGATTACCAGACCTTTCGGTAAATCATTCTTCACCGGCGTCCCGAGTCCTACTTTATAGCCATATTTTTTAATCGTGAATTCAGCGTCCTCACGCGTCCTCCCTGTAATTTTCGGTATAGCCCCTTGATTCGTACCCTTGCTGATGTTAACAACGACCGTCTTGCCTTCCTTTACATTACTTTCAGCCATCGGATCCTGCGATACAATCCTTCCCTCATCGTATTCAGAACTATAAACTTCAATGCCGGTCTGAAGCATTAGATTACACTTAGCAAGTTCCTCTTCCGCCCGTTCAATCGTAAGTCCTATCAAATCGGGTACGGAAACCTCTTTGGCCTCTCCGATGCCAGTAATCGCGGACGCGATGAAAATGCTCACCGGTATTGCGCAAAGAAGCGCCAGCGCTACCGCCAGCAATTTGATTTTATTCACTTTGAACTTCTTTTTCCCTTTACCGGGTTTTCCCTTATTGCTCATCTCTTCCAATTCCTCTTTACGCTTCTCCTCCGTTTGATCTTCCTGATTGTTGTTTAATAGTCTTCTGATTCCCCCTACTGCGGAATCTCCAACGATGCTTGTTACATATTCCAGATTTGAAAGCGCGTCGAACATCTCAACCGCTGATTTATACCGATTTACTTGAATTTTATCCGTCGCTTTCAGGACAATTTGTTCAAGCCTTGGCGGAATTCCTTCTACCAGTTGGGACGGAGGGGTCATCTCATCGTTTACATGCATGAGCGCCACGCTTACCGGATTATCTCCATCAAAGGGAACTTTTCCGGTCAGCATTTCATACAAAACGATTCCGAGAGAATAGATGTCCGACTTTTCATCCACATAACCGCCTCTGGCCTGCTCAGGGGAAAAGTAATGCACGGACCCCATCACCGTCCCCTCATTGCCTACGAGCGTCTCGGCGTTGACCGTGACCGCTTTCGCAATTCCAAAATCGGTGATCTTTGCTGTTCCGTTTTGGGTGATCAGAATATTATGCGGTTTTACATCCCTATGTATGATCTGATTTTTATGGGCAAAACTGAGGGCGGACGCGATCTGTTTTGTTATATCGATTGACCGCATGTAATCAAGCGGCGCTTCTTCTTCGATGACATCGCTAAGCACTTTTCCTTCAATGAGTTCCATGACGATATAGTGAATATTGCCTTCCCTGCCCACATCATATACATTGACGATGTTGGGATGGGACAGGCTTGCTGCGGCCTGTGATTCTTTTTTAAAATTCTCAATAAATTTAATGTCTTTTATAAAATCCGGTTTTAATATTTTAATCGCTACAAACCTGTTGAGCAGCCTGCATCTGGCCTTGTAAACCACAGCCATTCCGCCGTCTCCGATTCTTTCAAGCAATTCATACCGCCCCGCAAGGATTCTGGTACTCATCTAGTTTGTTCCCCCTTATGTTTTCAAACAAATGACGGTTATATTGTCATGTCCGCCACATTGATTAGCTTTGCCTACCAGATTCGTGCTGGTCTGCGACATTGATTCACCTCTTGACAAAATTCGGCAAATCATCTCGTCATCGACTTCACCGCAAAGTCCGTCCGTACATAATAAAATAATATCATTCTGTCTGACTTCTACGCGGAAAAAGTCCGGTTTAATTGCTTTCTCTCCGCCAATGGCACGAGTGATTACGTTTCTTTTTTCATGGAAGCGTGCTTGCTCTTTTGTGATCGCGCCTCTCTTAATCAACGCATTAACGTATGTATGATCTTCCGTAATTTGTGTAAGGCTGCCCTTTCGATGAAGGTAAACCCTGCTATCGCCTACGTTTACGACATATGCGTTGTTTCCGGCAACATATACGATCGCGATTGTAGTCGCCATCCCGATGTTTTCGAGATGTTTTTGTGACAACTCATAGATCTTTTTGTTCACATGGTTAAGACAAATCAGGAAATAGTCTTTTAATTCAGCTTCCATATAGCTCTCATGAATAGGATTGTTTCTTACGTATTCCGCAATATTGTCGGCAGTAGTCCTGCTGGCAATCTCTCCTGCATTGTTCCCGCCTACGCCATCCGCGACTAAGTACACGTTTTGTTCCGGAATGACAAAAAACGCGTCTTCATTGTTCTTTCTTCTTATTCCCTTGTCGCTTTTGAATCCTATTTCAATCATAAACCTAACCCGTTTATGCTTTAACGTTGATCATCTTACAAATAAAAAATCCATCCGTGCCGTTTACATTTGGCATGAGCTGAATCTCTTCTTCCTTTTGAAAAAAAGGATTTTTCTTCAAAAATTCAACGATAACCTTTTGGTTTTCAGCTGAATTGATCGTGCAGGTACTGTATACAAGAACACCGCCCGGTTTTACATATTTTGACGCTGCCGAAAGAAACTCTAACTGTTTTCTCGGCAGCAGATCAATTTCGTTTGATCTTTTCTTATACTTAATCTCTGGCTTTCTCCTGATCACGCCAAGCCCTGAGCATGGAGCGTCGACGAGCACGCGGTCTGCTTTTTCGATCATGTCGGAGTCTATCTTTGCCGCATCCCATGTTCTCGTTTCAACGATGGTTATACCGAGACGTTTGGCTTCACGATCGATAATCCCAAGTTTTCTTATGTAAATATCAGACGCGATAATTTTTCCTTTATTGTTCATTCTTTCCGCAATCGCAAGCGTCTTTCCGCCCGGAGCGGCGCAGACATCCATCACGAGGTCACCGTGCTTGGGATCAAGTATCGCGGCAACGAGCATGGATGCCTCATCCTGTATAGAAAACATACCGTACTTGTAAAGCTTTGTATCGGTCACACTGCCTGCACAGCCTTTAATATGCAACGCGTCTTCATATAGTTTGCCTTTTTCAATGGTATAGCCAAGTGCGCCGAGTCTGTTGATGAGTTCTTCCCGCATGATCCTCAGCCAGTTCGCACGGACGACCAACTCCGGAGTTTCATTTCCCGCCTTCAGCAACTCCTCTACAAACTCCATATCGTATTGCTCCAGCCAAAGCTCCACGATCCAGGGTTCATAGGAATACTTTATAGAAAGATGGCGAATTTCATCCTCGCTTCTGTCCGGCAGTTTTACTTTATACTTTTCGCGGATATAGGTTCTAAGAACTGCGTTAATGAAACCTTCCCTGCCTTGGCAAAATCGCTTCGCAAGGTTTACGCATTCGTTTACTGCGGCATACTCCGGCACGGAATTCATATAACCGAGCTGGTATATTCCCATACGAAGAACAATCAAATCGCTTACCTTCATATCCGCGACTTTCGTCTGCGTGAAATGATCGATGATATAATCGAGCAATATTTTGTTTTCAAGCACGCCATAGACAAGCTCCCTCACAAAAGCCGGCGAGCTCGGCTTTCCGCTTATGACATGATGATTTAAAGCAATATTGGAGTAAGATTTTTTTGATTCAACATCGACTAACGTATAATAAGCTGTTTTTCTGTTCGCATCCATTTATTCGCGCCCCCTTATTAATAAAATTCTTACTAAATTTGCTACCGCAACAGCTAGCGCTGCAATATACGTCATGGCCGCAGCTGACAGTACTTTTTTCGCTCCTTTACTTTCCTCCTCATAAAGAATGCCCAGATCGGCCAGCTGCTTCCTGGCCCGGCTACTGGCGTTAAATTCCACCGGCAGCGTTACGGTATGAAATACAATCACAGCCAGGAAAAATAGAATTCCCAGATTAAAAACCAGATTACCCTGTACGAAATTACCCGCGGAAATTACAAGAATCCCGATGATCAGAAGCGGCCACGAAAGCATCGATGCGATATTGACAACCGGTACGATCACATTTCGAATTACGAGCGGAGAATAGCGCTCAGCATGCTGTATAGCGTGTCCGGATTCATGAGCTGCAATGCTTACAGACGCAACGGTAGCACCACTATAAACATCCGGCGAAAGCCTCATGATTCTGTGCTTTGGGTCATAATGATCTGATAATTTTCCTTTACTGATTTCAATCGCTACATCGGATAATCCGTTTTGATTCAAAATCATTCGGGCCGCCTGTGCTCCCGTAAGGTTTCTCCTGTTTCTTATCTTAGCGTATTTGTTATATGCAGAGTTTATTTTACTTTGTGCATAAAGTGCAAAAAGAATTGCCGGTATCAATATAATAAAAGTCGGGTCAAACATTCCAAAATACATTTTTACCTCCAAACAGTCTTTTCTCTATTTTATCCTAAGACTGAAAATTTTTCAATCTTGTTTCCCTTTATATATTCTTTTATCTTTATTTTCCTTTTCCCCGGCATCTGAATTTCCGTGACCAGAAGCGTTTTCCCTCCAGCCGAAATCTCCATGCCGTCTTCAGAAACCTCTGTAATCGTCCCGTCTGGCGCCTCATTCTTTTTGCCTGTGGGAAATGCCTCCCAGATTTTAATCTGCTCTCCCTGATAAGTGGCATATGCACCGGGCCACGGTGCAAGCCCCCGGACCAGACGTTCCAGGAAAGCAGGATCATTGCTGAAATCCAAATGTCCGTCTTGCTTATAAATCATAGGCGCATAGGTCGCCAATGATTCATCCTGACGGGAGAGACTTGCAGTCCCGTTTTCAATCGCCGGCAGCGTTTCCATAAGGAGCGCCGCGCCCATAACGGATAATTCATCGTGAAGCTGTCCAGATGTTTTTCTTTGGATAAGCGTTTTTCTGCTGGAAAAAACGTCTCCTGTATCGAGTCCCTGGCTCATGCGCATGATCGCCACACCTGTCTCCTCGTCACCTTCCATAATGGAGCGCTGGATAGGCGCCGCGCCTCTCCATCTCGGCAGCAACGATGCGTGAATATTGACGCACCCAAGTCTCGGTAAATCAATCCACTCCTTTGGCAGTATTTTGCCGTAGGCTGCGACAACGATCAAATCCGGAGCGTATGCCTGAATTTTTGATAAAATTTCGGTATTTCCCTTTAGTATTCCCGGTTGCAAAACTTCAATCCCAAATTCTAAGGCCTTTTCCTTCACCGGTGTAAACTGTACTTTTTTACCGCGGTCTTTTGCCTTATCCTGCTGGGTAATCACATACTTTATTTCATGGGCGCTTTCTTTTAGCGATATCAAGGCTGGAACCGAAAATTCCGGCGTTCCCATGAATACAATTTTCATGCTTCCACCGTGTCTTCCGCAGCCGATTCGTGAATGTCGGTCGCTTTATCCACATAGAGAATTCCTTCTAGATGATCAAGCTCATGGCTGAGGGCGATCGCTTTTAGCTGGGTTCCCTCATAGACGACTTCTTTCCCACAGCGGTCAAGACCCTTTATTTTAATATATTCCGGCCGCTCAACCGTTCCCACATATCCGGGAACGCTAAGGCAACCTTCTTCACCAATCTGGCTGCCGGACGCTTCTACAATTTCCGGGTTGATCAGTTCAATCACTTCATCCTCTTCCGTCGCTACAATCATCATTCTTTTCATGATGCCTACCTGAGGCGCCGCAATGCCAATTCCGTTTTGGTCTCTCATCGTTTCGAGCATGTCGTCCAGAATCATTCGAATCCGATCATCAACCTCAGAAACCTCTCTGCAGCGCTTGCGCAAAATCTCGTCACCTTCCAGTACAATCTTTCTCAATGCCATTTTTTTCTTCCTCCATATGCGACGTTTTCTATTGAATTATAAAAAACGATACGGGTTTACATCAATTCCAATGTTATATTTACTCTTTTGATTTGCAGAAAGCCTTTTCTTCATCTGTGCGAGTTGCTCAAGGTAAACACTTCGCTTGCCTACCGGAGATTTAATCAACAGTTGAACCCGAATGCCGCTCTGTTTAAAAAACGGCAGCACCTGCGGGGCAAAGATATTTTTCCGATCTTCTTCAGAAAGTCCTTCAAGCAGTTCTTTTTCTGCCTGGCAAGCGCCCGAAAATGCGGTTTCTTCTTCTTCCGCCGTAAAAATTACTTGAATCAAATCTGAAAACGGTGGATATTTCATCCACTGCCTCATGGAAATCTCAGTCCGGTAAAATGTTTCATAATCATGCATAGCTGCCGCCTGAACGGAATAATGCTCCGGTGTATAGGTTTGAATGATTACCATCCCCGGAATATCACCTCTTCCGGCTCTGCCCGCAGCCTGTGTAATCAGTTGAAATGTTTTTTCAGCCGAACGGAAATCGGGAATATTCAGTGTCGTATCGGCTGAAACAATCCCAACGAGCCCCACCTGTTTAAAATCGAGCCCTTTTGCGACGAGCTGCGTTCCAATCAGTATCTTCGTCGCGCCTCGTTTGAATTGGGAAAGTGTCCTGTCGATATCGCCCTTCTTTTTTATTGTATCCAGATCAAGCCTTCCTGTTTCATAGTCTGGAAAAAGTTTTTTAACTTCTTCTTCCACTTTTTCAGTACCCGTGCCAAAATGCCTGATGTACTTGCTTTTGCATTCGCTGCAAGCCTGCGGCAATTCCTCTTTGTATCCGCAATAATGACAGACTGCTCGATTGTTCGATTTGTGATAGGTCAAAGAAAGCATGCAATCCGGACATTTTAAAACAAATCCGCATTCTCTGCAGCTGATAAATGTCGAATACCCGCGCCGGTTCAGAAAAAGAATAACCTGGCGGCCGGATGCGAGACAATTCTCCATTTCGCTGTAGAGCGCCCTGCTGAAAATTGACGTGTTTCCTTCCTGTAGTTCCAGACGCATATCCGCAATTTTTACAGCAGGTAATGCGATTTCATTGTATCTTTTCAGCAGCGCAATTCTTTGATAAATGCCTATTTCCGACCTGTAATAGGAGGAAACGGATGGCGTCGCACTGCCAAGAATGACAATTCCTTTTTGCGCTTGTGTTTTCACTCTCTTAATGGCGACTTCGACCGAATCATATTTTGGTGTCATGTCTGACTTATATGTAGCTTCATGCTCCTCATCCAAAATAATTACACCAATGTTTTGAAGTGGCGCGAATACGGCGGATCTGGCTCCGATAACAATTTTAACTTCCCCGCTCCTGATCCTGATCCATTCATCATACCTCTGCCCCAATGAAAGCTTGCTGTGAAGCACGGCGATGCTGAGTGCTCCAAATCGTCCGATGAATCGATCGATGATTTGTTTGGTCAGAGAAATTTCCGGCGCCAGCATAATCGCGCTGCGGCCTTGATCAAGACACCGCGCAATCGTCTGCATATAAACTTCTGTTTTTCCACTTCCGGTTATGCCGTGAAGAAGGAAAATTGCATGTGTTTTTTGATTGAGCTTCGGCAGAATGGTCTGCAAAGCTATCTCCTGTTCAGATGTCAACTTGCCTATATTCTGCGGTTCACCTTCCGCGTCTTTGTATGGATTTCTCTTCTTGCCTGTTTTGGAAGGATTCCCAGAAGGCGTAAAGCAATGGATCGCGTCGATATATCTGCACGCATAACGTTTTCTCATAAAAATACAAGTCTCAATAATCTCTTCTGTCAAACTGACCTTTGCATCGATGGAATCAACACATTTCAGGTCTTTTATCTGATCCTTGAGTTCACTCGCGACTCCGAAAACCCAAGCTGTTTTCATTTTATTTCCTCTCGCGAAAGGTACAGTCACTTTTTGCCCGACTTTTACAGAATTGTCCTCACACGCATATGTATAAAAACGGTCGGTATTGTCGCTGTTATTTTCAATGACCAGATCTACATATTTCATTTCGTGCCTTTAGCATATTCGCATCCGCAATCTTTTTGCCTATATAAATCATATTGTTTAGAAAGCTCCACACTTCTTTGATATCCGCCTCTTTTTTTAAGATCCCTGTCCAGAAAACCAACGCCATATCTTGTGCATAAGTCACGTCCGATTTCGCTGAGCAGGTTGTAGTCTTTCCGCGGGCTTACAGCCAGTGTCGTGGCAAAACAATCAAATCCCATAAGGCGCGCTGTTTCAGCCGCCTTTTCAAGTCTGAGCCTGAAACATTTTCTACACCGAAGACCGCCTTCGGGTTCTCCCTCCAGGCCTTTTACTTCTTCGATAAATCGGTTTACCTCATATTGACCTTCCATAAAGCCAATCTTATCGAAATGATTTGGCTTTTCATTGTATGCTTTTATAAATTTAATTTGATTTTGTTTCCGCTTTTCATATTCGTCCTGATCCGTGATATTTGGGTTGTAGAAAAAAACAGTAATGGTATACTCCGGAATCAATGCTTCGACCACCGCAGTGCTGCATGGTCCGCAACAGCTATGCAAAAGCAAGGTAGGCTTTGCTATGGCGGGCTCCCTGGCATATTCGGTTGAAACGAATCGTTGTTCTTGTTCAAATTCCGTGGCAATATCACCCCGTGGATTTGCCTTTTTTTGTTTTGACATAAAAATCATCCTAATCCCATATTTTAATTCACAAATGTAACAAGTTATTGTATCATATATATGCGAATTTTTCTACCTGATTTTTAAGGAGCTCCTTACGAATGACAACCATTTTATCGGATTTACCGTATTATACCATCAATGATTATCTTAAATCCCAATTCGGCAGCAAAGTCGTCAAACTTTCCATTGACGGAGGTTTTACATGCCCGAACAGAGACGGCAGCAAAGCCTTTGGAGGATGTATTTTTTGCTCCTCATCGGGTTCAGGCGACTTTGCGAGCGATATCCCTTCTCAAATCGCTTTGCTCTCCGGAAAGTGGAAAACCGATAAGTACATCGCCTATTTCCAAAACCATACAAACACGTACGCACCGGTCAGTGAGCTTCGAGAAAAATTTACCGCATCTTTACAGTTTCCCGGCATCGTCGGTCTGGCTGTAGCGACTCGTCCGGACTGTCTCGGCAAAGACGTACTCGAACTTTTAAGCGAGCTGAATCAGCGGACATTTTTCTGGGTGGAACTTGGACTCCAAACTTCATCGGATGAAACTGCGCAAAGGATGAACCGTTGTTATGATTTCAGAGATTTTGAAGAGGCGATGGGGAATTTGTCGGGACGCGGCATAAAAACGGTCATACACGTCATTTTCGGCCTTCCTGGAGAAACAAAAGCGGACATGCTTCAGTCCGTTCGAGAAGCCTGCCGCGCGCGCCCTTTCGGTATCAAGCTTCATCTGCTCAATGTCGTGAAAGGTTCGCCCATGGAAATCCTGTACCCTGCCTATACACCGTTTCAAAACATCGATGAGTATGTAAGGCTGGTTTGCGACGCGCTCGAAATCATTCCGCGAGACATTACGATTCACCGTCTGACCGCCGACGCTCCGCGCAATATATTGATCGCGCCGGAATGGAGTTATCAAAAAAGATCAATCTTAAACGGCATTTATAGAGAAATGAAAAGGCGGGGAACTCATCAGGGCATTTACTCCTCGGATTGACCCCAATTAGGGCCGATCCTTCCATCATTGTAATGTTTTCGGCACAGCGAAACGTACATGTCATCGCCTCCGACAACGATTTGTTCCCCTTGCTTTACAAACTTTCCATCGATCACCCTGGCGACCATCGTCGCTTTTCGGCCGCACCAGCAGATCGTCTTGATTTCTTCAATTTTGTCTGCATAAATGAGCATATAATAAGATCCCTCAAAGAGTTGATTGCTAAAGTCATTCTTTAATCCATACGCCAGCACCGGTACTTCACAGCTATCGACGATTTCAGCCAATTCCTGCACGTGATGTTTTTTGAGAAACTGACATTCATCAATGAGCACACAGGAAATCCTTTCTTTTGCGTCTTCCTTGATAAAAAGTTCGAGAATGTTGGTATCCTCGTTTACAACTGTAGCCTCTCTTTGAATTCCGACTCTTGACGTGATGAGCCCGAGGCCATACCGGTTGTCAACGCCCGGAATCAGTGCAAGAACTTTTTTTCCGCGCTCTTCATAGTTATGTGCTACTTTTATAATCTCGATTGACTTCCCGGCATTCATCGTGCCGTACCGGTAATATAATTGTGCCAAATTCATCCTCCATTACTACTGCCGCATTATTACTCTTTAACGCTTGCCTTAAATCTGTTCATCAGATCATCGATATCCTTTACAATCGTATGCTCTACCGGCTGCCATTCAACCCTTTTAAAAAGCGCTTCGCCTGCGATGGGAATGAAAGTAAACATGAAGATTGGAAAAGTAAACGTATACAGGATCTTCTGACTGCTTGTCGCTTCGATCTGATTCCACTCTGTGATCGTCGGAATCAATCCCGCAACATACATCACGAGGTATCCGAAGATCATGAAAGGCAGCAGATGCAGGACACCTAAGATCAGCACATTCACCGACGGGGCTATCGCAAAGTTCACCAGCAGCTTTATGATTGTAATGACCAGATAAATCAATGTAATCAAAAGGGCCGGAAAAATCGACATTAATAGATCAAAGCAAGCAAAATTTCGCTTGAGCACAGCGCCTTTTAGTAATTTACTTCCCGACTTCCACACGTTCTGATAAAACCCTCTTGCCCACCTGACTCGCTGTACCCAGGATTGCTTAAACGAGATAGGCTGCTCATCAAAAAACATTGCCTTCCCGCAATAGCCGATTTTTTCTCCTTTAATGATCATGTCCGCGGAAAATTCCACATCTTCAGTAAGCGAAAAATAATTCCACCCACCGTTTTCCTCCAAGATCTGTCTGCTGATGAGAAACCCTGTGCCGGCAACCAGACAACTGGTTCCAAGATTCATTCTGGGGTGATTAAGATATTCGGAATCTCTCAAAAACCACAGTGAATATCCGGCGGAAATCCAGTTCGTCGCGTAATTTTTGGAATTGCGGTAGCCGAGAACAGCTTTGTATCCTCTACAAAATGTTTTGTTGATCTCTTTCACATAATCCGGAGAAACAACATTGTCCGCGTCAAATATGATGAAAGCGTCGCAATCACTTTCTTTTAAGGCTCTTTCAAAAAGGAAATTCAACGCATATCCTTTGCCAATGCGCGAGCGATCATTGCGCTCGTAAACAATGGCTCCTTTTTTAGCAGCCACAGACGCCGTTTGGTCGCTGCAATTGTCCGCAACAATATAAATCTGAATTAATTCGCTCGGATAATTTTGCTTATTTATGCTGTCGATTAGCGCGCCGATCACATTTTCTTCATTTCTTGCCGCGACAACAATTCCATATTTATGGAATTGTTCTTCTTCCGGCTCAATTTCTTCTTTATTTTTTCCAACAATAATCATGTAGAGAATATATATAAATTGATACAAATAGCATACCGTAAAGATAAGCCACAAATAATTCTCAATAAAAAGTATAACCCGCATACTCATTTTCACCCTTATTATGTTTTTATATAATATTATCACATTTGCTCTATATAAAACAAGATAATAAATTCATCGCCGTGTCAAATAAAAAATCTTCCATTTTACATCTTTACATCGCCTCCAACTTTTCCTTCAAAACCAACAACGCCTTTGCCGCATCATCAAAATATAAATCTTCCATATGCCATATCACTTCCTCACTTCCAGGCACCGTCATAAGTCCTTCTATCATTTTCAGGCATTCCGAATTTTCGTTCATTAACAATGGCTCCAGCTTTTCTATAAACTCAAGAGCTTTGCCCTTGTCAAAATCAACAACCGTCTGTGTTTCTGTTCCTTTATTTTTCTTAAAATATGGGTGTAAATCATTCAGAGCCACAGACAGTTTGTTTCGTAAATAATCCATCTGCGTTTCCGTCACATAATTTTCACCGCCTTTGAGCGCCCCTTCAACCTCCGCTGCTGCTTCTTGCAATTCGTTCATGCCGATCAGCCCTGCATTACTTTTTAATGTGTGCGCAAGCCTATGCGCCAGCGTTATATCGCCGGTCTCTACGGCATTTTTGATTTCATCGAACTTGTTTTGGTTGTTTTTTGCAAAATAGGTTTTTAATTGTATTTGTAAAGTTGTCTCGGTTTCTTCTT
>Ga0123353_10004124_pt1 | contig 18631 bp, 14 predicted proteins | sample TergutLab28metaG_3_FD_92763 | JGI IMG/M metagenome (GOLD analysis project Ga0123353, IMG submission 92763) | Labiotermes labralis P3 segment gut microbial communities from Petit-Saut dam, French Guiana - Lab288 P3 | ecosystem: Host-associated > Arthropoda: Insects > Digestive system > Gut ... | reverse complement strand
CGGGTGGAACTTCATTTTCTGGGGGCTCGCGAACGGGGCGCTGGTCTGCGCGGCGAACATCATGACCCTGCGCAGGAAATCGCTGCCGTTCCCGCTGGCCTGGTCGCTGACGTTCTTCTTCGTCCTGCTCGTGCGCGTCCTGTTCGACTGCAACGGGATGACCCAGGCCATGACGGTCTACAAGACCATCCTGGACATCAGGCCGCTCTTTTCCGACGCGGGCGCATTCTTTGCGCAGGGGCTGCAGTTCGTCCAAAAAAACACGATGACATGCCTGCTGATAGTTGCCGGCGCGGGTATTTGCTTCTTCGCGCCGAACACAGGCGAGGTGTCCAAAAATTTCTCGCCACGGTGGTATTACGCAGCGTTCGCAGGCGTCCTGCTGACCATATCCGGCTTCTTCATGAGAGAGGTGTCCAACTTCCTTTATTTCCAGTTTTAGGTGCTTGTTATGACTTGGAAGCGTTGGTTTTTAATATTCTTGGTTACCGCCCTTGTGTGCGCGGCGCTTGTCGTCGGCTTCAACTGGGCTGTCGATCCGTTTGGGATTTTCGGCGACCCCTTTTTCGACTGGTACTCCTATAACATGACGCAAAACCCGCGCGTCTCGAAAATCGCCTGGTTGGACCGGCATTGGGAGGGCTACGACAGCTATATCATCGGCAGCTCGAAGACGAGCTCGTTCCCCGCAGAGTACCTCAACAGAGCATTTGGCGGCGCGCGTTTCTACAACATGCTCATGTATGGCGGGGATTTCTCCGATATCGGGAATACCGTCCGGTATGTCCTGAACAATTACCGTGCGGAGAACATCATCATCAACATGGGCTTCGAGGAACTGACGCGTTTTGGCTTCTTTTTCGACTGGACGAAGAGCAATATGCACGCCAAGGTCGACGGCTCGTCGCAACTGCGCTTCTACGCGGAATACCTGTTCTCGCACCCGCAGTACGCCTTCGACAAGTTGATGGCGCTGGAATACAAGACGTATATGGTTAACGGGAACCAGACGTTTGTCGTCGAAACGGGCGCCTACAACAAATCCATCCGCGACATCGAGCCAATATCTGACATAGGGGCCTATCTGGCCGAATACCCCAAGTTCCTGCCCTGGCTCAAGCATTGGGAGACGATGCCCGAATATAGGACGGTCCTGGCGTCGATAGCCGAGATCAAGACGATGTGCGAAGAGGCGGGCGTTGGCTTCACCCTTGTCATATCCCCGATATTCGATGGTGAGCTGGATTCGTTTTACAACGACGATCTGATGAGCTTTCTGACGGAACTGGCCGAAATAACCGACTACTGGGATTTTTCAGGCTATACGCCAATCAGCGCTGACCCCCGGTTTTTCTACGACTATGCGCACTTCCGGAACTGCGTCGGCGCGATGATGATCACCCGCATGTATGGCGGAAGCCTGTACGTCCCGGATGGGTTCGGGGAATATGTCGATGCGGAGAATGTGGCGGCGAGGCTGGCGCGGTACCGCCGGGATGGCGAGCACGACCCCAGGGAAGTGGAGCAGAGACTCCCTGTCTTGCTGTACCAGGACTTGGTTGAGGGCGCGGCCTCGGGCTCAGGCTCGGACTCGGGCGCGTCGGTCTCCGTCTCGCAGTTCAGGGAGCATATGGCCGCGCTGAAGGAAGCGGGGTTCAGCGCTGTCAGCGCAGATCAGGTCAGGCGGTTCGTCTTAAGGGGCGTTCCGTTGCCGGAAAACCCGGTGCTGATCACATTTGATGGCGGGTATGAGAGCGCAGTAACTCTGGGAGCGCCCATCTTGCGGGAATACGGCTTGCGGGCGACGACCTTTATCGATGGCGTCTCAGTAGGAGAGGTCACGCATGCCGGATCTGGAGGTTCCGGGATACGGCATTTCACCTGGGAGCAGGCGAGGGAAGCCCGGGATGTCATCGAGGTACAGAGCCAGGGGTACGACGTGAGCCGTGAAGCATCCCGCGAGGGGGCTCTGCGGATGCCTGGTGAGTCTGAGTCAGAGTATATTGAGTTCTTCCGGGGCGATTTTGCCCTGGCGAGGGAGGGCATCGAGCGCGAACTGGGAGGCGATGTGTTCGCCTACGCGTTCCCCCTGGGGAGGCACAGGGACCTCACAAGGGTGCTGCTCTCGGAAATGGGTGTAACCATGACCTTCACAAGGAGCGAGGGCGTCAACACTCTGGTACTGGGGCTGCCGCAGAGCCTGCTGTCCCTGAAGCGGATAGCCCCGGGCGAAGGTATGACAAAGGCGCAGTTGGTGGAGCTTTTGCAATCACACAAATGACAGAAAGGGTGGCCATATTGGATATCAGAGAGACGATACTTGGTTTTTTCAGGGAGAAGGGCATTACGGGAGACTTGGGCTATGACACCGACCTGTTCCGGGGGGGCTACGTGAACTCGCTCTTTGCCCTCGAGGTCATTGTTTTCATTGAGCGGACCTTCTCGATACGGGTGCCAAATAAAGACATCAGCGAGAGCAATTTCCAAACCATCGATTCCATCGCTCGGGTGGTGGAGAAAAACGTGGGAGGTAGGAAGTAGCCGTGGCAAAAGAGATAAAATGCCTTATATGGGATCTTGACAATACGCTCTGGGACGGGACGCTGGCCGAGGGGGCGGACGTCGCGCTCCGGGAGGGGGCGGCTGAGGTCATGGCAGAGCTCGACCGAAGGGGCATCCTGCAGTCGGTCGCCAGCAGGAACCACTTCGACGACGCTATGGACAAGATAAAGCGCTTTGGGCTTGACGGCTTTTTCCTATACCCCCAGATTTCCTGGGGGAACAAGTCTGACGCTGTGCGCGAGATAGCCAAAGAGCTGAACATCGGCCTGGATTCCCTGGCCTTCATGGACGACGAGCCCACCGAGCGGGCGGAGGTGGCTTTCCACTTACCCGAAGTCCTTATGATCGACGCGAAAGACTATCTGGGCGTGCCGGACATGGAGGCGTTCAAGCCCAAGTATGTCACCGAGGATTCCGCAATGCGCCGCAGGATGTATATCGACGACATCGAGCGCAAGGCGAGGCAGGACGAGTTCGCCGGGCCGAACGAGGAATTCCTGAAGACGCTTGGCATGGAACTCTCCATTGCTCCAGTCCGCCCGGGCGACCTGGAGCGGGTGTTTGAGCTGACCGTCCGCACGAACCAGCTCAACTCGACCGGGGTGACCTACGATTTCGACGAGCTCTCGGGGTATATCGACTCGGAGAAGCACATATTCCTGATCGCTGCGCTAAGCGATAAGTTCGGTCCATACGGGAAAATCGGCCTTGCCCTTCTCGAAGAGGGCGCGGGTACTGGCGAGGGCGCTGGCGTCCTCGATGGGGAACTGCGCATCAGGCTTATGCTGATGTCATGCCGTGTGCTGTCGAAAGGCGTGGGTTCGGCGATCCTTGTCAAGATGACCCGACTGGCGCAGGAGCGCGGCAAGCGGCTCACCGCCGATTTCGTCGACACGGGGCGAAACCGCATGATGTACCTGACGTACAAACTGATGGGTTTCGAGGAGGCGAACGAGGAGGGCACGATACTGCAATACAACGGGGGCAGGAGGGAGTACCCTGATTATCTGTCAGTAGTAGGCGGATAGATGTAGTGGCACTATTCATCAAGACCCCGTCATCCCGGGCTTGACCCGGGATCCCCTGCAAACCCCGTCATCCCGGACTTGATCCGGGATCCCCTGGACAAGGTGCATTATTCAGGGGATTGCGGGTCAAGCCCGCAATGACGGGTTACCCGGGTTAGGCGGTATTTCAGCTTGCAGGTTGGTGGTCATTTTGACCACCAACCTTTCGATATAAGAATAATCGTTTCTTTGCCCACTAATCACTAACCACTAGTATTTCCCAAACTCATTGCTGCTGCTTTCATAGACTGCCGTCTCCACCACTCTTGGCTTTGCGTGTCTTTTGTGGCCGGGCTTTTCGACGGACAACCTTGCGGGCAGGCTCGGGCGGACCATATTGTTCTCCTTGAGCTTGAACTGCGATATCAGTTCCTCCAGCATGGCGGACTGGCTGCTCATCTCTTCGGACGCGGCGGCGCTTTCTTCCGCCGTAGCGCTGTTCTGCTGTACAACTTGCGCTACCTGCTCGATGCCTGTGTTGATCTGCGAAATGCCAATCGACTGCATCTCGGAGGCCGAAGCGATCTCATCGATTAGATGGCTGGACTCCTTGATCCCGGTGACGATCTCCCTGAGGCTCGTTGCAGTCTCCCCGGCGATGCGCGAGCCAAACTCGGCCTTGTCCATCGAGTTTTGGATCATGTCTCCGGTGTCCTTTGCTGCTCCCGCGCTCTTTGACGCCAGGTTTCGCACTTCCTCGGCGACCACGGCGAAGCCCTTACCGTGCTGACCTGCCCGGGCGGCCTCCACGGCGGCGTTGAGGGCGAGGATATTGGTTTGGAATGCGATATCGTCGATCGTCTTGATGATCTTGCTGATATTTTTGCTGGCGTCGTTGATGTCATTGACAGCAGTTATCATCTCGTCCATCTGTTGGCTCCCTTTTTCCGCGCTCTCTTTGATCGAATCGGACAGCTTCAGTGTCCTTCCGGCTGTCATCGCGTTCTCTTTCGTCTTTTCCGCAATTTCGGCTATGGAGCTGGACAACTGCTGAATCGACGCCGCCTGTTCGGTAGCTCCCTGGGCGAGGCTCTGTGCGCCTTCGGCGACCTGCTTTGCGCCGGTCGAAACCTGGCTGGTGGACGATTGGATGTCCCCGAACATGCCGCCAAGGCTCTCGACCATCTGCTTCAGGGATTTGCCCATCGTATCGCTATCGGAGAGGAGGTTGATGTCGACTGTCAAATCGCCATTCGCGACAGTCTCCAGTTGCTCGGCGATAGTCGAGACGTGGTGCAAGAAGGATGCGGAATTCCCGATGGTCTGGCCGATCTCGTCCTTGACTTGAGATAATTTGGCGATGTTCTCGATATCCTCCGGGCCTAGCGCGATATCGCCCGTCGAGCCGGCCTTCTTCATGAAAGCGGATAGCATGACCAAGGGCTTGCTTATGAGGCGCGAGATATAGAAGGCCAGCAGCATTGAAACGGCGATTGCGGCGACAAGCACCGAAATGATCGCCACGAGCAGTGTCGAGGACATTTTGCTGTCCGCTGCATTGGCTGCCGCCGCGTTTTCGACCGTCAGCGCCATGCATAAATCCAAATCGCTGACTATCTTGTCGATAAAATGCCTCGCACTGTCCAGTTCGTTGACAATGCCCAACATATCGCCGCTTTTGGCGTGTTCATAGGCGCGCGCCAGGTGGGCCTTGTACTCAGTGTCGTACAATGTGCGCGCACTGTCGAAGGCGGCTCGGATATTGGGGTCTGATACCGTCCCTTCGAATAGATTGAGATTCTCCGTGATATCCCTCTTATATTTTTCGATGGTGCTGTGGGTATTCTCCACGCCCTCTGGACTCTCGCGCATTATTTCGATGCCGTATTGGCGCACGTTAACCCTTATGCGCTGCATGTTTTCGATGACGTTCGCCATATAAAGGATAGGGACGGTATTGAACTCGTACATGTCGGAACTCGTTTTACTAGCGGTCGTGAAGCCGAAAATGCCGACAACGCCGACTATGCCGGTCATTATCGCGGTGATGAGGAAGCCGGTGATAAGCTTCTTGGATACTTTCATGTTTTTCATGTCTATCTTCCTCCTGAGTCGTTAGACGTACTTATTAATCGTTCTTCAATAAGGGCAATATCATGAGCATAATGTTTTAAGCACCTCGAATGTCAATATGAAAAATGAGGAAATCTGCGATTTTTGCAGATTCGCCGTTTATTACCTACTAGGGCGCACGTATTTGTAATATCCTGTTTGAAAAACGACTTTTTAGCCGTCTGCTTTCATAAAAGTTTTCGTGCGGGGCGCCGGAATAATTCTGGCAAATGATAAAAACCTTCCCTTAAGAGAAGGTTTCTCTGAGATTTGTGCTCGCCGCACCTGTATCTTATCGGCAGCGCACTAGGTGCTTTTTCGCAATCCTGAGCGCTATCTCGGGGTACTCCTGGGACAGGAGGCCCGCCGCGTACAGCAGATATTCGCTGTCAATAAACGCCTTCGGCGACTTGGGCTTCAGGCTCCAGGGTGTTTTTTCGCTATACAGCGCCGACGCCAGCACTGCCTCCGGGCGCTCCCCGTATTTGAAGACCCCGCCGGTCCCTATAACGTTTTCGACGCCGAGCAGGTTCTTGCCATATTGCAGTGTGACCTCGCCCATTGCCGTGTACTCTGTCCTGATGTAGCCCGCGTGACGCTCCACCGCTATCCCGACCGAGGATTTGGCGAGCGCGACGTCCAGGAGGGCCTCGACGCCGTTTTGCGGGACATGGCCGACGCACCCGCTGAGCCCTCCTATGTAGGATTCGGGATCGACCTGCTCCGGTTGGATCGAGGGGTCCAGCTCCAGCACTAGTTCCGTGAGGCGGTCGCGTCCAGCGAAGTCATAGATCGCGCGCGCGTTGTAGCGGATGCCCATGTCGCCCTCGACCGTCCTGGTCACCCTCGATTCGGGCAGGCCCCTCACTACGGTCTGAACCGTAACCGGGCTGGGTTCCACGACTGAGTGGATGTTCGTCGTGGCGCCGCCCACCTCGACGACGAGCAGGCTCCCTATGCCTCGCTCGCGGCCGGCTCCATCCGCCAGCAGGGCGGACGCCTGGAGCGACGCCATCGGGGTAGGTATAATGTCCCTGTTGAAAAGCGCCTTTGCCTTGTCCAGCCCTTTTGCTTTCGTTATATGCTCTATGAAGATCTCGCGGATCAGTTCCTGCGCCGGCTCGACCTCGACCCGGTCGACTGCGGGAAGCACGTTCGCGGCCGTATAGACCTGCTTGCCCCCGCTCTCGAGTATCTCCCGCGCCTGCTTCGTGGCGGCGCGGTTTCCGCAGACCAGTATCGGGCAGGCGATGCCCGAATCCGAGATCGCTTTCGCGTTGTGCAGTATCACATTTTTGTTGCCGCCGTCGGTCCCGCCGCATAGTAGCACTATATCGCAGCGCTTGTCTTCGATCTCTCGCGTGATGTCGTCGTCGATCTCGAATCCGTACGCGCAGAGTACCCTGGCCCCGGCGCCCAGCGCAGCCCGGTGGGCAGCCTTCAGCGTCAGGTCGGGCACAAGGCCGACCGCTGCCATCTTCAGGCCGCCCGCCGCGCTGCTGCACGCAAGCTTGCCGCAGACGTCCTCCTGCTTGAAGCTGCCCGCCCCGAGCAGGGTCGCCATCGCTTTGTCCAGTCCTATGGTTATGTCGGTCTCGACCGTAGTAGGCGACTGCGCCCGGCCAAGTAGTGTTTCGGATTCCAAGTCCAGCGCTGTGACTTTAGTGAATGTGCTGCCGAAGTCGACCATCAAGTAGACGCGCATAATCTGTACCCTCCACTATATAAGGTATGTCGATTCTTACATACATAAAAGCCTTTGTCAATACGCGGGCGCTCTGACCAGTCATCGCTTTGTGTGCTTTTTTCAGAAAAATATTTCAAAAATACTTGCATTTGTTTTGCCGATGTGTTAGTATTTCCTTTGCGCGTAAACTTCGCTTGGTTAAATTCTCATGGTGAGAGCAAGGTAGGTTTCCATGTGGAGTCAGGACGCGACGAAAGAGGTGAACACGATGAAGAACGGTATACATCCCAATTACCAGCAGACTACGATCAAGTGCGCTTGCGGTGAGATTATTGAGACGGGAAGCACGAAGAAGGACATTAAAATCGAGATATGCTCCAAGTGCCACCCATTCTATACAGGCAAACAGAAGCTGGTGGACACCAGTGGACGCGTTGATAAATTCAACAGGAAGTTCGGCCTGAGCCAATAATCGATTGCTCGCGGGGAAGCCCGTGCGCCAAGCCCGCCCGCGCCCTACAGCGCGGGTTTTTCATTTATCATATTGAGGTATACTGACGAGCGAAAACACAGGTTGGTTACCAACTATTCAGGAGGGTAATTTTGGAACAGATACAAAGCACACGAGAAGTGGAAAGGGCCGTGATTGCGGGGCTTGCCGCCGACAGCATGGCCCCCCGCGACCGCTCTACCGAGGAGAGCCTTGACGAACTTGAGGCCCTTCTGGAGACTGCGGGCGGCGTTTGCCTCGGCAGGGCGCTGCAGAACCGCAAGACCCCGGAGCCCCGGACATTCATCGGGGAGGGGAAAGTCAAGGAGCTTAAAGATATAGCGCAGGCCAACGACTGCACGTTGGCCGTCTTCGACAACGAGCTGTCGCCCTCGCAGATGAGGGCGCTGGCCGAGGACATGGGGCTTCGCGTCATCGATCGTTCTTCGCTGATACTCGACATTTTCGCTGGGCGCGCCAGGACGCGCGAGGGTCGCCTCCAGGTCGAGCTGGCGCAGTACAAGTACATTCTGCCAAGGCTGACGGGCATGTGGAAGCACCTTGTCAGCCAGACAGGGACTAGTGCGCCGATCGGCACGCGCGGCCCCGGCGAGACGCAACTGGAGACTGACCGCCGCCACATCCGGCGCAAGATAACGAAGCTGGAGGAAGAGCTGGCCGATGTGATACGCACCCGCGACACGCAAAGGCGCCTACGCGAGAAGAACAATGTCCCGGTAGTCGCGCTAGTGGGGTACACCAACGCGGGGAAATCGACGCTGCTGAACACGCTGACTGGCGCCGGCATACAAGCCGAGGACAGGTTGTTCGACACGCTGGACACGACGACGCGCCGCCTTGCAGTCAGCGAGACGCTCGATGCGCTGATTTCAGACACCGTCGGCTTCATAAGGAAGCTGCCGCACCATCTAGTCGATGCGTTCAAGGCCACGCTCGAGGAACTGAAGTATGCAGACCTACTCGTGCATGTCATAGATGTGTCGAGCCCGGAGTGGAGGGAGCAGGTGCGCGTCGTTGACGATTTGATCGTCGAGCTGGGCGCCGAGAAGACTCCGAGGCTCGAGGCTTACAACAAGTGCGACATTTTTACGAACGAACTGAGGCCGCACGGCGAGGGTATCGTGGAGATTTCGGCCAAAACCGGGCAGGGGATGGGGGCGCTCCTGCAAAAGATAGAGGAGAGGCTTTCTTCCACTAGGAAAAAAGTCACTCTCCGTCTGTCTTACGATAATGCTGGGGTACTGGAGATAGTCCACAGGGAAGGCGCGGTCACGGGGACGAGGTACCTTGAGGATGGCATAGAGCTAGACGCGGTAATAGGCGCGAACCTATACGGCAGACTGAAAAGGTACATACGATCTTGAACCCGTTTCCGAGGGACAGATTTGCCTCAGTGCGTTGTTGCCCTCCCTCGAAAGGGATATGCTAACTAATTACGCATTGTCCAGGGCCTGGCCGATGTCTTCTATTATGTCGTCCACGTGTTCGAGGCCTACCGATAGCCGCACCATGCCGGGGTTTATCCCGGCTGCGACCAACTGCTCGTCGCTGAGCTGGCGGTGGGTCGTGCTTGCCGGGTGGAGGACGCACGTGCGTATGTCCGCCAGGTGCGTCACGTTCGACGCCATTTTCAGCGAGTCCATGAAGCGCGTGGCTGCGGCCTTGCCGCCCTTGATCGTGAACGAGATGATGGCGCTCGCGCCCTTGAGGTACTTTTGCGCCAGCTCATAGTACTTGTCGCTTTCCAGCCCGGGATAGCAGACTTTCTCCACCTTGGCCGACGCCACGAGGTATTTTGCGACCTCCAGCGCGTTCTCGCAATACCTATCCATGCGGACAGCCAGCGTCTCGAGCCCAAGGTTCAGGAGGAACCCCGAATGCGCCGACGGGTAGCAGCCGAAATCACGCATGAGCTGCATCCTCGCTTTGATTATGTACGCCGCCTTGCCATAGACCTCCACATAGCTTATCCCGTGGTAGGACATGTCCGGCTCGGTGAACTCCGGGAAGTTGCCGCACGTCCAGTCGAAATTCCCGCTGTCGACTATGACGCCGCCGACCTGGAGCGCGTGCCCGTCCATGTATTTTGAGGTGGAGTGGACGATGATGTCCGCGCCATACTCGAAGGGCTTGCACAGCGTAGGCGTGGGGAGCGTGTTGTCGATGATGAGCGGGACACTGTGCGCGTGCGCGACTCTGGCGAATTTCTCGATGTCCATGACCGTCAGCGCGGGGTTCGCGAGGGACTCCCCGAAAACGGCCTTCGTATTGGGCTTGAACGCGGCGTGTAACTCGTCCTCGCTCGCGTCGTTGTCTACGAAAATGCACTCGATCCCGAGTTTTTTGAAGGTGTACGAGAACAGGTTAATCGTCCCGCCGTATATCTGCGAGACGCTGATGATGCTCTCGCCCGCCTTGCATATGTTCAGTATGGATATAAGCGTCGCGGCCTGGCCCGACGAGGTGCACATGGCGCCGACGCCGCCCTCGAGTTCGGCGATCTTGGCTTCTACCGCCATGACTGTGGTGTTGGCAAACCGCGAGTATATCAGGCCTCTCGTCGGGTCGTCAAAAATTTTGCCGAGTTCCTCGGTGGAATCGTAAACGAAAGTCGTGCTCTGTACTATGGGTACGACGCGCGGCTCCGTGTTTTTGGGCGTATAGCCCGAATGCAAGCATTTGGACTCGTCTTTCATATGTAAAAATTCTCCTTTATTTTTTTATTACGCCCTCGGATGCGAGTTGTTATACACATCCTTGAGCTGCTGCTTCACTACCCGCGCATACTTCTGCGTCGACGAGATGTCGGCGTGACCCAGCATCTCCTGCAGAGCGCGTATGTCGGCGCCGTTTTCGAGGAGGTGAGCCGCGAACGAATGCCTTAGCATCTGCGGCGTGACGTCCTCGCCAATCTGCGCTTTGGCCGTATAGCTTTTCAGGACTTTCCAGAAGCCCTGCCTTGTCATTCGCTCGCCTCCTGTGTTGACAAACATGGCGCATTCTTCCTTGTCGGCCATGAGCGGGCGCGCAAACGCCAGATAATTCCCAATCGACTTGACCGCCTCCGCGTAGATGGGGATTATCCTGTCTTTGCCGTTGCGGCATGTGATGAGCCCGGTCGCCAGGTTGACGTCCGTGACGTCCAGCGCGACAAGCTCGCTCACGCGGATCCCTGTGGCGTAGAGAGTCTCGAACATCGCCTTGTCGCGGCAGCATTTCGGCTCTTTTTCGTCGGGCTGTTCCAGGAGGCGCCTGATCTCCTCCCCAGTCAGTATCCGGGGGGGCTTCTTGGGCAGCGCGGATACGGTGATGCCCACGACCGGGCTCCGGCTGAAAATGCCCACGGCCGCCATGTGGCTGAAAAAAGCCTTGAGCGACGCAATCGAGCGCGAAACGGTCGCGGGCGACCGCCCGTTCTCCTGGAGAAGGGCCATGAACAGCCTTATCTCGCTCTCCGTGACGTCGGCGAACCCATCCTTCCCGCCGTCGAAAAGAAAGTCGGCAAATTGCGTTATATCGCGGATATACGAGGTAACCGTGTTCATAGGCGCCTGGCGCTCTTCAGTCAGGTACTTCCTGTAGATGTCTATGTGAGTAGTGTCAAACAAAGTAGCTTCTCCCCCAAAATTGCGTTAATCAAATACCAGGTACGGATCAGAACCCCCGCCCGAACCCAGTGAGGGCATTTTAATACAGTTGGGAAGAAGAATCAAGAACAAAATATCCTATTCGCCATATTTGTATAAATGACCAAAATTTCAGTGCAGAACGGAAAAAATCGAAGCAATTCAAGGGGGCGCATATAATACATTTGAAGAAGTGTCAGTAACGCGAAAAAAACGCGAAATAACGCGAAAATCGGAGCAAGTCAGAGCATTATTGTGTTCAGGTGGCGTTAACATGACCGGAAAGGTCAAAATCGACATTGCATAAAAATGGATAGAGCAGTATAATCCCGTTATAGGTCAAAGATAGTCAAAGTCAGACACGAACGCAAGCATAGGGTGATGGCCACGACAAGGAGGCGCCAGTGAGGATCAGCGACAACATAGCGGGATTCATAGACGCAGCGCTCAGCGAAACGGGCGGTACGACCGAACTGCAGCGCGCCGAACTGGCGAACAGATTCAACTGCGTACCCAGCCAGATCAACTATGTCATCTCGACGCGCTTCTCGCCCGAGCATGGGTACATAGTTGAAAGTAGGCGAGGGGGCGGGGGCTTCATAAGGATCACCCGCGTGGTGGTGGAGCCGGAAATACTGCTGATGCACACGGTAAACGCGATCGGCGATAAGGTAGACATCAACACTGTTGCTGCGCTCATCGCGAACCTGGCCCGCGGGGGCGCAATAAGCGACCAGCACGCGCGCCTAATCCTCTCGGCGACCGGGAACAATGCGCTGAGGCCGGCTCGCCCCGAGGAGCGCGATGCGCTACGGGCAAGCATCCTGAAGCAGATGCTGCTGACCAGGCAGTGAAAGCAGCGGAAAGGAATGGAGGTATCGAAATGAGATTCGACGACAGGTTTACGGAACGCGCCAAGATCGTGTTCGAGCTCGCCCACTCGGCTGCGGCGGAATTTGGGCATATCCATGTCGGCAGCGAGCACATACTTTTGGGGCTGGCACGCGAGGGCGGCGGCATCGCGGCGAAAGTCCTGCGCGAAGCTGGGCTCGAGAGCCGCCTGATCATCGACCTCATAGTGAAGCACATAGGCTTGGGGGAACGCAGCGACTATGCACCGCAGGACCTTTCGCCGCGCGCTAAGCGCATAGTCGAGATTGCTTCGCTCGAAGCGGGCAGGCTCGGGCACAACTATGTCAGCACCGAGCATATACTGATGGGCATCCTGCGCGAGTACGACGGCGTAGCGGCAAAGCTCATCAGCCTGACCGGAATAGACCTGAACAAGCTGTATACCAGCATAATAAACGCGGTCGGCAGCAATGTTTTCAGGCCTGTTAAGGCAGCCTCGGTCCCAGGCAAGCAAAAGAGGAACGAGACGAAAACGCTCGACCAGTTCAGCCGCGATCTGACGGAGGCTGCGGCCTCCGGCGCCCTCGATCCGGTTGTCGGTAGGGAAAACGAGATACAGCGGGTCATCCAGATACTTTCCAGGCGCACTAAGAACAACCCAGTCCTGATTGGTGAGCCGGGGGTGGGCAAAACGGCGATCGCGGAAGGCCTGGCGCAACGCGTCATTGCCGGGGACGTGCCGGAAACGCTAATAAATAAGCGCGTCGTGACGCTGGATCTGAGCGGGATGCTCGCGGGTACGAAATATCGCGGCGACTTCGAGGAGCGCATCAAAAAAGCGATCGAGGAAGTGCAGAAAGCCGGCGACGTTGTCCTTTTCATCGACGAGCTGCACACGATCATAGGCGCCGGCGCGGCTGAGGGCGCCATCGACGCAGCGAGTATTATAAAACCTGCGCTCGGGCGAGGCGAGATGCAGATAATCGGCGCGACGACGCTGAACGAATACAGAAAGCACGTGGAAAAGGACGCGGCGCTCGAACGCAGGTTCCAGCCTGTCACCGTCAGCGAGCCGACGCAAGACGAGTCGGTGCGGATACTGAAGGGCCTGCGGGACAAGTACGAGGCGCACCACAAGCTAATTATAACTGACGAGTCGATAGAGGCCGCCGTGAAGCTATCTTCGCGGTACATCAACGACAGATACCTGCCGGACAAAGCGATAGACCTTATCGACGAGGCTGCCTCGAGGGTCCGGCTCGACAAGCTGAAGATACCGCCTGAACTCAAGGAGCTCGAAGCACAGAAGGAAGCCCTGGCGAAGGAGAAGGAAGCCGCCATACAGGGCCAGGATTTCGAGCGCGCGGCGGGGCTGCGGGACCGCGAAAAAGAACTGCGGGTCGCCCTGTCGGCAGCGCGGAAGAGTTGGGAAAAAGCAAAAAGCGGCGACTCGAAGAAAGTGGACGCCGAGGACATAGCCGAGATCGTATCGGGCTGGACAGGGATACCCGTCACCAGCATTACCCAGGACGAAGGGGAGCGCCTACTGAAGATGGAGGAGCTACTGCACAAGCGCGTTGTTGGGCAGGATGAGGCCGTGACGGCGGTAGCCAAGGCACTCAGGCGCGGCAGGGTAGGGCTCAAGGACCCAAAGCGCCCGATCGGTTCGTTCCTGTTCCTGGGGCCGACGGGCGTGGGCAAGACCGAGCTGTGCAAGGCGCTTGCCGAGGCCATGTTCGGCGACGAGAACGCAATGCTGCGCGTTGACATGTCCGAATACATGGAGAAGCACACGACCTCGAAGATGATCGGCTCGCCCCCTGGTTACGTCGGTTACGACGATGGCGGCAACCTCACGGAAAAGGTGCGGCGCAGGCCGTATTCAGTGCTGCTTTTCGACGAGGTCGAGAAAGCTCACGAGGACGTGTTCAACATCATGCTCCAGATAATGGAGGACGGCATCCTCACGGATTCGCAGGGGCGCCGCGTCGATTTCAAGAACACGATCATCGTGATGACCTCGAACGCTGGGGCGCGGAACATAACTGAAAAGCGGGCCAAGCTGGGGTTCGACGCAGGAGGCGAGGATGGAGGCAAGTCCGAGTACGAACAGATACGCGAAGCGGTGATGGACGAAGTGAAGCGCCTGTTCAAGCCGGAATTCCTGAACAGGATCGACGAGACTATAGTGTTCCACAAACTGGGCAAGGCGGACATCAGGGAGATATGCTCCAAAATGCTGGACATTGTAAGCGCCCGCATGGAGGCGGTCGGCATCAAGATGTCGGTAGAGGAGTCGGCGATAGACGTGCTTGCCGAGAAGGGCTACGATCCAATATACGGCGCGCGCCCCCTGCGTAGGGAAATTCAAAGCGCCGTAGAAGACAAAGTAGCCGAGATGATGCTGGAGGGCAAAATAAAAGAAGGCAACGCCTTCACGGCCACAGCAGAAGACGGCAAGATAGTTATAGTGGTATAATGCTTGTACGTACCTTACTCATTGCCAACATCCGGTACAGCCTTCTCGTCTGGCGCTTTCGTTTCAGTGGACGCCGCTAAGCGCTCGCGCTCGGCGGCCCTTTTGCGGACCTCGTCGTAGAGCGCCAGTGTCTTGTTGCGCATTTCCACCTGGTAAGCGCACTCCTCCTGCTCACGGTCCAGCCTGCGCTGTATCTCGTGATCGCGCAACAATACCGCCACCGCCTCTTCCCTGATTTCCCTGCTGGGTTTGCGGTAGCGGTCTCTCTTTAAGCGGAAGAAAAGCATGACAAAGTTAAGTACAATGACGAAACCGATAATTGCGATTATGTAGGCAAAAGCAACATGCATAACCATATCCTCCGTTTGATGAAATTCTAACACAAAAATCCCGGAAAAACAATTCCCAGGATGAAAAATATTTGCCACAACAGAGAGAATCCGTAGTATAATGATTCCTACGCACCCTCCGTCATCCCGGGCTTGACCCGGGATCCCCCCCCGGCAAGGCGCATTAATATCGGAATGGAGCTATTGGCTATGATTACTGTCAACAACCTCAGCATGTCTTTCGGCGGGGCTACGCTATTTTCACGCGTCGACCTGCAATTTGTGGCGGGGAACTGCTACGGCATCATCGGCGCGAACGGGTCGGGCAAGTCGACGTTCCTGAAAATCCTCGCGGGCGAGATGGACTATACCTCCGGCAGCGTCGAGATAAAACCCGGCGTCCGCATGTCGGTCCTGAAGCAGGACCAGAACATGTACGACGAATACTCTGTCGTCGAGACGGTCATAATGGGAAACCAACGGCTGTTCGACTGCGGCAAGGAGAAAGACGAACTTTACCTCAAAGAGGACTTCTCCGACGCCGACGGCATCCGCGCCGCAGAGCTCGAGGAGGAGTACGCAGAGCTGGGCGGCTGGGAGGCGGAATCGAACGCATCGCAGCTCCTGCAGGGGCTCGGGATACCTACTGCACTCCATTACAACGGCATGGGCGAGATGGAGCCGCGCCAAAAAGTCAAGGTGCTGATCGCCCAGGCGCTCTTCGGGTCGCCGGACATCATACTGATGGACGAGCCGACCAATAACCTCGACGTCGGCTCCGTGGTCTGGCTCGAGGATTTCCTCATGGACTATGAGGGGACAGTCATCGTCGTCGCGCACGACCGCTATTTTCTGAACACGGTCTGCACCCACATGGTAGACATCGACTACGGCAAGATAAAGATGTACGTTGGAAACTACGACTTCTGGTACGATTCCAGCCAGCTCATCCAGCGCCTTCTAAAGGAAAAAAGCAAAAAAAGCGAAGACAAGATCCGGGATCTTGAGGAGTTCGTCAGGCGCTTCTCGGCAAACAAATCCAAATCGCGGCAAGCGACCTCGCGAAAAAAACTAATTGAAAAGATCAGGGTGGACGAGATGCCGGCGTCATCGCGGAGGTACCCTTGGGTCGGCTTTAAGATAGAGCGCGAGCCGGGCAAGGACAGACTGTTCGTCACCGACGTCTCGAAGACTATTGACGGCGTAAAGGTCCTCGACAAGATAAGCTTCATAATGGGACGCGACGACAAAATCGCGTTCATCGGCGAAAACGAGAACGCGATAACAACGATGTTCAAGATACTCGCAGGGGAGATGGCGCCCGACGAGGGCGATATTAAGTGGGGCGTCTCGACGACGCAGGCGTATTTCCCGAAAGACAATTCGGCCTTTTTCGACGGGAGCGAGCTCGAACTCATCGACTGGATACGCCAATTCTCGGAGGATAAGCGCGAGAGCTATCTCCGGACGTTCCTTGGCAGGATGCTGTTCACGGGCGACGATGTATACAAGGCGGTCAGAGTTCTATCGGGCGGGGAAAGGGTAAGGTGCATGCTGTCCAAGCTGATGCTTTCAGGGGCAAGCATAATGCTACTTGACCAGCCGACGAACCACCTCGACCTGGAAAGCGTGGCGGCGCTCAACAACGGCCTCATGGATTTCAGCAGCAACGTGATATTCACGACCCACGACCACCAGCTCATCCAAACGGTCGCCAACCGCATAATTGAATTTAGCGACGGCGCAATAATAGACCGGGCGATGACCTACGACGAGTACGTCGAAACAATGAAGGTCACAGTCGAATAGCCCGCATTAGCCAGCATCAGCCCGCACTAGCCAGCATTAGCCAGCATTAGCCAGCGACTTAAATGAACTTCAGACTGATATCGAGCGCCTTGACCGAATGCGTCAGGGCGCCTATCGATATGAAATCGACCCCTGCCCCTGCGACTTCCCTAAGGTCCCGCTCGCCCATATTCCCTGACGCCTCGGTCAGGGCGCGCCCCGCTATCAGCTTTACGGCTTCCGCCATCTCTGCGTACTCCATATTGTCCAGCATTATGATGTCCGCGCCCGCCTCGAGCGCCTCTTCGACCTGTCCGAGCGTCTCGGCTTCGACCTCGATCTTCAGGGTGTGCGGGCTGTTGCTGCGCGCCTGCGCCACGGCGTTTGCTATTCCGTTGGCAGCCGCGATGTGGTTATCCTTTATAAGCACCCCGTCGGCGAGGTTGTACCTGTGGTTCGATCCGCCGCCGCATCTGACGGCGTATTTGTCGAGTACACGCATTCCAGGAGTCGTTTTGCGCGTGTCCACTATTATCGTATTCGTGCCGCGTACAGCCTTGACGGCCTTCGCCGTCTGCGTCGCCACGCCGGAAATGTGCTGGAGAAGGTTCAGCGCAGTCCGCTCGCCTGTTAGGATGCTCCGCGAAGGGCCGGATATCTCGGCAATCACGACGCCATCGCAGACGTGGTCCCCGTCCTTCGACCTGAGGACGACCCTTACGGACTTGTCGAGTAGCTCGAAAACGCGGACGAGCACGGTCAGGCCGCATACCACGCCGGGTTCTTTAGCTTTGAAGACGCCAACCGAAACAGCGTCCTCGGGAACGCAACTGATAGTAGTGACGTCGCCCGTGCCGATATCTTCGCGCAGCGCCGCCAGCAAGAATTCATCCATGCCGAGGTATTCAAAATGAGTTTTCTCAAATGTTTCCAATTTCCCAGCCTCCTTCATCCGTAACGATTCCTTAGTCCTCCATGTAGTGCGAACCTACGCTTTCCGGGCGGCGGAGGGCCGCCTCCAGGATCGCCTTTGCTACCGTTGCAATGTTCAGCGTCTCGATGTACCCGCTAGATTCATCGAAGACCGATTCGAGCTGCTCAAGGATACTGCCCACCCGCTCCAGTGCGTTGCGCAGGCCGGCCACTTTCCTCACGACGTGGCAGTGCTCGCTCATTTGTTGCTGGATCTCCGACTGCAACCCCGGGTAGTCGAGCCGCGCCCTCGGGCGGATCGGGAGGCTCTCGATGCTGGCGCTGGCTCGGGGCGGGGCGGCGCTGTCCGCCGCTCCGGTACGCATCGTATCGCTGATGCGCTGCGCGGCACGCCGCCCGAAGACGAGGCATTCGAGCATCGAGTTCGAGGCGAGCCTGTTCGCGCCGTGGACGCCGGTGTTCGCGGCCTCGCCGCAGGCGTACAACCCTTTGATGTTTGTGCGCCCGTCGATGTCGGTCTCTATCCCGCCCATCATGTAGTGCTGGACAGGGCGGACCGGGATCCTGTCGCGCGCTATGTTTATCCCGTGCTTCAGGCATTCATTATAGATGGTGGGGAAGCGGTTCTTAAGAAAATCCTCAGATTTCGAAGTTATGTCAATATACGCGTGGTCCTCGCCGCTGCGCCGTAGCTCCTTCGTGATGCCTCGGGCCACTATGTCGCGCGGCGCCAATTCGGCCAGTT
>Ga0123353_10004123_pt1 | contig 18632 bp, 13 predicted proteins | sample TergutLab28metaG_3_FD_92763 | JGI IMG/M metagenome (GOLD analysis project Ga0123353, IMG submission 92763) | Labiotermes labralis P3 segment gut microbial communities from Petit-Saut dam, French Guiana - Lab288 P3 | ecosystem: Host-associated > Arthropoda: Insects > Digestive system > Gut ... | reverse complement strand
CCTGTCCACCGCCGCCGTCGCCCTGCGAAGCACCTACGAAAACACCATCACCGGCGGCCATCTGGGCTTCCGCCACGGCATGGGCGAATTTATCGACGACGTGGAAATTCGCAGCGACCCCGACGGCACCGGCAGTTATAATCAGGTAGAAATGATCGAACCGTTCAATCCCGATCCGGTGTGGATTACGTCCCCGCCTGAATCACTTCCCTGTCTCGTTGACGCACGCGCCGGGTGATGACCCGAATGGATTGACCTCCTGCACCAAGTCGTTCACTGCGAAAACTTAAAAAGAGATGTAAGTCTTTGTGAAATAAAGAGTTGTGCGATTTTTCACGCGCGTTGCCAACGTGAATGTCGTGAGTTCAAGTCTCATCGCCCGCTTTAGCGCCGTTTGGTATGACTTCTTCTGATGGAGCTACCAAACGGCTCTTTTTTTGCGCCACCGTCTGACAGCGCTACCGCATCTCGCGGGAGCACCGCGAGTTACGTTTCGGGCAAACTCGACATCCTTTTGGCAAACTCCCCGCCACCGTCGCCACACCGCGCCACCGTCTGCACACGTCGGAAGACGTTCTGGCACCGAGATTGACACGGTGACCAAAAATCTGGTCACCGAGATCGACACCGGACGCGGCTTGCCGCGAACATGGTTTCGGCCAAAATCGAACACCTCTCTTGTACCACGGCTCCGCGAAATTTCACGTAAATTCGCGGCGAAAAAAATGTCGTGCCTCGCAGGCCAACAAAAAAACGCCCACCGCCGCCAGCCGTTCCCCCACGTTGCGTCGCCGACTGGCCCCGTAACCGCGCCAAAACGCGCCACGTTGGCGCAGGTTGCGAACAAGAAAAAAGCCCGGCGTGTGGCCGGGCTTCGTGGAGGTTTTCGAACGTGGCGGCGAGGTTCGCTTGTTCGCCGCGTGGTGGCGGCCGTTATCCGGCGTGGCGGCGATGTTGGGTTTTCGCATCGCCGATCTGGCGGCCCAGGGCATCGCCCTCGGCAAACCGGCTGCGGCGTATCATGTGGCCGTCGCGAACCCCCGACGCGGGCAGCCAGTAGATGCGGCCATGCTGGGCCACCTGGGCCGCGTAAACGGCGACCCGCCGTTCCCGTTCGGGATTGGGCAACTCGTTCGCATGCCGATGGTTCTCGCCAATCGCCGCCCGCGCCGCCGCCAGAATTGCCATGTTCCGTCGTTCCTCGATGTGCATGTCGTGGTTCCTTTCCTTTTGTGTCACCATTGACGTGCGACATTGGGCCGCGTCCGGCGAAGGAAGCCAAGGCGAATCAATGTGAATTTTGAATGAATTTCCCTTATTTTTTTATGTTTTCGCAGCCGCGATAGTGCGAAACATTCGCCGAAAATCATCGAATTCTTCTTGGCGTTTTGTCCGTGGCTGAGGTGCTGCAGCACCGGAATCCGAACCGGAAAGTGGACCGGAAACTGGACTTTGAGTACAGTTTCCGGGTGGCAAAACATCGTCTTGGACGAAAGTGGACGCGAAACTGCACTCTGAGTACACTTTCCGGGTCATCAAGTATTTTTTACACGGAAACTGGACGCGAAACCGGACTTTGAGTGCAGTTTCCGGGTTACAAAGTATCGCCTTGAACGAAAGTGGACGCGAAACTGCACTCTGAGTACACTTTCCGGCACCTTTGGGATTGTTTTTTCGGAAAGTGGACGGTAGATTAGGCCCTCGGCCCTGAGGTTTTTGCCGTGGATCTGTTCAGGTCGGTCCAGACAGCTGGATACCGGCCACTAGGCCCCCGGCCCAGCGGAAGTGCGAGGTAATCAATGGCAAAGCGTGATCGGCTACGAGTACCGCGTTCGGTTGTGATAAAGCGGCATAACAAGCCGAAGAAAAAAACACCCGCGCCACCCGCAAGGTCGCAGCACCAGATGTCTTCCGCGCAGATCAGAACGTACATGGAACGGGCAGTCCATGTGATGAGGTCCAGCGAGGCGGAGGAACGTACCGATGGCAAGGTGACGCCCAAAGTCGGGGCTGTGCTGGTGAAACCCGATGGAACATTTACGACCGCATACCGCAGCGAGTTGCGGGACGGCGACCACGCGGAATTCACGCTGTTGGAACGCAAGCACCGCGACGAAAAACTCAACGATTGTGTCCTCTTCGCCACGCTGGAGCCTTGTGCTCCGAATGCCCGAAAAGCCCCGAAACTGGGTTGTGCTGAACGGATCGTGCTGGCTCGAATAAAGAGAGTATGGGTGGGGATCGAAGACCCCGACCCCACCGTGGCCCGCAAGGGCATCAAGCACCTGCAGGACCATGGCGTCGACGTCCAGATGTTCGACCTTGACCTTCAAGAACAGATTCAGGAGGAAAACCACGAATTTCTCGAGCAGGCAAAACAACGTGCTGACGAGGCCGAAAAGCAACAGCAAGAAGTTCTCCTCTCGCCGTTAGAGACACGTTCGGAAGCAGAATTCCAAGACCTTTCTATCGACGCCCTGAGGCAGTTTGCCGAACGCGCCGGCATTCCCGCGCCGGAGACGCCAGAGTTCACACGACGCCTGGCGAGAATGAAGTTGTTCGACACGAGCAAAGAGCCCCCGGTTCCGACCGGGTTTGGCCTGCTACTGTTCGGCGAAAAGCCCCGCATCACACACCATCACGCCGGGCTTCTGGGGACGATCCACTATCCAAACGGAAAAGAGGAAATCGAAGATTTCGATGGTCCGACCGTCTTCATTCCCGGACAGGCCGTGAAATGGCTCCGCGACAAACTCCCCAATGTTATCGACCGCAGCCATGCAGAGCGCCGCACCCCGGATGATGACTTGTTCGAAATCGTCCGCGAAGGAATTGTCAACGCCTTGGTCCATCGCGACTACGACATCCACCAGGCCAAGTGCCAACTCATGGTCACGCCCGATACTATCGAGGTGTGGAGCCCCGGTAAGCCAGTGTTGCCGGTCACGCTTAGAAAACTCCAGTCATTTGACGCGTCCATGTTGAGCCGCAACCCGGTGATGCACTTCGCTTTCAGCCAGATGAAACTCGCGGAGGAACGCGGTCTGGGTCTCAAAGCGATGCGAGAGCGAGCTCGTAATGCTGGCTTGCCGCTTCCAACCTACACATGGAATGATCCCTATCTGATTCTTCGCGTTCTGCGCACACCAGAAGCGGCCCTCAACACGTTGCCGCCGGAAATTTTGAATGAGCTCTCGGAAAGCGAGCGGGAAGGATGGGTATGGCTCAGCATCCGTGGCCAGGCTCATCCGCAGGAGTACGCCCAGCAGATGAACATCGTGGAACGCGTCGCTCGCCGACACCTGAATCATTTCTTTGATCTCGGCCTGGTCAAGACGATTGGTGCCGGACGAACCATTGCATTTGAAGTGACCACAGATCGTTTCCACACGGACAGCGACGCCTACTTCGACGCAATTTTGGAGTCGCGAGACAAAGTGGGCTTCTATATGAGTAGCGACAAGGGTGATCTACCCCTAAGGATAGCTCAAAGGGGAAGACCGGGAACCTATGACGCTCGGAAAGACCAGCGAGTGTATGATGATTGGAAGGCTAGCGGACTGAGCGGTAAAATTTTCTGCAGGGACAGGAACATCTCGTACCAAGATTTTTTACGGCTGTGTGATAGAACTCGAGCACGCAACCGGATGGCGGCCCCGTAAAGAATTCTGCACCGAGAAACAGGCTCCATTCACAATTTTCGGTCGGGTATGGGATAGGGTGGCTAACGGAAACGAGATGGCTTTGGCTGTGAAAGGCGTAACATAAGCGGAGTACCTATGGTTTCAAAAAAAACAATACCCCCTGATGTATTCATCAGCTATAGCCATAAGAACAAAAAATTTTGCGACGAATTGCTTAAGCATTTGAAACCTTTCGTGCGGTCTGAAAGTATTTTTGTCTGGTCTGACGCGCAAATAATCCCTGGGGACAAATGGTTTGATGAGATTAAACATGCTCTTTCCGTAGTCACCGTGGTGGTTTTTTTGGTGACAAGTGACTTTTTGGCGTCAGATTTTATTCACCACCATGAGCTTGGACCAACACTTAGAAAAGCCAAAAAAGGCAAGGTCAGAGTACTGCCGGTGCTTGTGGGCACATGCTCGCATGAGCGAACGCTCCTCAGGAATTACCAAGCTGCCAATTCTCCCGATAAACCTTTGACTGAAATGAGGCCAGCAGAACGTGACCGCGTTTGGAAGAAAATTTGTGGGGAGATTATGGGTATTGCTGGGGCATACGGCGAATAACACCGTATTTGAGGCATATCCAAACGGACTGCCGGATACACGGAGTGAAAAAATGACCGACAACACAACTAAAGATAAAAATTATGAACGGGCGATGAAAGAGGCCTTGACGATACTGAAAAAACGCTCCAAAGAAAAGATTCCATGCATACCCTATAGCGAACTCGTAGATGCGATACCGTCGAAAAGTTTCATACCATACGGAAAGGGATTTCATGATTTTTTGAATGAACTATCCACACGCGAGCATTCCGACGGACGACCATTGCTCTCGGCCCTCGTCGTATCCAAAAGTGGAAGCACCCCAGGCGAAGGTTTCTGGGATTTGGCCGACAGTTTGGGATTCCGCTACGATGATCCAATCGCTTTCTGGCGCGAACAAGTGACTCAAATTTGCAATTACCCGTACGAAGGAGTGCCCATCTACAGGAAATCGTGGTCTAACGCTACGTGCATAAACAGCGGTTGCCATCTGGCCATTGCCAAAATGGAAAGCCTTCTGAAAAGGGCAAGGAAAGTCGATGCGAAGTTGGCAAAAAAACTCTCCGCCGCCATGGACCAGTACAGGGGTCTCCCTCAGACGTGGTGTCCGAAACTCTGTGCGAAATTCATCAGTGTTGCTAAGGAAGTGGTATTTCTTGAAGCACCGGAATACATTTATAATCAGTTCTTCCGCGCCGTCATCAACCACTGGAATGTCGGCTTGGAGGCCGATAAGGAAAAGGCTGATAACGACGAAAAATATCCCCGCGTCTTCACGACTCAGAAACTTCTCCCAGTCTGGATCGAAGAACTGAAAGATGTGCAAAAACAGGCGCTACGCGCCTACATGGGTATATTGCGCGTTCTGGATGTTTGTTATGACGACGGATTCGATCAGGCTGTGAAAGCATTTGTACAGCATGTGCGTTCGGTCATGACCAGGGAGGACGTCGTGTTTTCCGGCTGGATAGCGTTTCACTTCATCCGTGAGGTATTGAATCCGCTGATCAAGCTCAATCTCAACATGGCATTGAAACACACAGCGTCCGCAGCCGCGCTGCTTGACCTCGCCGTGCGTCTTGATCCAGCCGAAGCGATGTGCAACGATGGGCAACCAGCTCTTCTGGCGATGCACGAACTGGTGTCGCATGTTAACGATAGCCTTCATTTTTTACGGAAACAGAACGAGAAATTCCCAGAGGTTTTCACCGACTCATACAAGGACGCATACAATAATGTGCGCGAAACCCTAGACGGGCTATGGCAAATCATGGACTCGTCAGGTAAATCATACATGGAGGAACCGTATTCCGAATTGATGAACCTTCTTGGTGAACCGATGTCGCATCCACACCCGGGAAAGGCACTAGACTATCAAGGGGCTCGGCATGACTACGAAAGTGATTCTTCCCTGAGAGTAAAAAAGGTCGCACGTTCCCCCAAGCGCGGCAAACGGGAACCCCATGATCCTCTGAAAGACCAACAGTTGTGTGATGATTGGAAGGCTAGCGGGATGAGTGGCAAAGATTTCTGTAAAAAAAGGAACATTTCGCATCAAGATTTTATGCGGTTATGTGATAGAACTCGGGCTCGTAGACGGACGTAGCTGTTAGAGACCCCGTAAAGAGTCCTACACCATGAAGCAGACCCCGTTCGTGGCCTTCGTTCGGCACAGAACGGGGTCTGTAGCTGTAGAAACGGCGATGATGACGACAACTCAGATCGCCGCCGGTGGCGTGGTGCCGGTGGTGCCCGTGTGACCTTGTCGAGGATTTTCAGAGCAATCAGCTTGCCGACGGGCGCATCATGTTCGTGTCCGACTGCTGGTACATCCGCTACCGCGATGCCGACGGCGTGGTGCGGCGTGAATCCACCGGCTGTCGAGAAAAGCAGGCGGCGGAGAAGTTTTTGGCCGATAAACTTGCTGACATGGAAAAGATCAAAACCGGCATCATCACGCCCGAGGAGCAGGAAGTCGCGGAACACAGCGATCTGCCGCTGGCCAAACACGTCGCAGCGTACCTCGACCACCTCAGCCGCAAGCGGATTCGCGGGTGGAAAGTGTCGAAGATGTACCGCGTAAACCTCCGCATCCGGCTGAACTGCATGATTGAAGAATGCCGCTTCAAACGGATCAAGCACATCACGCGGGACAAGGTGGAACGCTGGCTGGACACCGCCGAGACCGAAAAGAACCTCGCGGCCTCGACGCGGAACGAGTATTTGATTTCGCTGTCGGCGTTTTGTACATGGGCCGTGAAGAACGGCCGCATGGGCCGCAACCCGCTGCTGGGCATCGGCAAAGCCGACCGCAGCGCGGATCGTCGCCACCTGCGGCGGGCATTAACCGTTGACGAAGTGACCGCTCTACTGGAAGCGACACGCCATCGGCCCATCGCCGAGGTCGGCCGCCCGTCCATGAAAGTGCCTCGCGAAACGTCGCTACCCAAGGGGGTACGGCGTAAACGGTGCTCGTGGACGTTCGAACCGCTGACAGCCGAAAACTTTCAGCCGTGCTACGTGACAGGCCTAGAACGATTGGCCAAACAAGCTGTCCGCCGCAAACGCCTGGAACGCCTCGGCCGAAAACGAGCCATGTTCTACCTGCTTGCCGTCTCGACGGGCTTTCGCCACAACGAACTCGCCAGCCTGACCGTAGGCCAACTCCACCTCGACGCCCAGCCCACACCGTACCTCACCCTCAGTTCCGCCGACACCAAAAACGGACGCGAAGCCATGCTGCCGCTCCGCCCCGACGTGGTCAAAAAACTCCGTGAATACCTCGCCGACCGCCAAGCCATCTGCGGCGCCAGCCGCGGCATGAATCTCGATGCCAAACTCTTCGACAGCCCGCCGACCATCCGCATCTTCGACGCCGACCTCCAAGCCGCCGGCATCGCCAAAAAAGACGCCCGCAACCGCGTCGCCGACATCCACGCCCTCCGCCACACCTTCGGCACCCACCTCTCCGCCTCCGGCGTCCACCCCAGAACCACCATGGCCGCCATGCGCCACAGCCGCATCGAACTCACCATGAACCTCTACACCGACCCCATCCTCCTCGACGTCGCCGGGGCCGTTAATGCACTGCCCAACTTCATCGCGCCGCCTACCGAGAAACCGACAACCGACACATCTTCGCCAGCGGCGGGTTGAAGTTAGCGACGACATCACAGCAAGGTTCGCCTCCGGCCCCAAGCCGGCGCGAACCGCCTATCGCTTGCAACGGCCGCGTCGCAAGGAGATTAAGCAAAGAATTGCGGTAAACATCGACGATACGTAGAATAGGAAAGAGAGCGGTTAACCGCCAAGAGTGAAACCATGGCTACTGCGGAACAAGTCAAGGCGTTGGTGCGAAGTCACACGGAAGGCGACGATGATCGCTTTCTGGCGGTGGCCATGCAGATTGCCGCGCACGCGGCACGCACCGGCAAGGAAAAGCTGGCGCAGGAGCTTCAGGCCATTGTGGATGAGGCGAAGAAACGCCGCCCGCTTGAGGTCCGCCCTCGCTCGGTTCCGCTGGTTCGCCCGGACAGTGACCTGGCGGGGTTGGTAACGGCAACGTTTCCACAGACCCGTCTTGTCGACATGGTTTTGTCCCAAACCACGCGGGATCGATTGGATCGCGTGGTGCTGGAGTACAAGGGAGCCGCCCGCCTTTCGGAGCACGGTCTGACACCTCGCCGCAAATTGCTGTTGGTCGGGCCGCCCGGTTCCGGTAAGACCATGACTGCTTCGGCACTGGCAGGTGAGTTGGGGCTTCCATTGCTCGCCGTCCAGCTTCACGTTTTGATTTCGCGATTCATGGGCGAGACGGCTGCCAAGCTGCACCTCGTTTTCGACGCCATGTCGCGCACAAGGGGCGTGTATCTTTTCGATGAATTCGACGCCATCGGCGGGCGGCGTGTAGCCTCGAATGACGTTGGAGAGGTTCGACGAATCCTGAACTCTTTCCTTCAATTCCTCGAACGCGACAGTTCCGACAGTATCGTGATTGCAGCCACCAATTTGTTTGAGATGCTGGACGAGGCGCTCCTTCGTCGGTTTGACGATGTAATTCAGTACGACCTCCCCACGGAAGAAATGGCCAAGTCGCTGATTCAGAATCACCTCGAGGCCTTTGACGTAAACAAATTGAAATGGCCGTCTTTGCTGCCAGCCACTCACGGATTGAGTCATGCTGAAATCACGCGCGCCTGCGGCGATGCCGCCAAGGATGCCGTGCTCGCGGAGAAGGCCATTACAACCGAGACTCTTTCGGCCGCGTTGGCCCAAAGGAAACATGGAAAGTAAGCGGGCAGGGAAGCACGCGGCATGGCAAAACTTCAGCATATCAAAGTAGATGGGACAGCGGGCACACTTCCATACACGTCAAGAAGCCGCGGTTCAGGAAAATTTCGTTGCCCCCCACGGGATGATCGAGTATCCCACGCGCAGAGGCTTCGACAGGAACTCCAAAACGTCGAAGCCACCATTGCCGCTAAGCAGCCGGTACAGACAGAAGATTCGCACAGCACTTTCGTCGAATTCCGTAGCGAGCCCAATTTCGAACTGAAGGTGGATAGCCTAGAAAATCGGCCGAAAAAAATCGAAGTCGTCAATGTTCATCCGGAGGGCGATGCATCTGTTGCCGTCGTGCGAGTTCCACACGGCCAGATGTCTTTCTTCTTCAAACGAATCGACGAGTACGAGACGAAGAATACGAAATCTGGCGATCCCCAGCATAAGGACTTGGTGGGCAGCATTTCCCGGATAAAGCTGGCCGCCATACGCTCCTTTTGGACTGATGCGATGGACCTCTATCCCAATGAAGGCCAGGCCATCTGGTGGGAAGTATGGCTTCGTTGCCCACTTGGGAAAGAAGGCGATCCGATCATCGAAGCCTTCAAACAAAAGGCGGGGCCAGCGATCAAACTGGACGACCACACCGTTCGATTCAGAGAACGTGCTGTGCTCTTGGCCAGGTGTACGCCGGAAGCATGGGCCAATGCTCCGGATTTGATAGACGATCTGGCGGAAATGCGAAAAGCAAAGGAGCCAGCCGGGCCTTACGTTGCACTGTCCGCATTGGATCAGGCTGCTTTCGTCAACAGTCTGCTGTCTCAGATAGAACTCCCGCCTGCCAGCGCACCATCGGTCTGTATTTTGGACACCGGCGTCGACTGGGGCCACCCACTGTTGGCTGTTGGCATAAATCAGACCTCGGCTCTCACGGCGGACCTGAATTGGCGACCGACAGATCACGACGGCCACGGCACCGAGATGGCCGGCCTGTGCCTGTATGGCTGCCTGACAAAAGTGTTTCCCGACACCATGACTGTTGTGCTGTCACACTGCTTGGAATCGGTCAAGATTCTACCGCCGCAAGACCAAGGCGCGAACGATCCTAAGAATTACGGAGCCATCACGCAGGGTGCTATCTCGCGTGCCGAGGTTGCGTTTCCCCATCGTAATCGTGTTGTATGCATGGCTGTCACGGCAGATGACCGCGACCAAGGATTCCCAACATCCTGGTCGGCTGCGATAGATCAACACTGCTCGGGAGAACTGGACGACAAACGACGACTCCTGTTTGTCAGCGCGGGCAATGTTCGTGACTTGATGAGTTCGGACTCTGGCTACCAGTACCCACGGACAAATCATTGGCAGGGAATCGAAGACCCCGCTCAATCGTGGAATGCCGTCACGGTCGGTGGCTATACCGACCTCGTAATGATCCGGGATGCAACCCGACAAGGGTGGAGTCCTGTTGCCCCCAAGGGGAGCCTGTGTCCAACAAGCAGAACATCACTGCCTTGGGGTCCTGACTCTGAATGGCCTTTCAAGCCCGACATTGTGATGGAAGCGGGCAATTGGGCAGTGGACAGTTTGGGCCGAATCGATCCAGTAGAAGACCTGTCACTACTGACGACACTCAGAAGATCGGCGTCTAATCCCCGTTTGCTTACGACCTTCCGTGACACGAGTGCCGCTACGGCGCTCGCCGCACGCATGGGGGCTCGGATACAGAGCAGGTATCCAGATTACTGGCCGGAAACCATACGCGGCCTCATGGTGCATTCTGCCGAATGGACACCAGAGATGTTGGCCGAATTCCCGTACGCCGCCCGAGAAGACCGGCTCAGGTGCTACGGCTGGGGAGTGCCGCGGGAAGAAAAGGCGACCTGGAGTGCTGAAAATGCCGTAACATTGATCTTCGAGGGGCAACTCCAGCCCTATTTCATGAGCGACGTGACGAAGGAAGGGAAGAGGACGAAAGGGATCAAAACGAAAGATATGCACATCCACACGCTCCCCTGGCCGAAGGATGTGCTTGATCAGTTCCCGAGTGAATCCGTGCGAATGCGCGTGACGCTTTCGTATTTCATTGAGCCGAGCCCGGGGCGGCAAGGTTGGACAAAAAAACACCGTTATGCGTCTCACGGCCTGCGATTCGATGTAAAGCGACCAACGGAGTCGGACGAGGATTTCCGCAATCGACTGACCAGAGAGGCGCAGGAAGAAGACGAAGACGGTGAACAGATTGAGGCGATAGCCCCAGTGTCACAGGCGAAAAAACAGCCTTGGATACTCGGCAAGAACCTTCGTACCCGTGGTTCGATTCATTCTGATTACTGGGAAGGATTGGCGAGCGATCTGGCAGCTTGTGGCTGCATCGGTATCTACCCGGTAACGGGCTGGTGGCGAGAACGTCAGCACTTGAACCGCTGGGACCGTGCCGCCCGATACAGCCTGATTGTCTCCCTGGAAACGAAACAGACTGATATCGACCTCTACACAGCAATCGCAACGCTGGTCGGCATCACGCCTGAGATAGAGACGTAACCCTATTTATGTTCGCTTGGCGGAATATGTCCATCGTGGGCGCGACGATGATAGCACTCAACTAACCATCGCTGCCACGTTCAAAAATTCTCCGCTAGTCCGGCCTAGACATCACCACATGCCCAGCGAAACGGTGATAGTCATTACCGAAACACTACTCCCTCTTTGTTTCTTTTCTCTTTGATACGTCGCAAAAGTTCCCGGGTTTCGTGTGTCTTTGGGTGAATCTTCCCTAGCACTTCCTTTCGCAACTTCAATACCAGTTGGCACTCCGCTTTCGCTTCGACATGCTTACCTTGATCACATAGTATAATTGCCAGACTGTGACGAGTACTAAGTGTGGAAGGATGCCTGCCCCCTCGAATTTCTTCCAATTCCAACAGCCTCAATGCCTTCCGACATTCTGCTTCCGCTTCGGTATGCCTTCTTTGGCAATTAAGCGCAACTGCCAGATTACGGCGACTGATAAGCGCATCAGGATGCTTATTCCCTAGAATATCCTCCTGTAGCTTCAACACGGTTCGATGTTCTGTTTCTGCCTCAACATGCCTACCCTGGGCATTTCGCGCTCTTGCCAGATGGTTACGACTGTTAAGCGTATTCGGATGCTCGGCTCCCAAAACTATCTCTCGCAGCTCCAACACAGCTTGATGTGCTGCTTCCGCATCGGCATATTTGTCTTGATCATGGAGCACAGTTGCCAGATTATTGCAGGTGTTAAGTGTGTGAGGATGCCTGACTCCTAAAACCTCCTTTCGCAAGGCTAGTACGGCTCGGTACTCTGTTTCCGCCTCGGCATATTTACCGTGATCATGGAGCACAATTGCCAGATTGTTGCGGCTGCCAAGCGTGTCAGGATGCTTGGCTCCCAAAACCTTCTCTCGCAATCTCTGCACAGATCGATACTCCGTTTCCGCTTCAGCGTATTTACCTTGGGCATGAAGTGCAATTGCTAGATTATTGCGGCTTGTAAGCGTATCGGGGGCCTCGGGGCCCAAATCTTTTGTCCGTTGCTTAATTACCTTCCGCAGAATGACTTCCGCGTCACGGTGTTTTCCGGCATCATCCAAGGCGAAAGCTAATGCATGCTGTATCTCGGCCCAGCGGATCGGGTCTTGCCTTTGATCGGTGTGTTGTGTTGCTTTGCGGAAGTGGTCGATGGCAGGTCCGTAACGGCGTGCCTTTTGAGCTGACCATCCGGCATTCTTATAGCTCTCAACTATATTTTCTGTCCTACGCTCTCGCTCTTGTTCTGCCGCATTTTCCAAAAAGAGGTTTTCCGCTTCGGCAAAGTTTCCTAATGCATAAGCTGCGTTGGCTTTTTCCCAACGAGAGGCAGCGGGGTTATCCTTGATCTTTTGTGCATATATCCGAATTTCTTTAGCGAACGTTCCCTCGGGAACGTTGTATTTCTTATCCAGTTCCTTGAAAACCTCCTCCCGGATTTCCTGCTGAGAGCGACTTTGTTTTATCGTACCCGGACTTAGCGTTTGATCGTGCTCCTGACTTGGCAGCAGGTTGCTGTATTCTACGCCGACCGCTTTTGCGATCTGTTCCTGTCTTTCGTCCAGTTTTTCTATCTTTGCCAGCACTTGCCCGAGTTGACTGATTGTTTTTTCCGCCCCTATCAGTATTTGCCCGAGTTGGCTGATTGTTTTTTCCGCCCCCATCAGCACTTGCCTGAGTTGATTGGCTGATCTTTTCGCGTCTATCATCTGCTGCCCGAGAGCCATCGTCGCTATGACAATCCCAAGAATTCCTACGATGAATCCTCTTTCTTCGGGCAAGCAAATCCACCCTAGTAGTGCCACCAAAAGCACAGGAATAAACCACCAAAGTATTTTGGGTATTTTTTGTCGTGGCGGACGCGCCCCACGTGCTGAAGGGGTCGTGGCTACTAGCGTTGTAACTGAGGAAGCAGGAGGATCGGATGGCATTGAAATCCTCTTTTCACATTAAAGCGAGTGAACCCCAAGGGGCCGCACCATCATCCATTTTGGCATATTTTTTCGCGAAGGCAAGGCCATTTACGCTGTAATCGAATTTTCACCATCACTCGTTGGACCGACCACGGCCTAGGTGACATTTTTTACGCTGAGTAGGTGAACGCGGATTCGTTTATGCAAGATGCTGTGGCACAGAAAGATACGAGCAAAAATTCAAGAAACATCGCTTGACCTCCGTAAACGAAAGTAGTTGCCACATTCTCTACTGGAGGAAGGGCGAAAGCCGTACGAAAAACACGGCATACTCCGTTGGCTCGGTACATGGGGCCATGTACCCAAAAGGTTAGTAAGTCTTCAACGTAGTTTGTGAGTAAGGTGCATTGGCCAAGGGCACCTTTATGTGACGACGTCCGAACAAAATGTCATGGCGGTACTCACAAATTCAAGTTTGACGGCCTACTAGACGAAAACACACACAGACCGGTTCATTTTCTATTTTTGCACATTTTTTGTCTAAAACGCTTGACTTCCATTTTTCCAACGCTAACCTGAGAGGCGAGTCGGAGCCATTTCGTTCGGCCTTCCGGATCATCCGGGTTCATCGTGGCGCTCTATGTTGTAGAGTTCCAATGAGTTAAAGGTCAGTTTACAGCGAGTCACTGTGAATAGCACGCCAGCAACGCAGACGTGTTCTTCCTCGGTTGCGGGGCTTTGGGTTGTGTATGCGCCCTACAATGGGCCGACAGAAGGGGCAGGTGTGGGTTTGTCATTCAGGGTTTGCTCTGTCGGAAAACTAAACCAAAGGTCAGCTTTTCGAGCTTCGCCTGGTGAGTTTGCGGCACAAGGCTGGTTACCACCGTCGGTAATCTATCGGCGATGGACTGTTTGGTGCGGATACAAGGGGTACGAAAACGGGGGGACAGCGAGCACTTCGCGGTCCTCAGGAGAAACACAATGATTGAGGCCTGCAACAGTGCTGAGGACAAGCATAACGCCCGACGAGCAGGTGGCGGTGGAGATTGCATTATATGCGTGAAGAAGGAACCCGACGATTTGCCTTTGGACGTCATTCAGGTGATTGAGGGGATGGCGCACCATCGCGAGAACAAGTGTGTTGACATTCCCATCCTGATGGTTGTCCACAACCCCCATGACAAACCGATCGCTATGCGAATAGTTCATCGCGCTTTTGTACGAGCTAGTCTCAAGCGATTCCGCTTTCACGACGAAAAATCATCGGAAAATGAAAGCTGGGAAAGCCGCGACCCACGCAAAAAACAGATGATGGATGTGCTGCGCGGTCTCTATGCCAGTCGGTTGCAAGATAAATCAGGGACAGCCATTTTTCAGCGTCGCGTAAATTGCCTGGGACTGCGACAGGAACTCGACACGCTTTCTCTGGAAGGCCCCAACCAATGTTTCTCCGAAAAGGAGGAGATCGATCTTGAGCCAGATTTCGACCGTGATTTTGTTTTTTTTCAGGGATTGCTGTTGAACCGATCAGGGGAAGAACAAATACCCTCATACTGCTCATACTCATTACCAGCCGTCGGCGCCGGTCGGACAGAACTCTTCGTCCTTTGGCTAACTTTGAAGGGGGCGGCGTACCAACGGCTGATCGGAGATAGCGACATATTTACGGTCGACAGTTCTGCCCGTTTGCTCCGACAGATCAAAACGTTCGACCTTGACGTGGCGTCAGATGACGCTAAGAAATTTCACAATCAATACATCGAGCCCAACGGGGCAATTATTGTTCCTGCTGCCTACGACATTGTTATATTCCAAGATGAAATGGGCGACTCTATAGCTCTTGACACTGGAAGTATTAGTATTCTTCCAGTCCAACCGAAAAGCGAGCGTTGGGCGAAACAGGCGTTGTGGTTTTACGGTCATCCGGAGGAATTCTATCTCGTCCTACGGTATAAATCTGAGCCGACACCGACGACGCCCGTTGGATTTGTGGTGGAGTCAGAGCCGACATCGACATCGCTCGCGACTGGATTCTCGGTAAATAATTTCACTGGCACGGGTGTCTCCGTATGAGCCTTAAGCTCCATTCGCATATTTGGAATAGGACAACCTTTGTGCGCAGAGATATTAGTTTTATTAGCAGACGATGTTGCGTCCGTCAGGGCCATGGGGTGCATTCTTGCCTGAGCGATGCTGCGTAAAACCTTCTGTGTGCAGATTCGGAGTAACACCCGTTTCAATCAGAAAGCTTATGCGTCGGCTGAGGTATTATTACCCCAGCGGTTCTGTCCGACAAGAGATAAACGTTCGATATGACTGCCCCTATGGAGGATGATAACAGCGGCACTGTTTTGGATGAATTGACATAATGGATACGATGGACGTGCCTTGTTGGATTTTTCACGGAGAAGGCCTTGAAAAAACGCAAGAAAAACCAGCCCTCCCAATCGAAGTCCCCCTCTACGGGGACGGTGGGTCATTCTTGCCAACAGAAGCCAGGCAAACAGGCCGCGCAGGAGCCAATGCAAATTACCGGTATCGCCTCCGCGTCGACCGACTCCGAGAAGTTGTGGCTCTGTTGTGGGCGTGATAACTGTCGGGCCCACAAGATCATCCTTCGAATCAAAAAAATCTTGGGGGATACGAAGAAAATCCGCGAAGAGCACTCAAAGGAACTCTGTGCTGCAGTGGGAGAGTGCATGAATATCCTCTCCCGGGAACATTGCCCGAAGCTTTGTTACCAACTCATCATTGAGGTCATGAAACTGGCATTCGTTGAAGCTTCGACAACGTTTTACCAGCAAAATTTCAGCGCTCTCCACATTGTATGGAAAAATGGCTTGACCGCCGATGAAACGAACAAGTCAAATCATAGCGGCTGTTCTGATGTCATCGCGGTCCCGAAATTCCTCCAACGTTGGATTGACGATATCGAGCGCGTGCAAAAACAGGCGCTGCCCGCTTACGTAAGCCTGTTGAGTTTTCGCAAAGCTCACACCGACGACAAATTTGATCGAGCCGTGGAGGCGCTCGTGCAATGTGTTGAGAGCATGACCGCGAGGGAGGATGCCGAGCTTGTCGGACGAATTGCGTTTCTTTTCATCCGGGAAGTCCTGAATCCGTTGCTTGTAACTCCACAAATCGATGCTAATCTAAAGGTGGCGTTGAAACATACCGAAGCCGCAGCCACGCTTGTTTGCAAGGCTGTGCGCCTTAATCCTGCCGGGGCGTTGCGTGATGGACAGCCGGCCCTCCGGGCACTGAACGAATTGGCCATACATGTTCGTCAGAGCCACTGTCTCTTTCAACCACAACGAGACGATGCATCCTCGAAGGCGTTTATCCGATTGCTTGATGCCGCGCGTGACAACATACGTGGGCTTTTGAATGCACTGTGGCAAAGTGTGGAACCGGTACACAAGCCGCACATGCAAGAACCATACTCCTCGATGGTACCCACGCTCGCCGAAAGACCTCCGCGTCCCCTCCGGCTGTCAGTATCGAGTGGCTGGTGGGTCCGTGCATCTTTCGTCGACCACGCTGGCGCACGAAAACAGTTTGGCGGGGCTGTGCGCGATGTCTGTTCCGAAGGCCAAGGTATCCAAGTGATGCTGCCAGCTGAAGTTAAAAGCTGCGTGCAAAACAATGGTGATGGCGTGGACGTCGCGTTCAAGGACGGACAGGCTTGGTATGTAAGCGACGTCGATATGCACTTACAACTCCCCGACGACGATCGTATAGCCTGTAAGGCACGGGCAAAGCGTGCCTGTGTGTACAAGGATACAACAGGTAAGCCAAAAGGTTTTTGTGGAATGGCTTTTGTAATCGACAACCCCGACGAGCAGGCGGTGTTGAAGCGTTGTCTGGAAAAACTACGAATTACATTGCCGGCTGGTATGGTTGCCCTGCCCAACAGGGCACCGGTGCTACCTGCCGGTCTGATGAGAGACGATTTCGACGAGGAAGGTCTATATGCAAATAATGATCTGCCGCCGTCGCCAGATCAGTTGTCTCAAGGCCAGCCACTCGCAAATCATTGGCTCCTCCGAAAGCATGAAAATTGGGCTATTCGGTATTTAACCCTACCTATCACACATGGTTATTCACTCTTTCAGCGATTTCGCGATTGGAAATCCACAAAGCAGTTACCTGGAAACAATCCCGATCCCAGAGCGAGGAATGATAAAGATCTAGGAAGTGATCGTGGAGATAGTGTGGCCAATAATGTTCCACGAGAGAAAGTGGAACAGGTCATGGTGACATTGATAAAAACGGCCGATCCTATCGAGACGAAAGGGTTGAGCGCCATGGATGAGAAAGGGCGCCTGACGGTAGTTCTGCGACATTTGGAAACTGAACGGAGCGGTGGCAAGGACGGAACTCGTTCTGATTAGTAAAACTGTCAGTCGCTATTGGACTTTTCCGTTCGATACAAGTAGTAGTTTGCGTCTAACAACGACATGTGTTTCTGACGAGGAAAATAGCGTCCCCGATTCGGTCACCGAGAGGGTCACCACGAATTGCATGTGAGTCGCAAGTCTTTGTTATTTCAAGAGTTGTGAAATCTTCGAATCACGTTGCCAACGTGAATGTCGTGAGTTCAAGTCTCAATTGAGCGTCTGTCGTATCCTGGACTCCAAATTAACCCTTCCAGAAAACAGATACGCCATTTTTTATCTATTGCAACATTCCGATATATCCCAAACAGAACCCGCGTCACCGGATTTCCATTGCCTTAACCCGGATCCATTTCATGTTTCCATCCCTCTGTGATTCGATCCACCAGGAGTGTATGATTCCATGTGCCGCGAATAGGCAACTTCCGCAATTCGGGTGTTAGCTCGTCCATGTTCCATTCTTTCTCGCCATCCCAGAATCCCCAATGATAGACACGATGAGTTTTTGGATCAGGCAGTCCAGCTGTACGGAAAAGTGGAAAAGCTCGAAGATGTTCCGGCACAGGAACCGTTCCAATAATCGTTACCAACTTGCGGTTTACTGCGGCTTGAAGCGGGTAAATGGTGATAAATTGAATATCTCCATTTATCATCTCGGTAAAGTCATTGGGACGAACCGTATGGAGCTTGGAAAAGACACGGATCACCGCTCCGCAAAGAGCGTCGCGGTGGGTGTAGATTGCATACGCCAACCCGGTAGGTGTCTTGATTTCAACGATATTGCCAAATTTGATTCTCATAATTTCTCACTTGATTCCAACCGTTTTCAGTATTTCCGTGCCTCTCTCAATGGATTGATTGTATATCGGGTTTGTTGGGGCGATACTGTTAATTTGATTGAGTAGCGTGCCGCCATTCTTGCCCAATCCTTGCTGTTCAATCAATACCTGTTCAACGGCTCTCGCATCCGTACGAGACAGATTGCCTAGCCCTGGAGCTGGTCTAATATGCATTCCACTTTGCGTCAAGTGTTCGGCGGCCCGTCGCTCGATATTATTCGTTATGCCGACATATTGTACCTGGCCAGCGTTATTGGTGGAATAGTAAACAACATTATTTCCTGTATTGACGCTTGACGTCGATCCCGTCGCCACCGACCTTGTGGTGGCCGCTCCGCCGCCCGCCAACGACGATGCTGCCGGTGCTGTTACTGACATACGTGCGCTCAGTACGCCGCCGGCGATTTGCAGGCCGCCCTG
>Ga0123353_10004122_pt1 | contig 18632 bp, 19 predicted proteins | sample TergutLab28metaG_3_FD_92763 | JGI IMG/M metagenome (GOLD analysis project Ga0123353, IMG submission 92763) | Labiotermes labralis P3 segment gut microbial communities from Petit-Saut dam, French Guiana - Lab288 P3 | ecosystem: Host-associated > Arthropoda: Insects > Digestive system > Gut ... | reverse complement strand
ATTGCCCTGCCCAAAAACCACAAAGCCAGCTTTCAGAAATACCTGCAGAGCCGCTTCATATCCAAGGTTAATCTAAAAAGCGTTTGGTTCGTTAAGGGCGACGGCAATGTGGACGCGAATATCGCCGCGCTGAACAAAGAAATTACCAGAGCTCCCATTGATGTCGGCGTAATCGGTATCGGCGTAAACGGGCACATAGCCTTTAACGACCCGCCAGCTGATTTCGCTACGAAAAAATCCTATATTGTCGTTACCCTGGAAAAAAAGTGCAAACAGCAGCAGGTCGGCGAAGGCTGGTTCAAGACAATCGCGGATGTTCCGCCGACAGCCATTACGCTCAGCGTGTACGGCATTATGAAATGCCGTCACATTATCAGCCCGGTACCGCACGAGGTCAAGGCCGAAGCGATCTTTAATACCCTTACCGGCAAAGTTAACCCAAAAGTACCGGCATCAATACTCAAGACACATCCGGACTGGAACCTGTACATTGACGCCAAATCCGCGGGGAAAATTTTCCCGGTATAGCGCCGGGCATCGGTGCGTACCGGATAACAGCTTCTGTCATATAATAGAGTCTCACTTGATAATATCCCTGTAGTCGTAATATAATAATGTTATTATTAATCCAAACAGGAGGAAGAAAATGAAAAAAATTGTTTTATCGGCGCTGATTTGTCTATTAGTAGTCAGTGCAATGGTCTTTGCAGGCGGCAACAAGCAAGCCGGTGGCAGCGCGGCGCCGACATGGCCCACCAGGAACATCACCATGATTTGCCCCTGGGCAGCGGGCGGCGGCACAGACGCCATATTAAGGGCGCTTTCACAGGCTGCGGAAAAGCAGCTCGGCGTCACGATAACCGTTGAGAACAGGACCGGCGGCGCCGGCGCCATCGGACACGCGGCAATCAAGAACGCAAGGCCCGACGGCTACACCATCGGTATGATCACCTTCGAGATCAACTCTCTCCCGCAGCAGGGACTCATTGACTTTACATACGCGGACTATGAGCCCGTTATCCGGGTCAATGCGGACGCTGCAGCGCTCACCGTAAAAGCGGACGCACCCTACAACAGCGTTAAGGAATTTGTCGAGTACGCCAAGCGGAACCCCGGCACGATTTCCATCGGCAACTCCGCGCCCGGTTCCGTGTGGCACATAGGCGCGGGCCTGTTGGCCAACGAGACCGGAATTGATGTAAAACACATCGCCTTTGAAGGCGCAGCCCCCGCAGTTACAGCCCTGGCCGGAGGCCACATCCAGGCCGTGTCCGTATCCCTGGCGGAAGTAAAGAGCCAGCTCGACGCGGGCAACGTAAAGTGCCTCGGCATCATGGATACAAAACGCAGCGAGCTGTACCCGAACATCCCCACGTTTATCGATCAGGGTTATAACATCACCTATTACACCTGGCGCGGCATCGCCCTTCCCAAGGGCGTGGACCCGGCAATCAGGGACACCATTATCAAGGCCTTTACCGCCGCCATTGACGATCCCCAGTTCGTAACCACAGCGAGAAACATGAACCTGGCCCTGGCGTTCCTGCCTCCCGCCCAGTTCGCGACATTCCTGAAAGAAAATTATGACGCGGTTACAAAAACACTGATAGAAACCAAACTGCTTGATTAGCTTTTGACAGAAGAAGCCACGGCGGCCAAAGCTGCCGCCTGGTAAGCAGGGCTAAATCCGTGGCTTTTGGGGCAAATTAATCAAAATTTGCCCCAAAATTTATTAAAAAACAGATAAAGGGAGGTTCCGGTGAAAAAAGCAAACATTGTCTGCGGCCTTGTCGGAATGGCATTCAGCGCCGCGGCTTTTATAAAAACACTGAGCTTCAGGCAATTCAAGAATGTTCCTATAGGGCCTGAGTTTTTTCCGCGGTACCTGGCCTCAGGGTTGTTTATCTGTTCCGCTGTCCTTCTTATTCAGGCGCTCATTGTTAATCCCAAAAATGACAAAAAAGCGCCGACCATCAGTCCTTTGGACAGGGGAATGCAGCGCCTCTTTATCGGCATAGCGATTATTGTCGCATACGCACTGCTCTGGGAGCCTGTCGGATTCATCATCGCTACTCCCCTGGCTATGGCGGGCATGATGGTTCTGTTGGGCTATAAACGTTATAAAATGATGGTGATTTTTTCGCTGGCAGCCACTGCCGTTGTTTTCGGCGCGTTCAGGTTTTTCCTCAACGTTGATATGCACATGGGCCTTTTGGAATCGCTGCTGTGAGTGGAGGCTTTCATGAATGTTGAACTGCTGACCAGCGCGATGGGTCTGGTTTTTAACCCCAACACATTGATGGTTATCGTAATCGGAGCGGCGGCGGGCATCCTGGTCGGCGCTATTCCGGGCCTCACTTCTACCATGAGCATCGCCCTGTTGATCCCATTCACCTACGGCATGACGATAATTCCCTCAATTGGGATGCTTATAGGGATTTTCTTCGGCTGCATGTATGGCGGCTCTATCGCGGCGATTTTGATAAACACGCCGGGCACACCGGCTGCGGCCGCTACGGTAATCGACGGCTACCCCATGGGGAAAAAGGGAGAGGCGGGAAGGGCACTCGCGATTGCGTTGTTCGCGTCGATATGCGGCGGGATGACGGGTGCGCTGGCCATGACCTTCCTCTCACCATTTATTTCCAGGCTGGCGCTGAGATTCGGACCCGCGGAGTTCTTTACACTTGCGGTGTTCGGGCTTTCGGTTATTATTTCGATTTCAGGCAAGAGCCTGACCAAGGGCCTGATGAGCGGTTTCTTCGGGCTGTTAATCGCGACTGTCGGCATGGACAAGACTTGCGCATATTTGCGCTTCTCGCGCATGGAAGGTTTCTACGAGGGGATTCCTTTTATCCCCGGGCTTATCGGCCTGTTTGCGATTACCGAAGTTTTCAACGGTATCGAGAATATCATGACAGGCGAAAAGGTTAAGGCGAAGATATCGGGCGTTCTTCCGGGCTGGAAGGACATTAAAATAATCTGGCGGGCCGTTGCCACGGGCAGTATTGTCGGGACCATTGTGGGCACCATACCCGGCGTAGGCAGCGACATTGCTGCTTTTGTCTCGTATTCAGAGGCAAAGCGCACGAGCCGGCACCCGGAAAAGTTCGGTACCGGTATCCCGGAAGGCGTGGCTGCCGCGGAGTCGGCGAACAGTGCGTGCGCCTGCGGCTCGATGATCCCCATGCTGTCCCTCGGCGTTCCCGGGGATTCAAATACCGCCGTTTTAATGGGCGCGTTTATCCTGCAGGGTTTCCAGCCCGGACCCATGATGTATGTCGAACACATGAACATTGTTTACGCCGTGTTCATTTCGATGTTCCTGTCCAATATCGCTGTTTTTCTGTGCGGGATGGCGGGTATCAAATTCTTTGCCAAGGTAATTTCGATTGAGCGCAAGCTGATGGTTCCTGCGATTCTGGTGCTTTCGCTTGTGGGCTCTTACGCGATAAATAAAAATATGTTCGATGTTTTCTTTGCGATTATCATGGGCGGCGCCGGTTATCTTATGGTAAAGTACGGCTTCCCGCTCAGTCCCATTTTGCTGGCCCTTATCCTTGGCCCCATGAGCGAGAGCAACCTGCGCCGTTTCATGCAGATCGATGATGGCCAGTTCTGGCGTATTTTTACCAAGCCTATCTGCGTTGCCTTTATTGTGCTTGCCATCGGTTCCCTGATTTCCTCGGTAATAAATCAGCGAAAGATTAACAGGCGGCTGGACGCCGCAGCAGCGGCCAACGCTGTTCCTGCAGCGGCCGTGACTGCAGCGCCGCCTCCGCCGGAAAAATAGACCAGTGCAAAATACTGAAAGGAGCAGCAATGAATAATTTTCTTTATTATGCGCCAACCAGGGTAATCTTTGGGAAGGATACGGAAAAAGAAGTTGGCAATCTGATTAAGGAATTCAACGGCAGGAAAGTACTGGTTCATTTCGGCGGGAACAGCGCGGTAAAGTCCGGTCTTTTGGACAGGGTTTGCCGGTACCTGACAGAGGCCGGCCTTCAGTTTGTTAAGTCAGGCGGCGTTGTGCCGAACCCGCGCCTGTCAAAAGTTAACGAAGGCATAGAGCTCTGTAAAAAAGAGGGGGTCGATTTTATCCTCGCTGTGGGAGGCGGTTCAGTAATCGACTCTGCAAAGGCCATTGGATATGGCCTGACAAACGAAGGGGATGTGTGGGACATCTATCTGAAAAAAAGGCCGGCGCAGGATTGCACGCCTGTGGGCTGCATCCTTACCATTTCCGCGACCGGCAGCGAAATGAGCGATTCATCGGTCATTACAAATGAAGAAGGCGCCTTTAAGCGGGGGTATTCCAACAACCTCAGCCGCCCGAAATTCGCCATAATGAACCCCGCTCTCACCCTTACCCTGCCATGGTATCAGGCAGCTTCCGGCGCGGTGGACATCATTATGCACACACTTGAACGCTGGTTCGACAGCGGCCGGACATCAACACAGCTGACAGACGCGATTGCAACAGGCCTGATAAAAACCGTAATGGATAACATTTTAATTCTTAGGAAAAACCCCGGGGATTACGACGCCGCGGCGGAACTCATGTGGGCGGGCAGCCTGTCACATAACGGGCTTACGCATTGCGGCGGCACTCCTCCCCCTACAGCCCTCCCGGGCGACTGGGCATGCCATCAGATTGAGCACGAGCTGGGCGGTATGTTTGACGTAGCTCACGGCGCGGGAATTTCCGCGGTGTGGGGAAGCTGGGCGCGGTATATATGTAAAGAAAAGCCAGAACGTTTTGTAAAATTCGGCAGGGATCTCTTCGGCATACAGAGCGCGGATCCGCTGGAGTGTATTAATAAAATGGAAGATTTCTTTGTTGCCATTGATATGCCCAAAACTGTCGCGGGCCTGGGCGTTTCCCTGAACGAGGAAACAATAAAAGAGCTGGCTTATAAGTGCAACTACTTTGGTACAAGGAAAATCGGCGGCTATCGCCCCTTGAGTGACAGCGACATTGAGAATATACTGCGGATGGCAAAGGGCTGAGAGTCAGTCCTGTAATATACATGGAGGTGTATAATGAAGAAAGCGATTGTGCTGCTGTTGTTACTTGCTATTGCCGGCTTCGTCCTTTTCTCCTGTGTCAAGGAAGTTGTCACCTACTGTCCATTTTGCGGTCAGTCGAATATCAAGGAAAAATCCGAGTATGACACACACACCGGTTTAACAACATTATACTATGAGTGTAAAAATTCTAACTGTGGAAGAAAATTTGGCGCAGGTAAAATTTAAAAAATTGTCACAGGAGGACAGAAATGAAAAAATTGGTTATTTTGATGATTGCCCTTACCGGTATTTTTATTGCAAGCTGTGTATTTGACAGTATCTCATATTGCCCTTACTGCGGCAGCTTGGGCGTAACTTCGGAATCAGATGATGACGTTTACAAATGCACCAATGTCTCTTGCGGCAAAAAATTCGGCGCCATGAAACTGTAGAATAACGCCGCCGCCGGTCTTGGCGGTTGCGGGTATGAAAAACTTATTGACATTCTCAAGATTATAATCCATTATTAAATTTGTGCATGGAGGTACATTATGAAGAAAGCGATTGCATTGTTGCTGTTAATTGTTATAATCAGCTTCGCCCTTGTTTCCTGTGTCAAAGATGTAGTAACCTACTGCCCCTATTGCGGTACGTCGGATATCAGGGAAGATAAAGAAGGGTACTATCAATGTAAGAGTCCTGTTTGCGGCAGGAAATTTGGTGCACGTATAAGATAGTTGTTATAACAGGAGGATTGAAATGAAGAAGATAGCTATTTTAATAATTGTTCTTATTGGTTTTTGTTTTATCGGCTGTGTATTTGACGATATTGTATATTGCCCTTATTGCGGTAGTTTGGGCGTATCTGGGGCTTCAGATGATTACGCTTATAAATGCTCCAACGTCTTTTGTAACAAGAAATTCTACGCATTAAAAGAAAAAGATGTGAAGGATCCCAGCCTGAACCCCTTTTTGGAACCTTAGTAATTAAACTTTTGAACCGGATTTAAACAGTATTTTTGTGGATTTAGCCGCCCGTTTGGGCGGCTTGTTTTTAGTTGACTTATTGCTCTGACAGGCCCGCATTCCCTTATCCTTCCATAAATAAACACCTCATTATTGCCGAAAATTAATCAGAATTATGTCCTCGTTTATTTCAAAAAGACTAAGGGTTTTATTCCTCCTGCTGGCTCTTGGTATTGCCTCAGGCACGGTAGTCCTGCTTGATCATTTAACTCTGGGGCCGCGGCTTGGGCCGCATTACGACTTTTTTCTCAGACAGCGCTCGTCATCTCCCGTATCGCGGGAGATTCTGCTCATTAATACAGGCGAGACCGCGGGGAACAGCGAATTGTTCACGGTACTGATGACCCTGACCGAGATGAAGGCCTCTGATCTGCTCCTGGAAGCGCGGATTGGCGATTCCTCATCGCGTCCTGTTGTAAGCGAGCTTGACATACGCCGTCAATTAAATGACGAGTTCAGACTGCTGGATATGAATATCCGCAGTCTTTTCAGCGCTATCCGCTCAGGTTCAGTTTCGCCTGCGGACGCTCCGCGCTACGTAGATCGCCTTGTGGAATTGACCGAGCAGGGCCGGGACAGGCTCACCTCTACCCTGGTTGAAAGGGATGAGGAATTATTCCGCGCAGCAGGAGCTTTTGGCTCATTATGGGAAGCGACGGATTTCTGGCCGCGCCAGGAGGGCGCTGCCTCTGTGCATACGCATGAGCAGGGGAGCATCAGGCGTGTCGCGCCGGTTACTGCGGCCGCTGAGCATCCGGTGTTCAGCAGCCTTAAATCCCGCTGGACCTCATCGCGGTTTGAGCTTGTCTGGACTTCATCGCTGTTTGAACCTGCCAGGTCCTATACAAGCGGCAAGGTTCTTGTAATCTTCAGGAAAGACGGAACAGAAACGATGATTCCGCTGGACAGGGACGGGAACATCCTTGTGGACTGGCCGTCATTCCCGTTCCGCCGGCTTGATATTACCGGCTTTATCGAATACGAAGAAGCAGACCGCGCCATGCGCACTCTTTTAAGAGAGGCCGAAGCGCTGGGTTTTTTTTCCCAAACAGCGCCGGAGAAAATACCTGCGTACCTTTACGACTATGCCGCGGAGCTTAAGGAAGCATTGCTCAACGCGCCCGAACTCTCGGCGAACCCCACAGCGATAAGCTCCTTAAGCGAAGTATCCAGAGCTCAGCAGAAAAGGAGCGTGTGGATTGCCGCCCGTGCCGCGTACTTTGAAAGCCTTGATGATTATCTGTACGGAAACACAGAAGCATTGCTGGTCAACGGTTACGAGGAGATCGTCGCCAACGAAGGCTTAAGCGCCGAAAGTGCTGCCAGGATAACCGCCATGAGGGATGAACTCATCGGCGCTTTTGCAGTAATGAGGGATAAGTACGCTTCTTTGTCAGGCCTGCGCACCCTGCTGGGTGAGCAGCTTGCCTCCTCATACTGCATTATGGGACAGGTAAACGAAGGAAGCGCGGCGCAGTCATCGGCCCTGTTGGCAAACGCCCTGCTCACAGGCAGCCACATCAAAACATTGCAGAACCGTTATACGCTACTGGGCTCTCTTGCGGCAGCCATCATTATTATAATTGCCGTTAACGCGCTCCCGTCCGCGGCGCTCATGTTTGCCGGAATTATCATTTCAGCAATCGCCGCAACCGTTATAGGAATAAGTTTTATTTTCAGCGGATACTGGATAGAGCCGCTGCCCTTGTTCTGTGGCAGTTTGGCAGGCATCGTTTTTTTATTTATTATCAATTCATCCGTAGCGCTGAGCCGCGGCCGGCGCATAAGGGAAGCCTATGGCCCCGCAGTTTCAAAGACAGTCCTCGACGAGCTGGTCCGTGCGGGCCGGCCCATCCCCTCGCAGACAACCGTTGAAAACGCGGCAATTATCGCGGTGAAAGATCCGTCCCTGCCGGCAGCAGAAGACCGCGCCGACCCGCTCAAGGCGGCCAAAGCCCATGCCAAATTCCGCGCAAGTGTACGCGAAGTCTTTACCGATGCGGGCGGCATGATTGCGGGCTGCCACGGGGATCACATAATTGTTGTCTTCGGCGGCCCGACGCAGCGTGTGTACAATGAGGCTACGCGCGCCATATCCGGCCATCCCGCGCTTATTGCATGCAGTCTTGTTCTTGAGCTGCTTGCGGACAAGGATAATTCCTGGCGCTTCGGCATGGATTACGGGCCCTGCGCCTTTTCCTGGTCGCCGCAAACCGGCTGCATTGTTAACGGAAGAGCCGCGGTACGCGCCCGCATTTTGTTGTCCATAACAAGCCGCCTGCGTGTACCCGCCGTGGTATCCTCATCAGTACGCGAAAAACTCGAACAGCCCTGCCGCAAACTCGGCAGCCTGGGCCAAAGCGGTTCAGCCAGGGAAGAGTTTTACGAACTGAAATAGCAATGAGCAGGGTCTTTGAGGGTATGTAAAAAACCTGTCATTTCCGCTAATCTGAATACATGGCAATGCAATTAACACAACAGGAATTTTTACAGCGGCGCAGCAGATTTATCAGTCTCATGACCGGCAGTTTTCCCGGCTGGGACTGCGCGGTTATTATAGAAAACGTTAATAAGTATTACTTTACCGGTACCATGCAGGACGGCCTTATTATTATCCGGCGGGACGGGAAACTCATCTATGGGGTCAGGCGCAGTCTGGAACGAGCCCTGGCGGAATCCCCCCTGCCTGAGCAGGAGATTATCGGAATCTCCACTTACCGGGATCTGGCCCAGGTACAGGGGGGCGACCTTGGGGAGGTTTATGTCGAAGGCGACATCATGCCGATGGGTACGCAGCAGCGGCTGGCCAAGTATTTTACCATGGGCGGCGTGGGTTTCCTCGATTCAGTCATACGAACAGTGCGCAGTGTTAAGTCGCCCTACGAGCTTGAGGCGATACGCGAGTCAGGCGCGGCTCACAGGGTGCTTCTGGAGGAGCGTGTTCCAGCCCTGCTTCAGGAGGGAATAACTGAGATTGAATTCATGGGTGAGCTTAGCAGGGAAATGTTTGACCTTGGATACCAGGGCCTGGCGCGGTTTCATCAGTTTCAGATTGATATTTCCGTTGGGCAAATTGGTTTCGGAACAAACTCGCTTTCTCCCACCTGGTTTGACGGGCCCGGAGGTTCCCGGGGCAACGGCCCATGGGCGCCATTTTCCGGGGATCAGCAGAAGAAGCTGAAAAAAGGCGAACCGGTTTTTTTAGATATAGCATTTGGAATTCGGGGATACCACAGCGACAAAACCCAGGTGTATTTCTTTGGAGATGATGTTCCTGAAGGGTTCCTGCAAGCCCACAGATTCTGCATCGATATGCAGAGGCGGATCGCGGAAATGCTGAAGCCCGGTGAAATCCCGTCAAAAATTTTTGAGACAGTTATGGCTTCAATACCCGCTGAGGATCTTGAGCACTTTATGGGGGTTAATCCCGGCCACCGGGTAAAATTCCTGGGGCACGGAGTTGGTCTTAATATTGACGAGTTCCCTGTCATAGCCAAGGGTTTTGATGAACCCCTGGAGGAAAATATGGTTATCGCCCTGGAACCAAAATACGCGGTCAAAGGGATTGGCATGGCAGGGGTTGAGGACACATACTTGGTTGGTAAGCATGGAGGCGAATGTCTGACCGGCGGCGGCCGGGATATTATTTTATCATGAAGAAAAGATATCTTTTAACATTATCAGCAGGACATATTTTTACCGATATGAACAGCGGCGCTTTGCCGGCCATGCTGCCTTTTTTAATTGCAGCCGGCAATCTAAAATACGCAGAAGCAGCAGGGCTGACTTTCGCGGTTGCCATATCATCCACCCTGACACAGCCGATCTTCGGCATTTTGGCTGACAAAATGTCAAAACCCAGGTTTCTGCCGTTTGGAGTTTTATTTGCCGGATGCGGCCTTTCTTTGATTGGATTTTTCCCGAACCATTACTGGATCATGTTCATTGCCGCGTTAACCTGTGGCATAGGCATAGCGGCTTTTCACCCGGAAGGCGCGCGCATATCGAACAAGATGGGGGGTAAAAAGAAAGGCAGCAGCATGAGCCTGTTTACGGTGGGCGGAAATATCGGGATTGGTGTAGGGCCTTTGATAGTAACTCCTGCCCTGGTATACCTGGGGCTGCGGGGCAGCTTTGTTTTGGCGATTCCGGCCATTGTAATGTGCATCGTACTTTTTTTTCTTTACCCCAGAATGCGCAGCTATGCAGAGGAAAACGAAAAGAAGCTGGAGAAACCACAGGGAGAACTCAGGAACGAATGGTTGAAATTCCTGTGGCTCAGCATAGCAATTGCCTGCCGTTCCATCATCGCTCACAGCTTAAATACGTTTCTCCCGCTGTACTGGGTGAACGAATTATATCAAAGCAAGGCAACGGGCGGGATGCTGGTTACTTTTATTACTTTCATCGGGTCAATAGTAACCATTATAAGCGGCCGGCTGGCAGACCGGTATGGGATGAATAGAATAATCAAAATAGGCTGGGTAATTCTGATCCCGTCGGTTTTTTTCCTGACATATTTGACAAATCCTGTCCTGGTAATACTGATGCTGGTTCCCATTTCAATTGGGAATTTTATGGTTAATACTCCCTTGATAGTTTTAGGTCAGCAATACCTTCCAAAAAACGTAGGCTTCGCCTCGGGTATTACCCTGGGTCTGGGAGTCAGTATAGGCGGCGTAGTCGCGCCTCTCTTGGGCCGCTATGCAGACATGTACGGGCTTTCTTCAACCATAAAGCTCCTTGCCCTTCTGCCGATTTTAGGCATCATTGTAGCCATATTTTCCAAACCGCCCAGGCAATAAAAAAACAGGACGAGTTTATTTTCCATGTGCTAAAAAAATAAAGGTCTATTTTGGCAGTTGCCGGGCTTTCCCGCTGAATTCATCGACGATCATTTTATATATGCAGACACGGGACAGCATTACATCGTTGTATTGATACTCCGTGTCCTTATCAGTCTGATGTTTCATCACCATATTGAGGCCGTAAATTTTTTCTTCCGGCTCGCTGATAAACTCAATATAACCGTATCCGATTATGCTTGTGTACAGGTAGCCGTGCTTGCAGGCTTCTTCACCTTCAATGTAGAGCAGGTGATCCGTATCTATTTCAAAACAGGCGCGATTGTTTTTTTTGATGATATCGATCTTTTTGCCTTCATGAGCACTGTGGAAATAAAGGGTTAGGCGGTTGTTGTCATAACTCCAGCCAAAGTTAAGGGGTACGATGTAGGGCAGATTGTTGTCCGACAGTCCCAGACGGCAAACCTTACACTTGGTAATAATCTCGAGTAATTTGTCTGTTTTTATGATTTCCCTGTCTTTTCGGCGCATAAGTCCTCCTTATTTATTTATATTATCCCGTAAACGCGCTGTTTGTGATATACTGGCGGAGTGAACCTTATTCTTTTTGAAGAGTATGAGCTGGGCAGGAATCTGCCCAGGCGTGATGAACGTACCGTGCATCTCCTGAAGGTACTTCATAAAAAGAAGGGAGACGTCTTTGAAGCGGGTATTCTTGGAGGAATGCGGGGTACAGGCAGGATCGAGAAGATCAACATTGACGGCTCCATTTTCATTTCCCTGAACGCAAATGAAAATCCATTGCCCCGGCTGCCAATCCGCGTGGCTGTGGGGTTCCCAAGGCCAATCCAGATAAAAAGGCTTCTGCGCGATCTTTCCAGTCTTGGTGTCGGGGCGATTGATCTTGTCGGCGCCGATTTGGGCGAGAAAAGCTACCGAGACACGAAGCTTCTGGATGACGGCGGGGCACGTGCCGCGCTTATCGAGGGAGCTGTCCAGGCTCGTGACACGACTATCCCTGAGCTTGCGGTATTCACACAGGTTTCCCAATGGCTCTCCCGGCGGCCCTGGGAAAAGGCCGGCAGCCCGGGCCGCATGCCGCTGCTGCTCGCCATGGATAATGTCCGTCCCGAGGGATCGTTGTCGCGGCTGGGGCACACAAGGCAGCCTGTGGTTCTGGCTGTCGGACCTGAACGCGGCTGGTCGGACAGGGAGCGCGATCTTCTGGAAGAAGCGGGCTTTTCGCGGCTGTCCCTTGGAAGCCGCGCTTTACGAACCGAGACAGCCTGTGTGGCGGCAGTGGTGCTGGCTATGGAAAAAATCGGAGAAATGGAGTAACGGATATGAATCAGGAAAAAATAAAAGAGAAACTTTTGGCCATTGAGGACGCGCCGCTTGAGTTTTCCCTGATTTTTTCCGGGAAGAAGAGCAAGAAGGTAAACGGGCTGTACAAGCCCGATACCAGGGAGATAATTCTCCATAACCGGAACTTTGTCCAGGATGAAGCCGGCGACAATCTGTTACTCTACACGGCCATTCACGAATACGCTCATCATCTTCACGCCTGCTCGCGGGGGGGTACTCTTTCGCCGAGAGCGCATTCATCGGAGTTTTGGGCAATTTTTCACGCGCTGCTGGAAAAGGCCGAAGCAAAGAAAGTTTACCGCGATGTGTTTGCGGGCTCTCCTGAGCTTGCGAAGCTGACAGAGCTTATCCGCGTGAAGTTTCTTAAAAACAACGGTCAGCTTGTAAAGGAAATGGGAAAACATTTACTGAAAGCGCATGAGCTATGTACAGGCATAGGCGTGCGCTTTGAGGACTATGTAGACAGAATGCTGCGCATCCCGCGCACTGCGGCAAACACGGCGATCAGGATGCATCAGTACGATCTTAACCCGGAAACAGGGCCTGACAATATGCGTTTTTTGGCCGGTATCCGCGATGAAGATGACCGTAAAGCCGCCGAGACCGCGCTTATCAGGGGAAAAAGCCCTGACACCGTGAAGATCGCCGTGCGCGGCAAGGCCGAAGCGGAAGACCCTGTCCGGCGGCTGCAGAAGGAAAAACTCAGACTGGAACGGACCATCGCGACCCTTAGCAAAAGGCTTGAAGAAGTGAACCATGAACTTGGTAAGGGCAGCCGTAATACATAAAGCAGCATTGAGGAAAGCCCATAAATCAGCTATCCTGACTGTATGGTAAATATCGCTTTTACCGGGGGCGGTACCGGAGGGCATATCTATCCCGGTCTGGCGGTTGCGGTAGAATTGAAACATCTGCTTGCCGGGAGAGAATTTCGGCTTTTCTGGATTGGTTCAGCCGCTGGAATGGACCGAAGCCTGGTAGAAGGGGCGGGGATTGAGTTTTTCGGCATTCCGTCCGGGAAGTTAAGGCGTCATTTTTCCCTGAAAACAGTTCCGGATTTTTTCAGGGTTATCGCGGGTTTTTTGGCTGCCAGAAGAATCCTTAAAAAGGAAAAAGTCCGCCTGCTTTTTTCAAAGGGCGGTTATGTGAGCGTGCCGCCCTGCGCGGCTGCCGCTTACCTTGGCATTCCGGTCTTTACCCACGAGTCTGACTACAGTCCAGGTCTTGCCACAAGGCTCAATGCGCACTTTGCGGCCCAGACCGGGGGTAGAATATTTACCGCTTACAATGATACAGCGCGCTTTTTCCATAAATCATTCAGTGATCACATAACAGCGGTCGGTAATCCGGTACGCGCCGAATTCCGGAACGCGGACGCCGTCAAGGGGAGGGCTTTTTTGGGACTGGAATCCTTAACGAGTCCGCAGGGTGAAGTTTCTGGAGTACCCGCAGCGCGGATTCTTCTTGTTCTGGGCGGCAGCCAGGGAGCGATGGAGATAAATAACCTGGTACGCGCCGCTCTTCCAGAATTAACCCGGCATTACATTGTGGTGCATCAGTTCGGGCCGGGTATGGAATGGGATTTACCGGCTTCCGGACATTACAGACCTTATCCTTTTATCAGGGAGGAAATGCCCCATGTGATGGCTGCGGCAGAACTGGTACTGGGCCGCAGCGGAGCGGGAACGGTCTGGGAATGCGCAGTTCTCGGCAAGCCAATGCTGCTTGTACCTTTAAGCGGCAGCGGTACAAGGGGCGATCAGGTGGAAAACGCCCGCTTTTTTGAACAGGCAGGCGCAGCCATGGTTTTGTGCGGAGAAAAGGCAAATCCCAAGTCTCTGGCTAAAGCCGTTGGTGTTCTTGCACAGGACTCAGTGAAGCGCGAGGCAATGGCAGCCGCGTCACGAAAAGCCGGGGAGGGGAATGCCGCGGATCTTATTGCGCGGGTAATTGCAGACAAACTTGATTCTATAACGGGGGAGAAATGAATATTTCAGCCATTGATATTATATTTATCGCGCTGATTCTGATTTTTACGGTACGGTGTGCCATTAAGGGTTTTATCAGCGAGCTTATGTCCATGGCTTCGGTTGTTCTCGGTCTCCTGGCGGCTCTGTATTTTTACAATAAGGGCGGCGAGTTTATCAGGATCAAATTCTTGCCCGATGTTAAAATACTTCCCGAAATAATCGCTTTCATTGTTCTTTTCCTTATTGTTTTTGCAGCAATTAAAATCCTTGAGGCCCTGCTGAGGGATATAGTCGAGGGGATCAAACTTGGCGGCGCGGATCGAATCCTGGGAATATTTTTTGGAATAGCCGAGGGCATTGTCGTAGTCAGTCTGATATTGTTCATATTAAGAATTCAACCCCTTTTTGATCCAGCTTCCCTTTTTGAGAACAGTTATTTCGCGGAAATACTTCTGCCGCTTATCACCGGGATTGGGAGTTCCAGCGGTGTTTGAAAATATCATAGATCAGGCTGCAGCGTTCCAGCTTAGGGACGATATTATTTCACAGCGTATTGCACCTTCCATGCTTTTTTTCGGTCCTCCGGCATCAGGCAAGGGCAGTACGGCTCTGGAACTGGCGCGGACGCTTTCCTGTGAGGGTGATGCCTCCTGGAAATGTTCATGCCCTGCCTGTGAACGTCACCGTTATCTCCTGCACGGCGATCTGTTGATTCTCGGTCCCCGTCAATTTTCCGCGGAAATCTCCGCTTCATATTCTGCCCTTTTACGTGAGCCGGAAACCGCGCCCGTAAAAATACTTTTTGTCCGCAGTATCCGCAAGCTCATGGCGCGTTTCTCCCCGGTGCTTATGGAGGGCGATCCCAATGCGGGGAAACTTTCTTCTCTTTTGCAGTCTCTGGAACAAGGACTTAGCGAGTTTGATGCCATGAGCGCAGCCGCGGATAACAGGAGCGGACTTGAAAAAATCAGCGGCATTCTGTCGAAAGATGCTCAGAGACTGGAAATCGAAGGAGTAAGCGATATAATTCCCATTGCCCAAATAAGGCGGGCTGCGTACTGGTGCCGTCTTGCGCCTAACGGAAAACGTAAAACCCTTATTATAGAAAATGCAGGCCGCATGAAGGACGAGACCCGCAATTCGCTGCTCAAGCTGCTTGAGGAACCTCCCGCTACCGTCAGCATTGTCCTTGCCGCGCAAAGGCGCGAATCAATTATGCCGACTATTTTGTCACGCCTGAGGCCTTACCGCTTTCTCAGGCGGGACGCGGATAAAGAGGCGGAAGTTATCCGCAGGGTTTTCCGGGATTCCGCAGGGGAACAGCGTGCGGGTAATTCTGAAAAAGGACTTATAAGCGCATATCTGGATTCATTCCTTCCAAACAGCGAAGAAAAACTCTATCCGCTGGCCGCCTTTTTTTTGGCTTCCCTTGCACGTGCCGCCGCGGTTTCCCTTAAAAAAAGAAATATAGCCGTAATACCGGCACCGATCCCGGCTCTGGGAGAGCGTTATGCGCCGATTGCCGACGCAGCGGGATTTGCCCGTTCAGTAAAGATTCAGGATGTGGTTAAGACGCTTCTTGCTGAAAGCGGTAATTTTGAGGAGAGTTCCCTGTCACGCTTTCTAAGCCTTTGTTCGGAAATGGTTTGTGTTGTTATGCGGGGATTGTCAAATCCCCAAAACATATCGTATTACGATGTATTCAGGAAATACATTGGCGAAGCGGCAACCGCTTCGGATGTTTTGAATCAAAGTCCGGCCCTGACAATGGAAGCGCTTTTTTATAAGCTTAAAACAGCCATGATCGAAGGATTGTCATGAGTGAATTTTACAAGCGCGCTCTGAAAAAACTGGATAAATTCACTGTTGAGCAATGCCGCGATCTTCTGGTTTCGGCCGCCGGGGAAATTAATCGTCTTGAAACAGTACTGGATTCCATCCCGGTGGGCATTTTGGTCTGCAATGAACGGCACGCTCTTGTCATGGCCAATAAATACGCAAGGAGGCTTCTGCCCTTAAACTTCCGTGAAGGCGACTTGCTCTGGTCTGCCGTGCCGGATGTGAGAATTATTGAATTTTTCAGAAATACACTTTTAAGCAGCGACAAGGTTCTGGACAGGGAAATGGACTTTACACTGCAGGGTTATAACAGGCTGCTTTCCATAAGCGTTGTTCCTCTGGTACGGGATCGCCGGGTTACGGGTTCACTTATTTATATTGAGGATATCACCGAAAAGCGCAAAGGCGAGTCGCGGCTTAGGCGGGCGGAAAACCTTGCAAGCCTTACAACTCTTGCGGCGGGCGTTGCCCATGAGATTAAAAACCCCCTGGGTTCCATTTCCATACATCTCCAGCTGATACAAAAATCACTGGGCAGGAAAACGGAATCCTCAACGAGCCCGCAGGGTGAAGCTTCCGGAGTTCCTTCGGCAATTGATAAATACTTCAATGTGCTGAATGAGGAAGTGGAAAGGCTAAACCGCATCGTAGTTGACTTTCTGTTCGCAGTACGGCCGATGACCCTGGAGTTGCGCGATGTTAATATAAATTCTGTTATTGCCGACCTCGCGGATTTTGTCCGCCCTGAACTGGAACAGGATCATATACGCTGCCTTTTGGAACTTGATGAAAATATCCCGTCCTTTCTAATGGACGAGCGTTATATGAAACAGGCTCTGCTTAACCTTGTCAAAAATTCCCAGGCTGCAATGCCAAGCGGAGGGCTTTTAACCATTGCCACAAGAAGGGTGGATAACGAAGTAAGGATTAACGTGTGCGATACCGGTGTGGGTATCAGCGAGAAAAACCTTTCAAAAATTTTCGAACCGTATTTCACCACAAAGGAAGCGGGGACCGGTCTTGGGCTTACCATGGTATATAAAGTAATCAGGGAACATAAGGGAGAGATATCCGTTGATTCCCGGGAAGGGGAGGGGGCAAATTTTGAGATTGTCCTGCCCATCCCGCAGAAAGAACGGCGTATGATTGCGTATAATGAAAGGACGGACAGTGTTGAAAACATGTCCGGAGGAGTAAAAAAATGAAATTCCGCCTCCTGGTTGTTGACGATGAAAAAAACTGCCGCGAAGGCCTTGCAGCCTCGTTAACTATGGACGGCTACGACGTGGTATGTGCGGCCGACGGAGATGAAGCCTGGGAACGTTTTTGCAACGGAGACATAGACCTCGTTATTACAGATCTCCGTATGCCGGGAATCAGCGGCGAGGAATTAATGCGCCGCATTGTTGCAGAAGCTCCGGGGCTTCCTGTTATCATCCTTACCGGGCACGGTACAATTGAAAGCGCTGTTTCCGGCATGAGGGACGGCGCGTGGGACTTCTTCACAAAACCGGTAAACCTTGACCGCATATCTCTTGTTGTAAAGAGGGCGCTGGCCAACCGGGAACTGGTATTGCAGCACCGTCAGATGGAAGAAGAACTCAAGAAACGCAGACAGTTTAAATCGATCGTTGCGGTTTCCCGGCCGATGCGTGAAGTTTTTGATACAATAAACCGCGCCGCGCCCACGAAAGCTTCCATACTGATTACGGGTGAATCCGGTGTAGGGAAAGAGCTTGTCGCAGACGCCATCCACGAGTTTTCACCCAGGAAGGATAAACCCCTGGTAAAGGTCCACTGCGCGGCGCTTTCGGCCGGACTTTTGGAAAGTGAACTCTTCGGTCATGAAAAGGGCGCGTTCACCGGCGCCGTTTCCCGCAGGAGGGGCCGCTTTGAACTTGCCAACGAGGGGACTCTGTTTTTGGACGAGATAGGTGAAATCGATCAGAATATCCAGATAAAACTACTGCGGGTACTGCAGGAGAGACAATTCGAGAGGGTAGGCGGCGAGGAAACAGTAGAGACCGATGTCCGGATTGTGGCAGCTACCAACAAGGATCTGAAAGAAGAAATCGAAAAGGGTAATTTCAGAGATGATCTGTATTTCCGCCTGAACGTGGTGACCATCCATGTACCTTCGTTACGGGAAAGAAAAGATGATATCCCCCTTTTGGCAGCCTCTTTTCTAAAGGAATTCGCAGCTGAAAACGGAAAGGAAATAGAGGGCATACATGAAAAAGCCCGTTCACGGCTTTACTCATACGAATGGCCGGGCAATATCAGGGAACTTCGCAACTGCATCGAAAGCGCAGTGGTCATGTGCCGCGGAAATATAATCACGGTTGATGATCTGCCGCCAGCGCTCCGCGGCGATTCTGACGATGGCTGGATACGCATCGCCCTTGGCTCGAATCTCGCGGAGTGTGAAAAAATAATAATACGTGACACGCTTTCTTTTTGCAAAGGAAACAAAAGCAAAACAGCCGAGACTCTGGATTTGGGCCGCAAGACTCTGCTTCGCAAACTGACTGAGTACTCCCTTGGCGACTCCGGCGTTAAGGACAAGTAATTTTATTTTTTCCCGACAAGAATGTAACTAAGAGGAAATTTTTCCGGT